>Ga0153964_1000084_pt1 | contig 16275 bp, 14 predicted proteins | sample TSFL048MetaG_FD_104726 | JGI IMG/M metagenome (GOLD analysis project Ga0153964, IMG submission 104726) | Attine ant fungus gardens microbial communities from Florida, USA - TSFL048 MetaG | ecosystem: Host-associated > Fungi > Mycelium > Unclassified | place: USA: Florida, Withalacochee... | reverse complement strand
TAGGCTATACTATCTACTATTCCATAGACTATTGTAAAAAAAATATACATAGTAGATTGACTATAACACAAACTCAATAACATAATATTACAGAAATTAAACAAACTTAAATCTCACAAACCGTTGTAGGAAGGGAGCATAGCAGACTGACTTCAACATAAACTTCATAAGCCAGGTTGGAGGCCTGGATGAAAACCTTGTTCAAAAATCTTCCAGCAAGTTTTTGTTGGACTAATAAACCAACTATTCAAATGAGCCTTGATTTCATCCTGCATCCCACCACTCATCTCCATAGTTGCTCTATCAGAACCCTTGTAAATATACTTGCTCAGTTACTTGACAGCTCCCAATCCAATAAAGATCTCAACATTGAGATAACAATCAAAGAAAAGAAGAAGTTAAGGACAGTAAGGGACCACATATTGATTGGTGAATCTAGCCCCATTGTGTTCAAAAACCAAGCCATTGTTAGGCCTAGCATATAATAGATAACTGTTCTCAGCCTAATCTATTCTTTCTCTATACTCCTTAGGAAAGCGTTTACTATATTTTCCATTAACCATATACTTGGCTTGGGGATTGTCAACACCACATGGACTATACAGCATATACTTGGTGACTTTTGCATAGAGAAGTGGCTGTAGTTGAGGATCAGGAAGTTGAGCTGAGATTATAAAGTTTATATAATGAGAGTCTCAAATGCGATGTTGAGGATATAGAAAGATAAGCAAGTGAACATGGGGAAGACCTCTCTTCTGGAACTCAATGGTGTAAATATGAGCAACAATAGTACCAAAGAAACCATTATCAATGAGCTTGAGGGGTGTTTTCTTCTTTTGCTCAAAGACCCATGATACAATGTCAGGACGATCAGTAGCTGTTTGCCCAGGAAAGAGACTGTAGATAATTTTAGGTCACTTAGGATTAGCAGTTATGGTAAGGAAGAGATCTGGTTTGTGGAAGTGTCTACAAATGGCTATAGCATCCTGGAACAACTGGGTCATAAATCTAGGACTTTCCATATATGAAAAAGGAAGAATGAGTTTGTATCCCAAGGACCCAACATCTTCTCCATTATGTCTATCATGCACAGCAGTATCCTGTAATTCTTGGTAGAGCTCAGATCTAAGAGTATGTTAATGTGTTCTAGCCCAGTTGTGTTTCCTCTACTCACAATTTGCCCATGCATTAACTACAAACTGCTGGAACAGCTTTCCATCATAGAAGAGAGGTAGCTGAGGACCATCTCTGACATGAAGACAATAGGAATAGTAGCATATATCAAATACTACTTATGAGCAAGCTTGTTCTTCTCTATCTCTTTACCTTGCATTCTCCTCTTGTTCTCTAAGTTGAGTCCCACAGATTGGAATTCTTGGATGCCACCCATTCTTTCCCTTTGGAAACAACAAAACATAATAAAGAACAGCATATGAAGGACTATTCTAGTTAATATATTCAAGTTGTCCTTCTCTTGTTTGTAATACTACATCTCTATTGTCCATTGCATGATATACCCCTTTCTCTGGAATAATGACTGTAATCTTCTCAGCAGTTGGCAAGTTATAGGTTCTTTGATCCTATTGCAAATTCACATATAGCCTAATTGTGATCTCTTCTTGCTCCTCTACTAGCTTTTTTCTAATGAGTTCATAGGTATGACAATAATGACCAATATATGGGTAGTTATCCAAGAGCATTGTTTGAAGATTATTTATCACTACAGGATCTAGGTTATTATTGTTGGTTCTCCTGACATTGAGCTACTCTGCTATATCAAGGATATAGATTTGCACATACATTGGAGTCTGATTACCATGGGGAAGAAAAGCACTAATGAGATGATAAAGTTCTCCTTGAATTTTAAAACAGTAGGGACCTAATTGCCTAGTGACTAAGTTGTCGATTTTGACCCCTACTAAAGTCATAGCAAATGTCACATTATACTGCTGTATATTATTGCAAAATTCTCTTGAGGAATAATCATCTCCAGTCAAGTAGTTATAAAGAATTTCAGTGAGTAGTTGAAGGGGAGATAGTTGAATTTGTCCTTGTAGATAGCACATACCAAACTTTGGATAATTGACCCTTAAGGAAGTGAGCTTTTCATAGTCAAAGTGAAGAGCATAACAGTGAGAACAGATAACAGTCAACATGCCCAAGTTGAGATAGTGAATATTGTTCTCTAAGAATGGCTGTCCAGCTGGTAGATAAGGTATAGGCTAAAGAATAGGTAGTAGAATATCATCTAGAACAATGGCATCTTGAATCTAGTTCAACTGTTAACAATATAGAATTTTGGTATTCAAAAATTATCATATCTGAACCACATCATTTTGCATATCTAACTCTTGAATATTTCCTTCCTTAACATCCTGTTAAACTTAATCAATATTTATCTACAGACAATAAGTGAAATATGTTACTCACAACTCTTAGGATATTTTCCTGCATATTTCTATCCACATTTAGATCACCAATATCTCCTCTATTCTGCTGTTCTTCATAATCAAGTGCATCTGCATCCTCATTCCTCTATTCCTTTATTATTTGATTAATTTTCACCTGTCTCTGTCCTTCTACTTCAACTCCTTTATCTCTCTGAACCACATTCTCTTGTCTCTGCCTTTCTGCTTCTACTCTTGTAATTTGTACTTCACATTCCTCAGTTGTCCTCTGTTGTTACTCAGCAACTTGACATCTATGCAAATCAAGTATAGCATTCTCAAGGTTTTGTGGAACATGAACAGGAGCCAAGTAGAATCTTTTTCTTCCCCTTCTTTTATCTTTATTCCAAACAGGAATAGGAGAAACATTTTAGAGCAAAGCAGATACTACATATCGTTGTGCTCTCTCCTCAGCTCTTCTAGCCTGATGTTCTTCTTCAATAGGATCTATTTCTCACAATTGTCTTACTATTTACTTATAGTTACTCTAAGAAAAAAGATATACTATTGCCCCTAAGAAAAAGACCTCTACTCTAGATCCCTCTTTTAATAAGCAGTTGTCAATCCTGTGCGTATACAGATCACAATGGACCCCTAGCACCAGGTTTATAATAGAAGAGTGTATAGGTATACTACTACAGCATTGCTCAAGAAAACAGTTCTTTTGGAAAAGAAAACCTAAGCTTAGTTACACACTCCAAGCTCTATACCACAGTTGTAGAGTACTGTCCCCTTTACACCTAGAGCCTGGCTTCCAATCAAGGTATAGAGAGAGTAGAGAGGTATAAGAGAGAAAAGAGAAGGGCAGGAGAGGGTAGGGAATAGTAAGTATGATTTGAGAGAGTAAACTCAATAATAAGCTGGTATTATTTGTACATGTTATATTCCTCCCACACATCCATTTGTGTTGAATTATGAAAAGAGGAGAGTTGTGATAATTGAATATATTGTTGAAATTTGTCAAAATAAGAAGAGAAAACAGAAAGTCATTTATCAATTTCCTCTAACTTTTTCTGATTTTATTCGATTTTATTTGAATTTTGTAGAGGTTTTTGAGTGAAAAGTGTATGTGTGGGAATACTTAGGTACATATATGTGTCAGCACCATCTTCCCACATTGGTCTCGCATATATACTAAACTAGACAAGGTTTTCATTTGGGCCTCTAGCCCATCCAGAATCCTCTATTAATTCTATGTTATTAAGATTGTGCTAAAATCAGTCTGCTATGCTCTCTTCCTACAACAGTCTATGTAACAGTAAGTAGTATTGTCTATCAGGTCGCTTTGCTCCCTCCAACAATGGTTTGTGACATAGTGAGCAATATTGTATGTCAGGTTGCTTTGCTCCCTTTCTACACTGATAGTTTGCACTGTTGTAAGTCAAGTCACTCTGCTCCCTTTCTACAACAGTAAGGCCACAGTCAGCTCACTTTGCTCACTGCCTGTTCTAATTTATTCCAATTTATCCTAATTTATTTGAATTTATTCTGAATTTTATAGAGTTTTTGAGTGAAAAGAGAGGGCATATGAAAAGTTGAACTATGTGTCAGCACCATCACTCCCATGTTTCTTCTTGCATACATAGTAGATTCAGTGATATTACAGTGGTATTTGGAGGAGATTTTCATTAGACTTTGTCTATGGTGCCTAAGGGAACATGTCAACAAGTGGTAGCAGTATCTCAAACAGAACATATGCTTGGGTCACCCTGAAGCTGATAATCAACATGCTCAGTGGTTGCTGGAGATTGGTGCTGGGTCAACTATGGATAACAATGAGATGATTCAAGTTCCTCAGTCCATAGTTTGCACTAATCTCAATGCTTTTATCAATAGGATCTATCTAGGAATTGGCAACCAAGGGCTCAAGATGACTAGTATTTCTTGGATTGCATTATTCTCTGTCCTAGAAATGATAAGGTACATGATATTAATGAGGCCATTCTTTGACAGTTCAACCCAAATGTAGAGGTCTATATACTGAGAAGTATAGACTTTGTGTCTGGAGAAGATAGAATATACCATACCTATCCTGCAGAGTTTCTTCAACAACTCAATGCTGGTGGAATTGTCTCTTGCTTTTCTCTGTCTCAAGGTTGGCTCTCCAGTTATCTTATTAAGCAATTTGGATCCAGAAGAAGGACTTTGTAATGGGACAAGAATGGTGGTGTTGAATGTGAGAAGAAAAGTGCTCCAGTGCAGGATTATTAGCAAGGATAGGAGATTTAGAGACAAGGTGGTGTTGATTCCAAGAATTAGGTTATCACCTAATGCAGAGACATTGCCTGTGCCACTCAAGAGACTTCAATTCCCAATCAGGCTAGCCTTTGCTATGACTATCAACAAGTCTCAAGGACAGTCAGTGGAGCATATGGGGATTAATTTGCAAACATTAGTGTTCTCCCATGAACAACTTTATGTGGTCTTTTCAAGATGTACTTCACCTCTGAATATCTCAGTACTTCTTCCAGAGCAGAGCTAGGAGAGTAGACAAACACTCAATGTAGTATATAAAGAGGTATTCAATAGCATTAGATTATAGATTGTATATGTATCTAACAATAGACTTGAGATTGATTTTTTATGATTTGAGAGATAAAGAAAGGAAACATAGCAGACTAACTATAACACAAACTTAATCATATAGTGTTACAGAAAGTAGACTGACTTTAACCTCACAGACTGTTGTAGAAAAGGAGCATAGCAGACTGACTTCAACACAAAGTTCAAAACACAGAATTAGTAGAGGAATCAAGCCAGGCCAAAGGCCTGGATGAAAATCTTATATTCCACTAATTGTTAATAGATGAATATTTATGAGGTATAACAGAATATTGGGGATAGAAATATTCAAGAGTTAGATATAGAAGATGATATGATTCAGGTATGATGATTTTTGAATACCAAAACCCTATATGCTTAACAGTTAAACTAGAATCAAGATGCTATTATTCTAGTTGTTCCAAATAATATCCCACTACCTATTCTTTTCCCTACATCTTATCCACTAGCTGGACAGCCATTCTTAGAGAACAATATTCACTATCTCAACTTGGACATATTGACTGTGAGAAGCTGAGATCCTCATTGGTCAATTATCCTAAGTTTGGTATGTGCTGTCTATAAGGACAAATCCAATTATCTCCTCTTCAACCTCTTACTGGAATTCTTTACAACTACTTGACTGGAGATAATTATTTCTCAAGAGAATTTTGCAACAATATATGGCAATATAATTTGCTATGACTTTAGTAAGAGTCAAAATCAACAACTTTGTGACTAGACAGTCTGATCCTTATTATTTTAAAATTTAGGAAGAGCTTTATCTCTCTGGTGCTCTTCTTCCTCATGGTGATCAGACTCCAATATATGCACAAATCTATATCCTTGACACTACAGAATAGCTCAATGTCAGAAGAGCCAACAACAATAATCTAAATCCTATGATAATGGACAATTTTCAGACAATGTTTCTAGACAGTCATCTATATATTGGTTGATACTATCATGCATATGAGCTTATCAAGGAAAAACCAATAGATGAACAATAGGAGGTCAAAATTAGGTTGCATGTCAATTTATAGTAGGATAAAAGAACTCATAATCTATCTACTACTGAAGAAATTGCAATCATTATTCCTGAGGAAAGAATGCATCATGCATTAGACAATAGAGATATGGTATTATGAACAAGAGAAGTAAAAGATAAGGCAACTCAGATGACATCTTTGGATAATCAACTGAGAGACATAGTTAAACTACTTAACTATTATAAAAATATGTGCATACTAAATATGTCCTAGTAATGTCTCAGTGTAACATGTCTTTAATGTGACTAAGTAGTATTTCTGAAGAACAAGAGAGAAGAAATGAAACTTGAAGTATGTAAGTCTACTTTAACACTTCTTTTGGACTGATACACTTGTAATTCTCTGATTGAGTCCTATTCAACATACAAATTTACATAATGTATTCCTTGGTAATGCCTTTGTAAGGATGTTGGCCACATTTTTTATTATTAGTGTATATTGGAATATAATATTGCCTGATTTTATGTGTTTTTTAATAAAATAATGCTGCATATTCATATGTTTTGTACATCAGTTGTTCTTGTTATTTAAGCTATTTGAAATTGAACCAATCCTCAGTTGAAATTGCTAGGCTAGGAGGAAAAGGAGTTGTTACTAGTAAACAAAAATACATGTTAAACTGTTTGAAAAGACATTTATAGTATGCTTACTATGATAGAGTAATATCTTTTTGCTAGTTCCTATCTATATGCACACCAAGGATTAGTTTAGCTTTACCTAGATCCTTGATCTCATAGTTTAATTCCAGTTGCAATTTTGCTAGATTTTTACCCTCAATAGTAGAGAAAGCACCTAAGATGTTATTAGTCCAAATAGAGGTCAGTGTAAGCTTGTCATTGTATACTCTCAATCAGATTTGAGGATCAGTATGTGATTTGTAATATCCATGGTCTTAAAAGATTTTGTCCAAATTTTTTGTTTAGTCATGAGCTCCTTGTATCATTCCATAGAGAGTTTTATGCAGTTTCTAGACATATTTATTTCTTCTTTCCTCAAATCCCATTGGTTGCTCTATATAAATGTCATAGGCATTGTCACTATTAAGAAATGCAGACACAAAGTTAATTTGCCAGAGACAGAGCTGTCAAGATGCTACTATTGCACAAATAAAATGAACAGATTCTAGTTGAGTGACGAATACATATGTTTCTTCATAATCTTCTCCTATAACCTGAGTGAATCCCTTTACTATAGTTTTGGCCTTTTGCCTCTCCAGTTCTTTATCATCCTTCCATTTTATTGCATAAACCCACTTTGATCTAACTATATTTTGTCCTATTGGTCTTAGTATGACCTCATAAATATCCCTTGCTTTTAGCATTCTTATCTCTGCAGCTATTGGTTCCCACTATAAATCCAGTCTTCTTATTGTCTCTTTGAATATCTTAGAGATCCAATTTTCACTCTCAACATTGTTTGCTATTGGTCTATTGAGGTATTCAAGGAACTCCTGTAACTGAGTGCTTGGCTTTATAGATCTTTGTGATCTTCTTAAGACAATAGGTCTTTGGGAATCTCACTTGACTTTTTATCTGGTTTCTTTTCCCTGGCAATAGCAATATTGTCATTACTATCCTTATTTAAGTCACAACTGACCAGGGGTCTTGGGGCAATTCTCTGTATCAATGAAAGTATAGGTTCTAGACTTGCATTGTTGGGATTTATATATAAATAGGTCAATGTTATCATAAAACATGGCTGGGGTTGGTTGCTTGACCAGGTAAGTTGTTCCCTTCTCAAAGATGACGTCTTGTAATTTAAAAATAGTACCAGTGCTTTTGTCTAGGAGCTTATAACTGTCATGTCCAAAGTATCCAAGCAAAGCAGTTTTAACAAATCTAGGGTTTAATTTGGAGAGATTTAGGTCCAAAGAAATATGAGCATAAAAGGTATAGCCAAAGGGTTGTAGGTATGATACATTCTAGTGTTATCCAAACTACAGTTCAGTTGGGATTGTTTTTGGTTGTTAAGAGTTAGGTAATAGGTTCTGGATATAGACTACTATCTGCACAGCATCTACCCAGTACTTAACAGGTAGGCCAGATTCAGTCATGGCTATTTGGGTTTCATTGAGTATAGTTCGCATTAAGTGTTTTGCCATACTATTTTGTTGATGTACATATGGCATTATGGATTCAAAATTCAAACCCTTTTCATCACAATAGTGTTCTCATGCACTGTTGTGCTATTCTCTGCCCATATCTAACCATACTTATTTCAGCCTTTTTCTAGTCTAATATTCTACCTCAGTATGAAAACTCTTGAAAATGTTCAGATTATACCTGACATGGCCCCCATATATCAATATGTACATGTTCAAGGATTTTCTTTTCCCTTGACTTGTTATCATTGTATAGGTATGTAGTATGTTTGCCATAGATATAATCCTTGCATAATCCACCTATTAATGATTTCTCATAGACATTTAGCCCATCAACAAGGTTCTCTGTTATCATCTAATAAATTATTTCTACTCCAGCATGAGCCAAATATCTGTGTCATGTGGCAAAACTTGTGGGTTTTTACTTTGATTATGTAGTAAAGGCAATCGGTTATGGTTTGTCTATTTCAACTACATATAGTTAGCTAATACATGTTGTTGAGATTATATCTATTCCATTTTGTATTCTTATAAAGGCTTTGTTTCTCTTGAAGTTTGCCTTTGCTCCCTTAATGCTTAGTTTGGACATCGAGATCAGATTAGATCTAAACCTAGGTATGTATAGGATATAGTCAAAAGTAATTGTTCTCTTTACTTCACCAATGTTTGTCTAGAACTCGATATTCCTCTTTCCAATAACATTGAACATCAACCCTTTTTTAGTGGTCAGTTCAGATAATAGTTGGTTAAAGGGAGTATAGGAAGTAAATAATAATAAGTTAGCAAAGTAATGGTCACTTGTACCAGAGTCAAGAAGTATAAGGATATCAGGTTTATTATTGGAGTCTGTACAGAATTCTAATGGCCTTTTTGCAGATATATCCTTAAGACTTTCTACACCTTTCGTTTTATATGTTTGTCAGTTAGGGTCACTAGAACTGAGGGGTGGTTTGTCATTAGATGTGCAGTCATCATTAAGAGCTGAGATAGCAGGTATCTTGAACTTAGTATCTCCTATAGCTATATAGGCAAAAACTTAGTTGTTGTCTTCATTAGTAGAGACAGCATTTACAGTAGATGATGGTTTAGTACTTCCTTAGTACATGTTTGCTACTGATCCCTTGAATCCACCTCTTTTTCTTCACCTGGCCAGTAGCACACATTAATAGTGTGCTTGCAATGATTACAGTTTGGGTTGGTATAGACTAGGAGACTTTGATTCTTTTTTATGTAAGTATTGGTCTAGAGTGCCATAATAGAATGAGATAAGGATTTGGGATAGTCATCTTTGGTACAGAGCCACCATATGTTAAGCTGTTGGATAGCTTTAAATAGGGGCATACTGTTGTAGAGTAATACTACTGCAGGGTTCTAGGACTTTGGGAGTGAGTTAAGCAAAATGGTTTTAAAGCTGGTATCTGATATCACAATTCCCATAGCATATACTTGGGATAATTTGTTGTGCATAATAGACAAATGAGTAGGGAAGTCATTATTGTCAGCAAATTTCAAGGTTGTGAGTTTATTTATTGTTTGTTGCTGTTATTCTAGTGGTGTCAATCTCTAGGCTATTAGTATTCTTGATATTGAAAGTGAGTAAAGTTTTTGTTTATATATCTCAGGTCTTTTACTCATTCAAAGATAGTTTCTTAGAATTCCATGAAGTCTCTGCTATAGCAGTCTCATCTTTGGGTTCAGCAGTTAAAGTACTAGGCCTAGTAATTGTCCCATCAAGGTATCCATGGACTCCTCTCATTTGGGCCATAGTCCTTATAGTATTGCTCTATTGTATCTAGTTCAACCCATTAAATTTGTCTGATTCATTTAGTTGCAATAGTATAGGTTCTAATATGTTTGCTATTACAGTAATGTAAAAGTTAAGTATGTGGAGTACATGTAGTGTAGTCTGTTTTGGATATTTAAGGATATAGACCCATAACCTAAAAGATAAGGCAACTATACAATAGTAGTAAGTAAAATAGTAAATGTTAGCTACAAGGAGCTTACCTTAAATGATACCTTCAAGTGATCAACTCAGGGACATAGTTAGACTACTCAACTATTATAAAGACATGTGCATGCCAAATGTGTCCTAGTAATGTCTCAGTATAACATGTCTCTAATGTGACTAAGTAGTATCTCTGAAAAACAAGAGAGAAGAAACAAAACCTGAAGTGTGTAAGTCCACTTTGACAAGAAGAACAACTTAAATGGATTAGCCAGAATAGTCCTTCATATGCTGCTCCTTGTTATATTCTATTATTTTCAAAGGAGGAAAATAGGCAGCATCTAAGAATTCCAATTCATAGTACTCAACTAAGAGAATAAAAAGAGAATGCAAGACAAAGAGATAGAGAGAAATGGGCTTGCTCACAGGTGGTTTCTGATAGATGCTACTATGTTTATTATCTTCATATCAGAGATAGTTCTTAATCACCTCTCTTCTATGGTAGAAAGCTATTTCAGTAGTTTATTGTTAATATATGGGCAAATTGTGAGCAAAAAGACTTAACTGGGCTAGAATACATCAACATACTCTTAGATCTAAGCTCTACTAGGGACTACAAAATGCTGCTGTGCATGATAGGCATAATGGAGAAAATATTAGGATTTTAGGATACAAACTAATTCTTCTCTCTTCTTATATGGGAAGTTCTAGATTTATGACCTAGTTGTTCCAGAATACCATGGCCATTTGCAGACACTTTCATAAACCAGACCTCTTTCTTACTATGACTGCTAATCCCAAGTAGTCAGAAATCCTCCACAGTTTCTTTCCTAGATAAACAGCCATTTATTATCCTGACATTGTATTATAGATCTTTGAGCAAAAGAAGAAAGTACTTCTCAAGCTCATTGATAATGGTTTTTTTGGCACTACTATAGCTCATATTCATACCATTGAGTTCTAGAAGAGAGATCTTTCCCATATTCACTTGCTTATTTTCCTTCATCCTCAATATCATATTCAAGACTCTCATTACATAAACTCTATGATCTTAGCCCAACTCCCTGACCCTTAACTACAGCTACTTCTCTATGCAAAAGTCACCAAATATATGCTACATGATCTATATTTTCAACTTCTTCTTTTTGATTATTATATCAATGTAGAGATCTTTGCTAGATTAGAAACTGTTAAGTATCTAAGCAAGTATATCTATAAGAGTCCTAATAGAGCAACAATAGAAATTAATAGTAGGGTGCAAAATGAAATCAAGGCTCATTTGGATGGTTGGTTTCTATGTTAACTTCTATATACACCAGATTGTCAATGAAGTGTTAGCTAGACAAAGTATGGAGAAGACTCAACTTACTGCTTAGTTTGACTACAACTCTACCTTTGGGCCTTACCTACTGGTAGTTCCCTCAGCACTATATCTGGAATGCTAAAGCCAAGTCATGGCATCCAAGACAATAGGCCAAGGTAATTAATATCATGACTTGGCAAAATGACTAAGTCATTATTTATATTTCTTTTTTTTTATTTTGGACTTACTACATAGGAAAGAGTGTGGGAAAGTGTCATGTCACAGTGTTATATCACATGATAGGTCACATGATAGGTGTGGGAAAACAGTGCACAAACCATGTAATAGTTGTATAAGTAGTATAGAAAATCTAATGGGAATTCTATTGAGTTCTCTTTGTCAACTCAGACTTGGAGGATGATTAAGTCATTTAGGCTAAGTCACTACAGTCTTAGCAAAATCTAAACCTAGTACCTATGAGAAACCTTGAGTGACAATCTGAGCCTTAAACTTGATATGTTTTCTATAGCTATTGAGCTTCTCTTTGAACACAATGCAACTCTTTATTGTCTTTTTGTCATTAGGTAAGCAGTTAATATACTTGAAAACTCTAGCTTTGACTAATTGATTGTACTTGGACTCAATGGCTTTCTTCCACTGTTTTGAGTAAAATGACAATAGGGCTTCTTTCAACATTCTTGGTTTTGAACTTATAGAGATAAAGGGAAATATAGTATTACTAAGGTTAGTGGATTGATCTTTGGTGCAAGAGGGAATGATAGTGTTTTTTTTATAGACTAAGAGGGAAAGGTAGATAGATAACTTTCAAATAAGGCTACTTTTGAAGGATTAGATAACAAAATTGATAGAGAAATACTATTAGTTGATATCACATTATCAACAAGCTTGTTAATGCTCTCTGGAGGAGGTGATATGTTGTTAATGATAGCCAGATCACTTGGTGAGGAGTTTTCAATAAAATCAACATTACAAGAGCTAATTAATTTTCTAGGAGTTTTGAGATCTTCAAGACAATATTCCTTTGACTTATTTGTTTACCACCTAAGTATCCAAACCTTTACTGCTTGAGACTATAACTTTCCATCATATACTAGCTTTGACATATAAGTTTATCTAACTAATTCAAAAATTCACAAGTGGGATACATCAGGTTTCTGTCCTGTCTAGGCTTTAAAGGGGACCATAGAGTCCAAGCCAGAAGTGAGTAATAAGCTTTGAATATGGATAGTATACAGGAATACTTCTCTCCAGCATCTCAGGCTTAGATCAGCAGAGTGTAACATGTATCTGACCATCTTAAAAATAATGGCAATTACTCTTTCAGCAATGCCATTTTGCTAAGGGAGGTAAGATAGTGTTATTTTATGAATAATACCATTGTACTGACAAAACTTGTTCATAGTGAAACTAATAAACTCCAAACTATTGTCGCTTTGTAATCTCTTAATCTTGAACCTAGACTAATGTTCCAACATAGCAATCACATTCCTGACAGTACCTTCAGCTTCCTCCTTTGACTTTAAAAGATATCTAACAGGGTATCAGCAACTGACTTCAACAACAACAAGAGCATAAACATAGCTATCCCAGGTAGGTACTAATATTGAATCTATTAAATTCACAACAACTAATCCATCTTGCTATATTTAGTATTGCTAATACCAGGCATAGGTTTTTGGTGAGATTTTCCATGAGTACAACTAGTACAAATATGATCATAATCATTAGGTGCCTTGAGATTAAGTCTATTAACAGAACTCTTTTATTTTATCAAGTTAATTGTTCTAGGACCAATATATTCCATTTGATAATGCCAGAGTCTTATTGATCCTTTGTGAATAGAAAATATAGCACAATCAGTATCTTCAGCACAATTGATGAAGTATAGGAAACTACTAGCATTCTTGAGGATAACATGAAATAACTCTTGATCACCTAAAAAGATGACAACTCCATTACTTTGGCTAGAGTAAGAGGCTTTTTTATATTGTAAAACACCTAAGCTGGCTAGATTTGCGCCTAGGAAAGAGACATGAAGAACATTTTGGAATATAACAAGAGTAATTAGACCAGATGAAAGCTTGGCTTAGAAGAAAACTGATCTATAACCAATAACAGGTGTGTGATTCAAACTACTGACAGTCACCAACTGACTATCATTAGCCTCAGAATAGCTAACAAAATGCTCTCGTTCAGAGAACATATGAAAGAATGCTCCACTATCAAGAAGAAAACCTTATAAACCCAAACTAGTATTGTTTATTGTTATCTACATCATTCTAACTTCTCTGTTATTTCCCACTGATTAAGATAACTCTATAGCCAAATTTGCTGATCTACCTCTACTACCTCCACTTGAACCATCTTTCTTTTCTTTTTGAGGACATATTGGACTCCAATGACCTTTCTGACTATAAGTGTGACATATATCATTGGGTTTTAGATTGAAGGTCTTCTTTTTGAACTTCTTTTTCCTAGCAGTGTTTCTATAATTTGAAGCTTTCTGTGATTTAGCAACTAGTGCTAAGTGCTCAGTCTTGCCTTTGTTTCTTGTTATATGATCATATAGGCCATTCAAGCTCATTGTTGCTTGAGACAAGGTAAGGTTTAATCCTTTTTTAATAAGAGATATCTTGAGAACATTCCACTCAACATTGTTGTTAGGAAGTGAACAAAAAATAGTATAGGTGAGCACTATATCATCCATAGTACTCTTTTCTTCAACAATTTGACAACAAATATTAATTATCCTTCCAATGTAGTCAGGCATAGGGGTAACACTATCCTAATCTATTTTCTCTATAAGTATATAAACATTGAGGCTTTGTTGGTCTTTGACATTGCTCTGATAAAGAGTATCTCCTTTGATGTAAATAAGTTTGCAACATGATCAGACTGAGTAGAATTAATGAAATTACTCAGTAACCCTATAGTAGCACTATCCATTCACAACTAGGTTTTGTACTACTCTTTTGGTTTCTCCAGCATCGCTAAGTACTATCTATTCTCAGAAGTAGTGCAGTACATCGTTCTGGAGTATACTTCTATTTATTACTCCTCTTCTCTATCCTTTGTCTGTTCTATCTTTGACACCAAGCTAGGAGAGCTAAAGAATGAGTATAGAGAGATCAGCAATCTGCTGCTCTTATCTTGAATAGAGGAAGAAAAAGAAAAAGAACTAAATACCACTTAACTTCTGCATATGTTTCACAAATTCTTGATGATGCTATACTTGACTTATGCCAATGTCAACTTGCTCAATAAAATCAACTGCTTGATCATTTGCAAATCACATAAGTAAAGACAGAAAGACAAAGACAGGTAGAAGAGAGACAGTCACAGCAATGGAGAGTAGTGGAACGGTTAGAAGTGGTACAAGCAGCAAGAAGAGTTGAACTTGCTTATGTAGTTCAAATCAAATTAAACCATAGTGGGATAGAGAAATGAGAATGGAGATGCTCTTGATTATGAAGAATAGCAGAATAGAGAAGGTAATGGGGACCTATATATCATTCCTTCTTTCCCTCTAACCACCACTATGGTTAAATTGAATATTCAGAATAAATCCTATGCTACTAATGCTCGTCCCCCTGGCCCCCAGGCTACTTCTACTAGTGTTGGTAAGTCTCCAGACTCACTCAACCTTATTTCTCATGCCAGCTCTAGAGCTGGTAAACGTGTTCATCCCAGAGGACACTCTCGTGCTCATCGCACTGTCAGACGCTCCTCCAGGAGTGTCTCAGCTGCTGAGGACTCTAGGAAAGCATCTCCTAAGCCCTCTTCTTCCTCTGAGAAGGAGGAAAGTGAAGAGGAGGAGGTCAGTCCTGGTCCCAGGACACCTACTGCCTCTAGAATCATTACAGGCAAGCTCTCTGCTGCTCCCTCTCCCTCTGCTTCTGAAGGGAGAACACATTCTATGAGTTGGGATGACCAAGTTTCTGCTGAGGATGTCTCATGGCCCAAACCATGGAACAGCTGAGTTATTCTCTCTAGTAGAGGGTGGCAGTGCAGTGGCAGGCACCTGTGACGTGACAGGTGACAGTGACACATTAGTCATCCGTGACAATGACAGCTTACCTCAGGTGTCACAAACCTGTGACAAGTAACATTGTCACACATGATATCACACATGATTGTGACTTGTGAGATAGTGAACACCATGTCACATCTTTGTCTGGTCACTTTGGTTATTTAGAGAATAATGCCAAAGTTCTCGCCTCGTCTGTATTGCTCGCTTTATTCAGAAGCATCCTATTGGAAGCTGTCCGATCGAGTAGTTTCCTCCTATTTTGGGAGCAGGTTCCATTATGTGGCATCTGTTCCAAACTGTGTCTGCAGCAGGATGGGATCGTTTTAAGGTCTTACCTCAGCCTAACTCTCCTTCACTTGTAGAGGCAATGAGGACTCTTTATGGTCCTAACTTACCACAGGAGCCGTCTCCAGATACTGAGATAGCAGTTGATCAACCAGCAGTGGAGGAAGCTCCCTTCACTACTGTTACTAACAAAAAGCCCAAGGGCAAGGGCAAAGTCCCTCCCTCTACTAACCTCTCTGCACCTTCCCAGAATGTGCCTACTCCTGTTCCAGTGGTGTCGAGAGCACCTCCTCCACCTCCACCAGCCAAGACGGCTACCGCTAAGCCCACTCCCGTAAAGGTGGCCACCAAACCCCAGGTGCCCAAGCAGGCTTCTAAGTCCTTTGCCCAAGCAGCTCGTAGTGGAAACCCCCAGTCCACTCCAAGGTTTGCTCTGGCCTCTGCTTACCCAGAGTATGAGAGCCTTCTTCGTCTCTGAGATATGTTTCCTGACCTTCCTATGGAGAAGGTCCTTGCCATGCACCAGTCTGGCTTTGGTGCTAGTGCCTCT
>Ga0153964_1000075_pt1 | contig 16717 bp, 7 predicted proteins | sample TSFL048MetaG_FD_104726 | JGI IMG/M metagenome (GOLD analysis project Ga0153964, IMG submission 104726) | Attine ant fungus gardens microbial communities from Florida, USA - TSFL048 MetaG | ecosystem: Host-associated > Fungi > Mycelium > Unclassified | place: USA: Florida, Withalacochee... | reverse complement strand
AGTAGACATTAAATGTCATTATATACAGCACTCTATGTAGATTTGGTTTAATTATTAACGATCATAGAGACTATACACGATACTATCCTACTTATCTAGGTTGATGAAATACTCCGAATTTTATTTATTTGTAACACCAGTAACCCTTGCTAATGCTACTCGACTTGTAGCACTTCACGATATATATATATTACTACAAGTGTCATGATTAATTAAAATTTACTATTAGTTGATTGAGTTTAATAACTATGTATCTTAAGATGCTTACAATAAATTATTTTGTTTTAAGTGATAGACAGATAATACCGTGCTAATTATTATTTAATTATTAACTACCGTATAGACTGGTGTAATTGATAAATACCCTGGTGTGTTAAAAATTTAAATACTTTATGTTTGAAAAATTTATTTAAATTAAAAATTAGATTAGAAAGTATACCAGTTGGTATAATATAATTATAATAAGTATTTAATTTGTCTAATTGTTTTTATTAAAATTTAGTAAAAAAGATTACAAATAGATAATAAACTGCGTATTAAAATGTAATAACAAAATTACAAGTAGATCATATAAACTATCAAAATAAACTAAAAAAGCTTTTAAAGATAGTAATTAAAGTATATAAAATATTTAAAATAGGTTAACAGTTTAACTTAATCCCTTAAAAAAGGTTATAAATAGAAGCAATTCAGAATAAGTAACTTATCGTGGAAACTCTTAATAAAATTTAATCAAAAAGAATTAATTAAACTATTTAAAATTAGGCTCTACAGGAATATTTATATATTAAATTTAAATTAATAAATTAAAAATAATTAAAGTAGACTCTCCGCGTTCAGATCTTAAAGTTATTAATATATTGATAAATTAAATTTTTAAAATAAAAACTAAGATTATTTTGGGCTAGACTACAAGATACCACTTATGAAACTTTAATAAATTAAAGAAAATTATTTAAATTAAATTTTGAAATTAACTTTAACGCATCTAAGCTTTTAATTAAAGTTAAAATAATATTTAAAGTATGTTTTTTTTTTATGTTTTGCGAAACTATTGTTTGAATAAGAAAATTAGATTAAATAAATTATTTAAATTAAATAGATTTTTGCGCATCCTAGTTATTGGTTTTACTTATTACTTAAAGATTTAATAATTATTAAAGATATAAAATAAAATTTGTCCTTCTTCTAGAATAAAATAAGATTAAAATTAATTAAAATTTAAAATAAATAAATAAAATTTTAGAAAATAAAGATATTCGCGCAGATCCTTATTGAAAATTAGAATAAATTAGAATAAAGAAATTAATTAAATTGAAAGTTTTGCGCGTCTCACTCTGTTTTTAAATTAGAAATAAATTAAGTAAAATTAAGTAATTTAGATTTTCCGCAGCTTATTTAGAAATATAGATTATATTAGTATTGTAGTAAATTATTATTATAAAATATTTAATTAGATATATTTTGATTTGATGAACTTATTAAAGTTAACACTATCTCTCAAATTGCTATTTAAAATAATATTAAGTTATAAGTTATAATAATTCTATTTAAATTAAGATATAAAATGATAACTTTACAATAATTAAAATAAGTTAAAGAATATTAAGCATACACAGAGGTGTATTAAATTTAAAAACTATTAATAATTACTTAATAAACTAGTAAATTTAATCACTTTTAAGTCATGTTACTTTGTAAGTATATCTAAATTAATTTATTTTAACAATGTAGAATAAAACTTATCATTATTGCAAAATCAATAGAGTTACGATATCTCAACTATTCTGAAAGAGTTATCTATCCGATATGAAGTTTCCACAATTATCTTGGGACTTATTAAAAAAGGTTAATGCTACTATCACGGTGTAAGTCAATGTTTTCGCTATCACCAATTCTCTCTAATCTTACAATAAAATCCTATTACATAAACAAAAAACGAGACACTAATAGTGATAAATTAGCCACAAAAAGGACTAAATTTCCAGAGTTAACCGTTTAATGCGTAAAATTACATCGTAAAAGCGTACAGTTAAGCAAAAGTAAATGAATAAGAAAAGATGTGATCAGGGAAAGCTCCTTAAATTTAATAGGAATAACAACTAAAGTTAGTGGGTATAGCCTTAATTAAAGTAGCCAAAACCAAGGTAGTCCAAAAAGTTGATATTACACGAATGCTACCACCAAACCATTCTAATTAAAAAAGGCGTATGGTAATAAAGCAAGGTCACGAATCTTCGTCAGATAAAAATCCGAGTTCACCAGTATAAAATATATAAGATTAACCCACGGGTTTTTTTAAATCTCTAAATTACAATGGTGAAATTAACTTAGACAACATAGAATAGAGCATGACTTCATTATGAACTATGACGAAGTAAGGGATCTACTACTCCATTAAATAATAGTCCAAGTACCTCATTCCGACCTACATCTTCAAAACTATCTCCGGTGAAGAGCTAAAATGAACCATCTTAAACAGTTCTACCTTTTCAACCTCGTCTCTATAAAATAAAAGATAAGGTTCGTGTCATAAACTTTTAACAAATTGAAAAACGTCATAAGAGAGACTCGTTTTATCCTCAGATAGTAACTACTTATAAAAACTTAGTAATACCTCAGGACAGCACGGTAAATACGCCAAAAAATTAAAATCTGTGATAAGTCTGACAACGAAAGCGATGTACTAACTCCTAGAAAAAATAAAGATCTGCGTTACTGAATGGATTGCCTATACCATTAAATTAACAACCTTTCTTGATAAAGAAACTTTAGGATCTCTTTAAATCGTAAAACTCTGTAACTTTAAGGACTTTTTTAATAGCTAAACTTACTAATGTTTTAATAGGACGCGCAACTAATTTCTTAAGATCTTTCAGTTAAAAACTTTTTTAATTACTAGTTTAAAATCGGATGTTAGTTTTAAGCCTAATAATAAATATTATAATTTATTTATGATTTGTTGATCAATTTACTAATTTATAAGTGATTATTATGTTTATAATTTTATTATTTTATTAATTAATTGTTTTAAATTTTAATTACTACAGATCCTGAACAGCCTTAAGTAAAAACTAATTACCAATAAGTTAAAACCAGTAGCAAACTTAACTGCTTAGCGTAGCCTTCTATTCCAATAAATCGTAAAAGGTCAGGTCACAAGTCCAACTAACTATAGCTATACAAACATTACGCGAAAGCGCGAAACGGTTAAACGAGTAAAATCGAGTGGCTAATATCATCACTTTACATGTATGAGAAAGCACAAACAAACAAGAGTATAATCTAGTATATGCGGTATTCGGGTACATTAAAAAGAAATGGAAAATTTAAAACAGTCTTTTTTAGTCCTGAAATGGATAATGCTATAAAGTTTAACAAAATGTTAAATTTAACAATAAAATTATTCTCAAAACATGTATTAAATGCATGGGTAAGTTAATATGCCTGTGGTAAAATGTTTAAAGGTAACTCAAAATAAAGATTAACATATATTTAATATGTAATTAGATTGAATGAAAAGGATAGTAAGCATAAACTAAGTTTTTTTTAGATAAATCTATCAACGTTTATTTCTAAAAATAGATAAAAATCTGATTAGTTGTTAATGTGTTGATTCGTATCAAATAATAAATAAGAAATGCAGAGAAAATTAAGAAATTCAAGAGTGGGTGTATTTTAATATAATTTTATAGAAAAATATGTTACATATGCATAGATAGTGAATGAAGAATCGCAGTTAAAAAATTTTAATAATAAATATATATAACATAACTAAGTTTATATTAAGATAAGGAAGAGGTGTATAGTATATATGTATATTTACAAAATCATTAAGTTTTAACTAAAATACCAAGAATGATAAATGGTTAAATTATTATTATCCATCAACTTAGAAAATAAGTTATTATCTGAAATGTTAACCCCTTCTAAAATAACTATAATAAATATATCAAACTTTTTTAAAATCTTTATCTAACCTCTTTATAAATCAACTTATTGTTTAATCTTGGAATAGGTTTTACCTTCACTATTTAAATAATAGGATTAATAATAATTATAGATTAATTTAGGAAAGTAACAAAGGGTAAATAAATATTAACTAAAAAGTAGTTAAAGATTAAAAAGTGATAAGAAGTGAAAAGGTTTTTTTAAATAAAAATATATAAATAATATAAAATATAAGTTATCAAGTATTAAGATATGGAAGAATATAATTATATAAAGAGTATAATAGTGGAATAAATAAGATATTTTGTATTAATTGGAAATATTATCAAGGTATTAAAAATCTTTTACATAGTCTAAATAAATTAATATCTTTGTTGGTTGGATTAATATCAAGGTAAATTAATAAAAAGGTTTTAAAGATAATTTAATCTAAGTTATTAGGATGGTCTAATTCTACAAAATTTATAAATTATATAAATAAAAATATCCCTAAAATATTATAATAATAAAAAACTTGGTATAGTAACTCCAAACCACCTTAAATTAAATCCCTTTCAAATAGGTTTTATTAAAAATAGAACATAATGCATTTCTTTGTAAATTTACCTCAATAAATAACTTAAAAATAACTTACTTCCTTTGCTATAACTATTTATCTAAAAATTCTTTCCCGCTAAAAATAGGCATATATTAGTTTTTTTTTTCCCCAATTTTATTAAAAATAATTAAAGTATGGCATAATTTAAATTATGTGCACTCTATGAAATGTTTCAAATAATTATCTATTTAGGTATAGCTTTAAAGCTACAAATACGACATGTTTAGGAATAATTAATGAGATCACCAAGTTATATAAAATCCAAACTAAATTAGTAAAACTAATAAACTATGGCATAAGTTGTGTAAAATTTATTACTCATGATACAATAAAACTATAACTCATTCAATTAATAAACTATTTATCTAATTTTAATAAAAATGTTAACAATGAGCAAAGTATAAAGTTATATAGTAGTGTTTGCTGTAACTCATACATATAATAAAAAGCTTTTAAAGTTCTTCATAAAATAGTTTGGCTAAGTTCTCTTTGCATAAATTAAACCTCTATAAAGTATAAAAAACTATACAATTAAAAATTAATAAAAGTTAAAATAACTTATTTTGTTTCAAGCTTAAGGAAGATAATACTTAAATTAATAATATTTTTATATTAGTACGAGAGGAAAAGATACAAAACTTTGTTTCAATTACGAATACTATATCAAATTTAATTAAATATAAATACCTAGATTATTTCATCAGATTCGCAAAATCTAACTTAATTTAATTTTACACAAAATAATAATAAACTAACGATAAGCGGTAAATTACACAATCTTATTTCTTTACTTTAAAATATTTTAATAAGTTGCGTAAATTTCTTTTAATTTCAAATTAATTAATTTATTAATAGTAAAAATTCTACAAAGAGAAGCGGGACAGTATTAAATATTACTAATTTATTTATTATTTTATTCTTAACTTTAATTTATTAAATTTCAATCGAGATAAACGCACCTTTAATTAGTAAAAATTATTAAAAATTTCTTTTATAAGAAGCGAAAATCTAATAAAATCTTAATTTAATAACGGGTATATTACCAACCGATAATAAATATCCTTTAATTAGATGCGGAAATTGATTTAATTTTACTTAATTTATTAACTAATTTATTCTAATTTTTCTATTCTTAAGTATAAGGACAAAATCTATTTTATTATTTATTTAAATATTAACTATAATTTATATATACTATATGCGTCAAACTCTAAAATCTTTAATTTACTTAAATTTCATTTTCTAATTTCTTTTCACTTATTTTAAATTCAGCAGATGCTTAAATTCTATTTTAATAAAATAATTTATTATTAATTTCTAACTGGTTTTATAGTAGAGATCTTATTTAAATTTTACTACTGGAACTATGATATATAGCTTAATTTAGTCTAAATAGACTGAGTATACCTAAAATTACTTTTTAATTAAGCGAAGAGCGAAGATATAAAAAAAATAGATGATAGGAACAGCAAGGTAATAAAGGAAGGAATTAAGAGCTTAAGAGAAGAATAAGAATAGGAGACAAAGAATCAGTATAAAAATTAATTTAATTTAAAATAGCATAAGATAATTTAACAATATAATGGAATTCAATCCCTTAAATTTAATTTATTTAATAAAATTGTTACTAGAGAGAATGGTATTATAGCCAAAATAATATAATTAGAACGTGAGGATACCTAAATTACTATTACAAAGATAAAGAAAAATAAAACATAAAACAATCCAACAATGGAAGTAAGAAGTGGAGGAAACAAAATATTTGCATTTATTAAAATAAGTTTCATATTACTAAAAATAAAATACATTTAATTACTTCAATAGTATGTATTAAACTTAGAATTTAAAGTTGATAACAATTCTATATAAAACTATTATTCAATAAATATGTTATATAAGTTATAGCAATAAGATTAATTAATTATTTGAGAATATCTCAAGTTTTTTATTAATTCATAAATTAGTATACAACATAAAATTAAATATTTATTTAATAATTTCACCTAGAACTCAAACAAACAATAGAATAGATTAACAACAAACATATAAAGTTATACAAATATTTGTAGGAATTTAATTCAGATAAATAAACTTTAAATAAAGAGTAAAATTTTAATAATTTTATAAAAAATAAGTAGATGAGGTTTACTGAGATAGCCCTTTTTACTTAAATTTATTTTAAATAACTAATTTGTTGAGATTTAATTCAATATTAAGAGATTAGCTTTTGTGAATTTTATGATCTAATTATTGTGTTATAAACCGTTATATTACAAACCTTTTTAAAAAGTTAATAATACTTGAATTTAGTTTAGATATAGTTCTATTTAGATTATTTAATGTCTATAGTTATAATAAATATGACATATAAACTACACTTTCTTATCCAATATACATCAAAATAAAATTTAACACTCAAAATACAAAATAAAGTAAAACAAAATATTGATAAATCTAGCAAAGCGTCCTAAATAAAATCCAACTAATACAAAGTTAAAATAAAGTGTGCAATACTAAAATAAACTGCATAAATTTTAATAAAAAATGTCCCAAATAAAAGCTTATCAGCAATATCTAACATCTAAAAAAAAGATTAAAATAAAGTTTATATATTAGGAGGTTTAATACCACAATAAAATTTATACGAAGATCTTCAATAAAGTGTCTAGTTGATGTAATAATAATTTAGCTAAAAATGGACTTAATATAGATCCTTTGAGAAGGTAATAAATTATTTTCCAATATTATATATTAACAGTAGCCAGCTCGTATACTTTTTCATATTAATTTGATATATTGTTTATCCTAAAATTTAGATTCTATTAGTTTTACAAGTCTGTGATAATAAATTGTGTAAAAACATTTATTGATATTCCCCTCAATAACTCATGATACGGATTTTAAATTTTGGTAAATATGTTTTCAAGTAGTAAGACAAGGGGTCTAATTCCCTTTTAATTTAAAAACAGATAGGATCATAAATAGCAATTAAGACAATCCGCATACCCTCTTTAACGATATTCTCTCTAAGTGTAAGTCTAAGTGTCAGTTTAAGTGTTATTGGAAGATGTGCTAATTTAAAGGTAAGTTTACCATCAATAAAATTATGTAATTGTTATTTATACGACGATCCGGTTTTTTAAGAAATCAAATGATTCATTTTTTAGTTTTTCACTTATCTTAACAAATTCTTATAAACTCTAACCATCTAAAGTGTTAGATACGATACCAGGGGCAAATATTTTATAAAAAAAATACTGTAAGCCAAGTTAAGGGATTGCAAATCAATTTACATATTTTTCTGTCAAGTGGACGATCAGGATGTTGATTACATCATTTTGATAAATCATCTATTTTATCTATTACCGTTTTTGTACTTCCAGTACTGTAATATCTATTATATTTGCTAGTTTTAATTGTAGATCTAACCCTTTTATTGGTAATTCTCGTATCTTTAAAGTTGAAGAGCGAGACAGGTACTATCTTTAGTTCGTGGTCAATAGAAATTTATCGTAGGTCATCTCGTATTATAATTGTTCGTCAATTTATTTGCAATAGGATGTCCATTCATTTCCTTGATTCTCTTTATTAGATTATTGTAAGATCTAAATGGTTAATATTAACGCTTTCTTGATATTTATTACGATCTAAATAACCTATTGTGGTCAAGTTATTATCTATGATGTTAGAGCACTGGAAATTAGACTTTAAGTAGTATAACTTTATCCAAAGCAAAACACAATTACCCAAATATTCGTAATATCCACATAGTTTTAAAAAGATCATATATTTATAAAACATTGTTAATTTATAACAAAATAATTTAATTAAATACTACCTAAATTTTAGGTGTTGTCTTTTTATTTTACTCTATGGACTCTTTGTGCTTGTGCATTATTTTTGCTAAGTTATTTAAGGGTTATTTAGTCCACCCTTTCTATGTTTCAAATTTATTCACTTAATTATAAGATCCTTTTTTCATATTTCATTTATAAGTCTTATATTTACTATTAAATTATGCCTAATTATATTAAAGATTTAACTTAATAAATAAGATCATTTTTTATATTTCATTTATTTTCAAATTTTTTTATGTAAATACCCTGTGTTGCCTAATTAGATAAAAGATTTTTCCTAATTCTTTAGATAATTTTTTTAAGATTAAGATAAGACCGTAATTATCTTGTTTTTTCCATTATACGTAGGATTTTTTTATAATAATATTAAGTATTCGGCTAGTGCAAGTCTATTAAATATTAATTATATACTTTCCTTTCTTTTCTATTAGATGCGATCATATATGATCTGTTAAGTTAAGTTAAGTAAAAGTCCATAAAACAAAGGCAAATTATTCTAAGATTAAGTTATTATTATAAATTATTATAAACTTAAGTTGTGTATATTTATTATTAAAAATATATATAAAAAATAAGACTTATTATTAGAGTTATACTTCTAGTTTATTAATTAGGATCATATTTTTAATAGATAATCTATCCCTGGTTTAAAAGGCTATCGGGGTGGACTATAACAAACATAAGACTGGACTGTACTGGTTTGAATTGGCGGGTAAAAGTAAAACTTAAACACTAAACTAAAACCTGGTTAAGCTATCAGCCTTAATACCTTTTAGGTAGGCCCAAAATATCTAGTTATTCTGACTAATATAACTTAAGGAAACATAAATACTATAAGCTCCTTTTTTCTGTATTTTTTTTGTTTTAATACAAACCAACAGCAAGTGTAAGACCAGCAAGAAATACGAATACTGAAATAAGAAATAGAACTGAAATAACAGGATTTTTATAAGTAATAAGAAGTATACCCGTAAACATAGGTCCAATAGCAAGCAAATCAAGTATAAAATTTATCATTCATAATTAATATAAAATAAATAAACTCTTTTTTATAAAATGGAAGATATAGAATAATAAGGTATTAAGTAATAAATATTACTAGTTAAATATTTAAATAAATAACATAATTGTCTGTAAAAGATCTTAGCCTACAATAGATATATAAAATAGAGGAATATGTTAGAAAGAATCGAAGTTTTGTATTCGTAAGGCAAGCATTAACAGTACACTGCATAACCACTATACTATAACAACGAAAATAATAGGTATCAGCCAGGTAATATTATAACTTCCTGGTCTCACTGCCCAAAATTAACGCCCTTCCGTTAGGCCAACTGGGTGTGGTGTGCTGTGCAGTATTAATAATATAAAGGGAAAAAGTAAAACAATATAGTATGACTAAATTAAACAATAAATTAGTAATGTTAAACTGAGTATATTACTATACTTAAAATTACAACCTATAAAGAAGTAGTCTTATTTCTAATAATCTCTAAGACTTAATATGCTTTCATTACTTAATCTTTCATGATTGTAACTCTATGCTTTTAAACTAAACAATAGGTACATTATTTAATAATCCAGCAACTGTCCTTTCGTAGTAATTAGAGGATCTCTGTTGATTATAAATATCCACTTAATATATTATACATACTGACTCCAATATATAATATATATTTATTTATAATTAATTTGGACTATATCATATCTTAATAATATTCAGTTGGAAACGGTATAATCTCCTATTTTTTAATATCCTGCTGAAATCTAAACTGATGTTAGTAATAATTAAATTAGTTAGTTTAGCTCTAAGGTTGACCCTGCAAATAGTTTCCTTACGAGTCAAGTATAGAATAAAATGTAATAGGATAAACAATATAGGCTCGATAGTCACCTTCTCATGTTTATTAAATCCACGTGGTATTGAAGCCCATTTCGATAGATAGTTCACAACCCTGATTTTCCCTGATCATAACTGTACAAGCAAGATTAAGTGCATACAGCTCAAGCAATAGAATCTAATTATAAAACCTATAAATAAGTTAGCACTCTATAAATAAATATATATAAATTATAAAGTAAGAATGAATTACCACTCTATATAAATACAATAAACCATTAGCTTTTAATTTTATCTTTTACCTTTTATTCGTATAAACCATTACATTAAAATATAATTTATAAGTTTAACCCTATTAATATAGAATAGGCCTATAAAAGGCTTACTAGTATTCAGCTAGAATACTTTAATGGTTCTATTAGGTTTCTTGTTTTATCTCAGTGGAATAATGAGCTCTATCTATCTTAGAGAGTAAAAAATAGAGTATCCACAATTTATTTCAATTTAATGTATTAACGGAACAAAAAGTAGAAATGACAATAAATTTAAGCGGTAATGAGAGTTCAAACACAAGATTAGCAGATGTTAACCATAAGAATCTAGCCTAGCAATAAAATTTAATAACATTGTCTCTAAAGCTTTACACAATTCCGCTACCAGTATTGCATATTTAGATATGGTCAATTTAAGCTGTTTAAAAGTAGGGGTTACACCACCTTATTGTAGCTTAATTAACTATCGCACACTCACTTACCACTTTAAACGGTTAACAGCCTAAGCCAACCTAGTATCTACAGCAGGAGGATGTGCTGACTCGACCATAAATAAAATAAATAACTTGTATAACAAGATAAGACTATATCATCAAAAATAAGGAATAAATATCTAAAATAAAGGATAAGATAAAATAGTAATTGTTGGAATTTCGAGATAAGATTATTGTAATTAAAGTCACTTATTAGTCGTTAAACCTTTTATAATAAAATAAATAGGGTGTATATTATCTATAATAAATATAGGAAAAACAATTTAACAATTAATCCAATTTAATATCGACATCTTACTATCGAGGTGTCAAACCGATGCGGGGAATTTAACAATAGGCAACGATATACCTGTTCAAAATAAATAAATAAAATAGACTATATAATCATAATATAAAGGTAAAGATAAAATATACGTAGTAAATATTATGCAAGGATTTCTTGGTAAGATTATTACACTTTCTAGTCGTTAAACATTAAGTAAATAAGTAAATATAACGATAATGCAATGAATTAATAATAATATTATTTTAATAGTTAACCATGTTAAAAAGGACAACAAAATTAAATTTTCCCTAGCTTAAGTTTATCTCTTGAGCGGTTATCTTTCCAAATAGTATCAGCGGATCACTATGACATGTTTGCACATCTTTTTAAGCCACCGGTCTTAAAGTTAAGCAAAATTATATCATTATCCTTAATAAAACTATACATAGTTAATTGAATTCTGGCCAATTTAATCACACCTTTGTAGTTCTCTTAAACTTTATTAGACCCCCATTACAACTATCAAAAATGTTACTGTGTTTAATACAATTAAATAAAATAAGAGGTCACAATAATACAGTCAAGGTATTTCAATTATTGCAACATAAGTCACTCCCTTGTATTCTACACCTGTAAATTATGTCCACAATAACAAACTATAGTAAAGGTGCATAGGATCTGTTGAGATAGGTAGATTATTAACATAAATTTTTCCTCTAAGAACTATACGTACTACTTTCATAGAATATAGGTCATACTCCTAATATAAGAGTAAGTTTCAAGTAGGCATATACTTAAAATAAGTCGATAGCTTTTTGGAACATCGTTTAAGTAATAGTTATAACCTAATTTTACAATTAATATTCTTTTTAAAAGGCTAAGATAAATTTATTAAAGAAACAGACAAAGAAAAAAGAAAAAGAAAATAAATTTGATTATGACGGAATATTATTAATAAAACATTGGTATATTTATACAACTTTATCTTAGTAGTTTATGTTATTTGTACATGTATATTGTACGTTATTTCTTATTTTAATAATTTATATTAAGTTGACTTGTTTATTTTTTTAATTTCTACTAATAACATTTGATATTATGCACTTTTACTTATGATTTTATTTATCTAATTTTATTATTGATTTTGTTCTAATCTATTTTATGATTTTTATTTTACACTTTATTTTGTGAAAAACAACAGGTTTTGTTTAAGATTTAACTTAATTTCATAATAATTTAATTACTACTTAATGGATTAATTTGAGACAAAACTTTAATATTTATTAATACTTTCTTTTAAATATTCTATAAACTATAAAATTACCTAATAAAATTTATATAAAAAGCAATAGAAAAAATTTATTAACACGATTTTAGTTTTAACTTATTATGTAGGTAAGCATGATGTAAAAACAGAGGTATTTATTTAATCTGGATTAGTTATATAAAAAAAGTTTATCGTGTGCTTTGGATATAATTTTATATGTGAAAATTTAAGTTTAGTGTTGAAGAGTTAAAGTAGGACATGTTCATTATTTGTATATTAATTTATTTATTTAAGGATTATTACGGTCTTGTGGAACAATGGATTTTGTAATAAATTACCTTACGTATAATTATATTGTTATTTTGTTATTTTATTGAAGAGTATTTAAAATATTGAAGTAAAGGTTACAAGATTGTAATTATAAACAACAAACACATAAACACATAAACACAAAAACACAAGCTACTAGTACCATCTAATGTTGTATTGATATTTGTAAATAAGTTATATTATTATTTTATTGCTGATACTGCATTATTTTAAATTAGCTAATTGATTTTAATTTATTCTCGATTTTGTTTGAGTGTGCTCCAATCATACATATTTGTATATTTTATTTGTATCATTCATTTTATATATGTGGTTTATTCTAAAACTTATGCAAGTAGCCATAATTTATTTTGAAAAATAGAAAAATTTAGAATTTTCAACCTGTTGATCGTTTGATTAAAATTAATTTAATTATGTATGTATTTATGATTTAGGAGTAAATCGCTAATCAATTTAAATTATGTAAACAAAAAGTTTAACAAAACTAAATTTAAGTACCTTTTTGTGTTATTATTCTTCTCTTAATTACTTAACTTATTTCCTTTTTATCTTGGTGTTCCTCTTTTCTAAATATAAGATATATATATGCTCTCTGCAATAAAAAATTTTTGTATTAAAAAATACTGTTAGAGTTAAAATCCAAATATATCATTGAAAAAAGGAGATTAAGTAAAATTAGATACAGGTAGAATACTTGAAATTATTATTGTTTAATATTAAATTACGAAGATAATACCTAAATTTAATTAAATGGCGGATAAATACTCGATTAATAAGTTAATTAGAATATAATAAAATAGATGTATTCGGAGACTACATGAATTTATTCGCTGAAAGGGATTTAAATAAATATTAAATGGAATGGGAGACAAATTAGTTTTAAATTAAAGTTGTTTATAAGTTAGCTTTAGTTATATAGATTAGGTAACTTAATGAGGCAATGAAGGAAAAATGTAACATATAGTTACAAGTAAATATTTATTATTTTTAAAAAAAGTATTTAGATTAAACCTAAAAATAGGGATAAATAGTCAATTATAGTAAAACATAATATAACTAACATTATTATTAATTTAATAAAAATTTAAACATTTTGTAAGTTAGGTAAATTTAATTAGATTCTGTAGATTTATATTAATAAATTTTTAAATGAAAGAGAAAAAGAAAGTTATAGTTTATTAGAGTATACCGCAAAGACTCGTTAAGTTGCTTTATTGTTAAGTGCTGGATAATTCCTAATGTAATAAATCGGGTTTTACTTCATGCTTGTTTAAAATTAGATAAGAGGGTATGTATACAAATTCAACCCTAATTAAATTATAGCATCAATAGATTTAATAACTAATTTATTAGCAATTGTATTATCAAAATGATATGTGAAATAGTAAATTATTCGAAAGTTGTACAAGGTTATACAGATAATCATAAAGCATAAACTCTTCTCTTGCAAATATTTCTCCATTAGGTAATGTTTCATTAAATGTCTTCATACCCAGCTACCTATACTAGGTTATTTAGTTAATTAAATTATAGAGTGAATAATCTTTCATTTTTCTATTTTTATTTTCTGGATCTTTATCAACAATAGGAGATAGTTTCATCGTTTTATTTAATTATTCTATTTCATTCTCTTTATAAAAAAACTTAATTTTCCAATAGATAAAACAAAGTGTTTACTTGACTTGTATTTTTAATTAAAATAATAAATATTTTAGTATCAAAATTCTCTTTAGCACTTAATAACAATTTACCATTTAAAACTATACGATAGTTATTATGTTCATTACTTAATTATGTTATTTATAATTTGTTTTTGATAGATAAACTTTACATTGTTATTAACTAGTTTCTAGTACTTGTTTCAAGTAATCTAATTGTAATTTGTCATTATTTATTATAATTGTAATATCTCAGATCTTATTATTTATTTAGCTCCTTTTGTTTTCTTCCACTTTTTAGATAAACTTTAATTTAAACTAAAACTACTAAACCTAAACATAACCATTACCTTTTCCATTTCCTACCCTACGTAAAATATCACTCTTAATTTCCAATAATAAAATATTTCTTTTTTTCTAGTAGCTTAATTAAGTCTATTAAATTAATTATTTATTAAATGATATTGTATTAACGTACCATAATTTGGTTATATAAACTAAGCGGTAAGATATTAAAATTAGTTTCCTTTATTGGAATTAAATTTGTTGATACAGTTTACCTATTTTTATTTACATTCTACTATTATTTCAATAAGATTGATAAAATCATGAATACCAACAATATACAAAGACAATCCACATTTCTCCCTAACTATCACTATAGACGATATTATAAAACCTCATATATCCCTCATTCCGTCATCCTTATCTATCTTAATCTCCATTCAACTATCCGATCCCTCTGGCTTTAAACTCTCTCTAGACCTATCATTCATCACCTAATAAAATTCCTTTTAATCACATATTTATTAAATAGCTCTTCTACACCTCAATTTAGTATATTATATTATCTTAACCTCCTTCAAACCAACATTTATAAATCATTCATCCTTGATTAAAATCCCTCTTCATTCCCTCTTTATAATTCTAGATTTTCCTATTTCACATAACATCACAATTTAATTTTATTACCTTATACCTATTCACTAATTTATTTTAACTAAAACCTATTTAAAACCGAATCATAATCCGCATCCTGTTTTATATGCAAATCATCACCTTTATTAAAAAATAGCTCCTTTATAGAGGCCTATCAATGATTCATTAGTTTTATGTATAGTACAAACTCACTCTTTATTTTTAGAGATATGAGATAGTGGACATAGTTGATATAGATTATATAGTCGATATAGATGAGATAGATCTACCTTCATACCATATGTTTAAAACAGGTTAAAGGTAATATTCCTTATAATACGATAGTAAAATACAACTCATTCTTATCTATTATAGAAGAGATATATATTTATTTATATACTAATAAAAGACTTATTCCATACATATTTAATTAAAAAGGTACTGTTGTTGCTAAATTTAGTATTATTAGTCTTATTTAACAGTTTAACAGTTGTAACATTTTAACAATTTAACACTTTAACTTATAAAGTATAATAAGGTTTCTGTAGATTATATATATAATCAAATATAAAATTATTTTAATTATTTAACTCCTTTCACTATTATTTACCCAGACTAGAATGAAATTATTTTCATATCAATATTTTTATTAAAATTTTTAAAATTCATGACTAATCCTAAAACTTAAGGAAATATCTTAAAGTAACTATGGATATTCATTAAATCAACATCTCTAATCAAATCTAATCAAATCTAATAAAATCTAATCTATAATTATCTAATCTTCTCTGCTCGAATCTTTTCTTATGCTATATTAGTCTTATTATTAAGCTAGTCCTTCATCATGACTTTAGTCTTAGACAGATTATCTTCGTTATACGGATTTACTCCACTTAGTATTTCATATTCCACTTACTAAATAAATATTGTTTTATTAAACTAATTAAATAAATAACTTAAACTATATAGGACCAACACCAGACATTCAATTTTACAAACAGTTAGTATAGATTTATATATTAAAAAATCTAATTGGTCTTTAAGAAACTTTAAATTATCTAACTCAAGATATTAATTATTTACTGGAGGTATTTGAGGATCATAACTTACTAAATGATTGACCATACCGAGTTTATCTTTATTGAACTTTTTAAATATTTTTTAATGATGGGACTATATGAACATCGATACTTATATAATTTTTTAAATAAACTAACCCCTTATTACTCTAATTTATAATAAAAATAATTATTTATTTATAACCTTT
>Ga0153964_1000069_pt1 | contig 16981 bp, 21 predicted proteins | sample TSFL048MetaG_FD_104726 | JGI IMG/M metagenome (GOLD analysis project Ga0153964, IMG submission 104726) | Attine ant fungus gardens microbial communities from Florida, USA - TSFL048 MetaG | ecosystem: Host-associated > Fungi > Mycelium > Unclassified | place: USA: Florida, Withalacochee... | reverse complement strand
CTTTATTAATTACCCATAGATAGTCATCTGTCCTTTTCTTAGAACAAAGAACAGCCTCCATATGGTTAGGTTATCACTATTTCTAGCACAAAGGCACTACCATATGTAGAACAATAGGTAGTAACATGTGATAATCTGTCCTAGTGTACAGACTATCACTTTTCTGTATTTAAGGACTTATAGTCTGAGGATTAGACCTCAGACTTAACAACATCTTTTGTCATTGTCTAAACTTTGCTTTTTTGAACTTCTCAAGTATCAAATCATCAATCACAAATTAGTAAGTGACCTTTTGTGATAGAAGATCAATTGAGGAAGGAATATATCAGACCCTCAAAATCACCTCAAATGTCGCTGGTGTTTTCCATAGGCAAAAAGAATAGTAGTAAGAGGATGGTGATAGACTACTGAAATCTGAATGATCAGATAATAAAGAATAACTATCCACTCCCATTAATTACAGAGTTAATTGATAACATAAAGAGTAAGAAAGTGTTTACTAAAATAGATCTCAGATAGGGGTTTAACAATGTGAGGATAAAAGAAGGAAATGAGTAGAAGGGAGTGTTTACAATACATATAGGTTCCTTCAAGCCAACAGTAATATTTTTTGGAATAACAAACTCACCAGCTATATTTCAGGCAATGATAAATGAAATCCTAAGAGATTTAATAAACGAAGAAAAGGTCCCAGCATTTGTAAACAACATATTGGTAAGGATGGAAACAAAAGAAGGGCATGACAAAATTGTGGAGGAAATACTGAAGAGGCTAGAGAAAAATGACTTATATGTCAAACCAGAGAAATATGTATAGAAGGCAAGAAAAATAGGATCTCTGGAAGTCGTTATTGGACCCAATGGAATAGAGATGGAGGCAGAAAAGGTAGAGGGAGTACTTGGTTGGCCAGAACCCAAGAATGTGAAAGATATTAGAAAATTCTTAAGTCTCACAAATTATTATAGGAGGTTTATTAAGGATTTTGCTCGAGTAGTGAGACCAATGAATGTGGTGATAAGAAAAGATGAAAAATAGCAGTGGGAAGAGAAATAGCAGAAAGCATTCAATGAGCTAAAGCAAGTTTTCACAACGAAATCAGTATTAGCAATACCAGACTTAGATAAAGAATTCAGAGTAGAAGCCAATGCATCGAATTATGCTATTGGAGGAGTACTGTTAATGAAGTGCTTAGACAAAAAGTAGAGACTAGTCACTTTTATTTCCAAGTCTCTTAGTAATATAGAACAAAATTATGAGATATACAACAAGGAGATGTTAGCAGTCGTTAGATGCCTAAAAGCATGGAGGCACTTCCTGGAAGGAGCAACAGAAAAGTTCGAGATCTGGACAAATCATAAAAATCTCAAATACTTTATGAAAGCACAAAAATTAAATCAAAGACAAGCAAGATGGACATTATATCTATCTAGATTTAGTTTTATGCTAAAGCACATTAAAAGGGGCAAAAGAGCTGTTTACTATGACAAGCAAGTAGAAGAGGTGGTGGCAATTCTCAATTGTGTGCTAAAGGGGTCATGGGGAGAAGAAGAAAGTAGAGGTATTAGAAAGAAATTAAAAAGTAGAAGTGCAACTTATTTGTAATATAAAAATAGATGAAATCATTAGGAACTCAATCTAGATCTGCCTCACATGGTATCCCTAAGATGTCCACCTTTACACACTATAACAAGCTCACTAGTAGAATAGTCAGTAAACTACTCATAGGCCTTACTAGACTCAATCAAGCCCTCATCTATACTCCCATACCAAAACTTATGGGTATGATACGATCTAAGTCAATAATTAGCTAGGCTTTTCAGGCCTGCTACTCCATAAAAGGTTGTCCAAACAACCGCTATGTCTTGTTTCTAGAAAGAGTAGGGTATATGGTAGGAAACATTCACCAACTCAACCTCTTACCAAGATTACCTCTTTTACACTCAAGAGAATCACATTTACAATCTCAAGAGCTTCTGAGATAAAGGCAAGGACCAAGAAGGCACTGCCCATCAATCTCCACTCTGAGAAATATATTAAAATCTTACAAATCCTAGGACTCAATTACAAGAAAAAGAAAAAGAAAACTCTCTATTTTACCCTTCTTCCTTTCATCTCTTCACTTTGACACTACCATGTGGCTATGACAGCTATTTCTTTCCTGTTCTTCATACCTCTGGACATGGCCATGTGATCCTGCTCTACCTCTATACTTCACTTCTGCCTGTCGTTCCTCAAACCCTAAACTAGCTCCCTTCTACTTCGAATATGGTCTAGAAACACATGACAGTGTATATGAGCATCAGTGATACAATTGTTGTCCAGCAGCACGTCTATTTCTTGGTTGAGTCCAGCAGTGATGGGATCACTAGTCACTGATAGACTTTTGATCTGTTGCCTGATATTATATTAGTCCAAGTCTGCTCTAGATTGAAATTATGTCATATTCCAAAGATATTCCTGAACCTCTAACTTCTAGAGCTTCAACATTGATAGTCTGTATCTGAGAAACCTGATGCTAGCTCATCAGTCTTGCCTTCCAAGGTATATGCTATTCTAGCATGTGGCAGCTTGGCAACTATCTAATAGAAGTACCCAATCTTGGGTCTAGATTATGTCTGGGGCTTGTAGAAGGTCACTAGAGTGGGTTCCAATAGTAAAATCCAGGGGTATAAAGTAAATCCCATGCTACATTTCCACAGAAAATTCTCTAGTGGTATAACAATATTCTAGGGAGTAAGATGGGAAAAGCGAATAGTCTGAGCAGGAGACTAGACTGGGAAGTAGGCATGGAAAAGGACAATAAGGATGAAATATTGGTAAAACTAGAATGGCTAGAAGTGAGAAGAACAAAAGCAGTAGAAATAATAGTAGACAAAGTAGATCTACTAGAAGAAGTAAGAAAGTCAAAAGTAAGAGATGATGAAGTAGTAAAGGCAGTAGAAGAAATGAAAAGGGCAGGGGTGAAAATGTTAAGAGATGAAGAGTGGAGAGAAGTCGACAGCATCATGTACAAAGAAGGAAAAGTCTATGTACCAAAAGATAGTAAGCTTAGAGTGGAAATAATTAGGCTACATCACAATACACCAGTAGGAGGACATGGAGGACAGTAGAAAACAGTAGAGTTGGTTACTCAAAACTTTTGGTGGCCAGGAGTAACAAAGGAAGTGAAGTGGTATATAGAAGGGTGTAACTCTTGCCAACAAAACAAAAACCGTATGGAACAGCCAGTAGGAAAATTAATGCCAAATTCAATCCCAGAAGAACCATGAATGCAAATATCAGTAGACTTTATTACTAAGCTGCCTCTAGTACAGGGATATGATAGCATTCTGGTAGTAGTGGATCAACTAACTAAAATGGTCTATTTTATACCAACTATAGAGAAGACATTGGCAGAAGGCTTAGCAAGGCTGTTTAAAGACAATGTATAGAAACTGCATAGGTTACCAGAGAGTATTATCTCAGATAGAGGACCCCAGTTTACAGTAGGATTAATGCAGAAGTTGAACAGGATGTTGGGGATTAAGAGTAAATTGTTGATAGTATTCCACCCTCAGACAGATGGACAAACAGAGAGGGTGAATCAGGAACTAGAATAGTATTTAAGAATGTTCATTGATCATAGGCAAGAGCAGTGGCCAGAATGGCTGGGAACGGCAGAGTTTGTATATAATAACAAAATGCACTTGAGTACTTGGATATCACCTTTTAAGGCAAATTACAGACAAGATCCCAGGATAGGGTTTGAGGGAAGGAAAAAGAAGAAATATGAAGAAGTAGAGAAATTTATTGAGAAAATGAAGCAAATACAAGAGGAAGTGAAAGTGGTACTAAGCAAAGTACAAGAAGAAATGAAGAAGTACACAAATAGGAAAAGAGTAGAAGTTGACAACTATAAAGTAGGAGACTTAGTAGTGCTAAGCACTAAGGATCTAAAGTATCAGATGGTTGGAAGGAGAATAGAAAAGCTAATGGAAAGATTCGTTGGGCCTTACAAAATAAAGAAAATTATATTATCAAACATAGTAGAATTGGAACTACCTAGTACAGTAGAGGTATATTCAGTAGTAAATCTCAGTAGAATATGACAGTATGTAGGGCAAGTGGAAGGACAGAGGAAGGAGCAACCAGCTCTAGTAATAATCAAAGAGGAAAAAGAATAGAAGGTAGAGAGAATATTGAATAAGTGGCAAGTAAGGGGAAAGGACAAGTATTTAGTATAGTGGAAAGGGTTCACAGCAGAATCCAATACTGGGGAAGGAAGAGAGAATTTAAAGAATGCAAAAGAAGCAATTAAAGAATTTGAGAAGGAGTACCAGAGAGATATAAAAGATATGGCAAAACAAGAATGTGAAGAAGGAACGTTCAGAAGGGGAGAGCTGCTAGGAAGATTCACAGCAAAAAAACTATTCAGATGGTCAGACAAGAGGTATGACCAAGAATATTAGGGAAGACTAGAGAGAAATTGGAGACAGTGAAAAGGAAAACAATTAGGGAGAAAAAATGGAAATAATTGCAGAAGAAGAAGAAACTGAGAAAGAAAAATTGGAAGTTAGAGAATGGACAGAAGAAAACAACAATGAGATGGACAACATGGTTGACCTATACTACAAGTTGTAGGAAAATTCCTTGAGACAAGAAAACTTAAGAGGGGGATGGTATCATGACTTGGCAAAACAGCTAAGTCATTATTTAATATTTCTTTTTCTTTTCTTTTCTTTTCTTTTTCTTTTATTACTAAGGTGGAGTATGGGAAGATATCACATGACAAGTCACAAAGTCACAAAGGTGTAATAGCAGTCACAGAATAGTCATATCAGGTCATGTGACATGGAGTCACAAGTCACAGTCATCATATGTGACAAAGGAGTCAGTTGACAAGTAACATAGAGACCATAGGAGATAAGGAGCATAGCCACATAGTAATTGTATATATAGTATAGTAAATCCAATAGGAACTCTATCAAGTTCTCTTTCTCAAATGCTGATAAAGAGCAGTTGGCTTTATTTTGGCTCAGGAGTTGGCTCATTGACAAGCTCCTCAAGGCAAGATTCAAGCCACCTTTTCTTAGAGTCAGCTGGTAGTTTAGCAACATCTTTAAAGGTTTTGGATAGAAAATATGTCTCAGTTGCTCTGAGTACCAAAAGAAAGTGAATATGCTCTGCTCCCCTTTCTCTTGCAAGGCGAACTCGCCTGCTAGAGATGGAGCATCCATTCCATTTACCTCTATGTCAATTATGATAGGTTATTGTTCTACCTAATCAACTTCATAGTGGATTCCATTTATTTCAATGGTATTGTCCCATTGACTATATGGATAGTATACTCTTCCAATTAGAATAGTATTAGGCTGTGCTTGAATATGTCTACAAGCATTCTCAAGCATTCTGTGCACCATATCTGGGTCAGTCTCACCAGGATGTCATTACCACTCAGGGTATCTCAAGACATCTGTGGAATAGTGATCCTCTTCATATATATTGCCTTCTCTATGAGGGACTTGTAGCAACTTAGCCTGAGATGACTTAGACACCCTCCTTATCTGAGTTGACAAGGAGAACTCAATAGAGTTCCCATTTGATTTTTTACACTATATATACAACTACTATTGTAGCTATATACTTCACCTCCCATAGTCCTCATATTACCTGTCATATGATTACCCTGTCACATGTTGTGACAGTGACAGTGACATTCTATGACCAATGTCACACCTTTTTGTGACAGTGTGACAGTGACATGACTCCTTTCCCATGCTTCACCTTCATAGTAGTAATTCAACTAAATAAAAGAAAAAGGAAATAAAAAGTGAAAATAGAAAATAACTTAGCTATTTTGCCAAGTTATGACAGGACTCTAGTCTCATGGGTTGATCTTCTCAAGCTATATCTCAGAGAAGGAATATCTTCTCCTAGCTGTAGATCACTACCTCGTTTTTGTGGTATTATAGTTGAAACCTGAGGAGGAGTATACTATGAGGAACTAGCTTCAGGAAAAGGAGGGCTTAGAGAATGCATCTTAATATCTTTATCTTTGACATCTTCAACCTCTTCAATTTTTACTGAGAACCATTTAGGTGGTATCAGTGGAGGAGAGGGAGATGGAGATTCTGAGTAAGTTGGCAAGTTAGGAGGAATTGAAGAAGTAAAGGGTCTAGGATGTACAAGTGTTGGTAGAAAAGGTATTGGAGCAGGTTCATCTATACTAGAAGATCCAGGTGCTGATGACTCTGTCTCTAGGGTTAGTCTACCAGGGGGCATTTGCTCTTTGGAGTGAGAAGATGGACATCTAGAAAAGTGTTCTTCATCAAAGATAGCTTGGGTAGAGCAAAGTATAACATTCCCTTGTATGTGACAAATAAATCTATAGCTATTATCCTCATACCCAATAAATAATCATGAGTTCAGAGTGCAGTATAAGTTTATTTGCACAAACTTCATTGGGAAGATATACATATGCTCCATAGCCAAAGACATAGAGGTATGATATTTTAGGTTTTTTACCTATGAAGATCTCCTAAGGTGTTTTCCATTTAGGATGTTGAATGGGAGTATAGTTATAGACATGGGTAGCAGTTGCAAAAGTAAACTCCTACCAGGAATTAGGTAAACATACTTCAAGTTGCATAGATTATGCCTTTTCTAGCAGTGTTTGATTCAACTGTTCTGCTTGACCATTTTGCTAGTATACATGTGGTGTACTTGTCTTATGAACAATTCCCTGTTCACATAAAAAGGATTGCAATTCTGATGTCATATATTCTCCCCCATTATCAGTATACAGGCATTTAACAGAGTAGAAAGTAGTATTTAACCACAACTAGAAAACAGCTTTGATTGCTTCTGCAACATCTGATTTTTTGTGTAAAAAAGCAACTCTGCAATAGGAGGAATAGTCATCAAGGAATGTAATCACCTACTTATACTTAGAGTATAATAAAGTGGGGAGCTCAAGGAGATCTAAATGAATCAATCCAAGAGTCTTACTAGAATGCTTAGGATTCTCAGAGAAACTGTGTATAAGAAAGCTAAACTCCAAGCCAGAATTAAGCCAACTGCTCTTTGTTTAGCAATTGACAAAGAGAACTCAATAGAGTTCCTATTAGATTTTCTACACTACTTATACAACTACTACATGGTCTGTGCACTACTTTCCCATGCCTATCATGTGACCCTCATGTGACATCATGTGATGTGATGCTATGACTTCCTGTCATGTGAGTGTGACTATGTAACACTTGTAATATGATACTTTTCCACACTCCTTTCTGTGTAGTAAGTCTGTCAGGTTCAACTCTAGGAAAGGAATTCTTCTTGGGGGGCTTGGCCTCAACAGTGAGTTGTGCCTACTCCTACACTTGTCCCTTCTAGGATTCAAAAGATTTATTAAGAGAGAGAGAGAGAGATATGAGTTGACAAGGATGGGGTTCTCCTAAGGGAGAACAAAACTAAGGTAGTTACAGCAATTGGCAATTATTTAAATAATTTGGAGGATTCTAGAAAGGCTGATGGTGAGCTGACCAATCCATGCATCACAGTGTCACCATTGTGACAAAGTCCAAGATAAAAGAAAAAGAAAAGAAAAGAAAAGAAATATAAATAATGACTTAGTTGTTTTGCCAAGTCATAACACTGTGCTAGTACAGCTTTTCTAAAGTGCAACCACAGTATACATGCTTCTTGTTAGGGAAGCAGATCTTCTTTAGCACCTTCAACATTGTCTGGGATATGTCTTATAGCTTCATCAGAGATGTGCCCAAGTTGACAATGAATTATCTCATAATCTAGGTGTCTTGTAACAAGGCTCACAGGATTAGGAATATTGTTCTTAATGATACATGTTTTCACAACCTGGATGCTCTCCCAAAGATTAGGTAGGACAAAGAGGACAGCATCACCAGATGAGTTGTGAAAGCTTAAACCATCTATTGTGTCTTCTATACTCAATCTAGATTAGAGTAACTGTCTAGTGGAGAAGAGACACATGGTCATACCAGAAACACAGTATACTGGCCATAGTTTAGAGATAGCAGTTCTAATTGTCTTATCTTTAGGATCAATGATTTCATGTTCTATAAGGACAGTTCCTATAGCAACCATAAAAAGAGGTACTTTATAATTAGCTGTCTCAATGTGATCATAATTTCCTTGAGTCATGGAGACAAAGTCAGACTCAAAAGGAGTGAAATAAGCAGAGACATCAAAGTCCAAGAACTATTCATCATTATAAGAGTGGCTATATGGCGCTTTTTTATCCTTGTATGTAGTGCATAGTGCTCTATCACATCTTTGTAAATTCTCAGCTATAGGTAATGCAGGTAACACAAATTTATTGTCACATTGAGCCATACAGACTATGTCATAACTTGGCAAAACAGCTAAGTTATTTTCTATTTTCACTTTTTATTTCCTTTTTCTTTTATTTAGTTGAATTACTACTATGAAGGTGAAGCATGGGAAAGGAGTCATGTCACTGTCACAAAAGGTGTGACATTGGTCGCAGAATGTTGCATCACAGGTTACTGTCACAACATGTGACAGGGTAGTCACATGACAAGTAATATGAGGACTATAGGAGATAAAGTGCATAGCCACAATAGTAGTTGTATATATAGTGTAGAAAATCAAATAGGAACTTTATCAAGTTCTTCTTATTAACTCAGATAAGGAGGATGTTTAAGTCATCTCAGGCTAAGTTACTATAGACTACACTACTCGATGCTACAAAGTTCCTAGTTATGGCCATTACATTGGCATAGGTTGTGAGAGACTGAGCTGAGATAGTTAGAGAATGGTAAAAGACAGTAGGGGAATACATATACAGGTCATATTCAGAAATTTGATTATTCAAGCCCCAATTCTTAGGACTTCCCAAGGATACTATATCATCAGCATCAACTGACTCCTCTAAAATAGATGTGTTTGTTACTGAAGGTAGGTCAACATCTATTTTGGATGGACCACTTTGAACCTGAGAGGAAGAAGCCTTTAAGGAAGGCTCAGTGATTTTGGAGGTAGATACCTTAACAAGAGTAGGATCAGGGAATTTTCTAGCCAAGCACTTATCATATAGTTTTAGTGCTCTATCTTGTGCATATGCTAATGGACCACAGATTGAACCAATTTGAGAAGGGTATTGCTCAAAGAGCCAATCAGTGAGCTTGGGTGCTCTAGCTTTTGACTGAGGCTTAAAAGAAAGAGGATGAGTAGGAGAAACAATAGTAGCTATACTTGCAAAAGCAATGGTACTAGAGGCTTGGTACTCATTACTATTAACAGATTTAGAAGAGCTATCTGCTTGGTGTGCTTTATCACTATGCTTTCCTTGACCACATTTTTTCTTTTGCTGCTGGGAGAAATCCCTTTATGACTGCTGCTTATCCTGGGGATTCTTCTTCCAAGAGGAAGAACGATCACCTCTAGAAACACCTGAGTGATGAGCAATATGAGCACTAGTTAATCTTTGAGAGAACTCAGACTAAATAGCTGAGCTTACAAAATCCCAAGTCAACTGGATGAGCGAGGTCTAGGAAGTAAGGATAAAGGTGACCAAGTTATCCCAAGATTGAGGGATAGCAAATAAAAGTGTTATTGCACAAATGAGGGAGGAAACATTACATTTGTTCTCCTCTAGCCTGATATAGAGAGTACTGAGTTCTGCAATCTGGGGAGCAGGATCACTATTTCCAGAAATTTGGAAATATCTCATATGCTAATAGTCTGTAAAAACAGAAGTAGGCCCAAGGGAGCTATACTTATCACCAAAAAAGCAAGCTCTGGTAGACAGAATAAAAACATTGGAGTGGAGTATGACTTTTGATGAATGACCTTGGCTTCAACTTATGTATTACACCCTGGTCTCCAGTTGTGAGGTTGGTCGCTTATTTTGGAATAGGGGTAAGTCGTCAGAACAGAGGTCCTAGGGTATAGAATAGAGACTGAAATGGACAGGGATAGGATTAGGATCAATTGATGTTAATTTACAAACTGAGAAAATACACTATAACTACTTAGTACTTATAGGAAGACTGAAATAGGAGAAGAGTAGTCTACTATGCTATCCCACTATTTATAACTGTTAGGAGAATTATTAGGGGAAATAAAATTACATAATTGTCAGATTTCTGGAATATGATAGTACTCTCCCTTCAAGGCTGAGCCCTCAAAGCTTTCATATATAAGCAATTCAAATATCACCTGATTCTGGTATTAAAAACCTTGTTTTTTGCAACTTTAACCTGAAACTCTACTACTATGTTCTTTGTCCCCACTTCAAGTGTTACACTCTCTAATTCCGACGATGAGTGATATGAGGCTAAACTAGCTAGAAGATGTGCTGAGATGGAGGCCTTGCTTTGCCAGCAGGAAGAAAAAGAACGGCTTGAGTGTCAAGCTTGAAAAGAGGCAAAAATTGCAGAATAGAAAAGATTAGAAGAAAAGGCACAAAGGAAAGAGAAGCAGGAACAGGTACATAAGAAGGAGCAGGAATACTAGAGAGATCTGGCTCATTATCTTGAGATGGATTGTGTCACCACCATTGAACAGCAATGTCGCAGAAATTGGTCCAAGACTTTTCTGTTCCCCTCAAATTCTTCTTCTGACAAGGAGATGAACCTTATCGAACTTCCATCTTTGACTAAGAGGCAACATGTCTGTTATTTGCCCAAGAAAAGTCTAGAGGCCCATCAACAATGTGAGGAGTTGGAAAAGGAAATGGGAGTAGTAGTTGTTGGTGGAGAAAGTCCCTATGAGAGGTATGCAGACTTTGGTAAAGGGAGCAAAAGGGACTATTAGCCTGGCATGAGCTAAAGATGCGGTACCAGGTCCCAATTGCATGCTAAAGAGTTTGTGGGAATGAATCAAGAATGAAGGTATTAAAAAGAGAATATAGAAACTTAGCGTGATAATTAAGATAAAAATGTTCGAAAGGATTGTAAGCTCAATCTAGATCCTTCTCGCATGGTGTTCCTAAGGTGTCCATCTTTACACACCGTAACAAGCTCACTATCAAAGTAGTTAGTAAACCACTCATAGGCCTTACCACACTCAATCAAGCCCTTATCCGCACCCCCACACCAAACCTTATAGGTGTAATATGATCTGAGTCGATGATTAGCCAGGCTTTTCAGGCCTGCTACTCTGTAGAAGGTTGTTCGAGTGACTGCTATGTCTTGTCTCTTGACCAAGTAGGGTATAGAGTTCTAGTCTCCTCAACAGCCCAACCACTTCACTTAGAACTCAGAAAATTGCCATAAGACAACTCTCGAGTCCTTGAGATGGCAGTAGGTGTCAAGATTCCATTGTCTTTCTCTCAGGCTCTCTGAGTGTTATATTAAAAGTACAAACTGATGAGACTCAATTAAAAATAAATAAAAAAAAGGAAACTCTTTCTTTTTCCAGCCTCTCTCACTTCTCTCCTCCATGACATTGCCATGTGGACATAACAGATATCACCTCCCTATCCTCCATACCTACTGGCCATAGCCATATGCTCCTACTCCACCTCCATACTTCACTCCTACCTGGCATCCTCTAATCTCCAAACTAGCTTCCTTCTACTCCAAATATGATCTAGAAACACGTGCAAGTGCATATGAAGGTAATTGATATTCCTGTTGCTCTACGGCATGTTCGCTTCTTGACTGAGTCCAGCAGTGATGGGATCACTAGTTACTGATAGACTTTTGATTTGTCGTCTTGGTGTCATATTAGTCCAAGTCCGCTCTAGATTGAAATTCTATTGCATTCCAGAGGTATCCTTTAACATCTGAGTCCTAAAGTATCAACATTGATAGTTTGTCTCTGATAAACCTGATGCTAGCTCATCAGTCTTGCCTCCCGAGGTATATGCTTTTCTGGCATGTGACAGCTTGGCCATTACCTAATAGAAGTACCCAATATTGGGTCTAGATTATGTCTGGGACTTGTAGGAGTTCTCTAAAGTAGGTTCCAATAGTGAAATCCAGGGTTATAATTTTTATCCCATGCTATATTTCTGCAGAAAATTCTCTAACGGCATAACATCGGGATCTTGTGTATCCCCTAAAATTTGCTGTGAGTTTTTTATTTAATTTCCTTTGTCACTTCATTAACTCTTATAGTCATACAACATCATGTACTTCCTGTACCAAGGCTAAGGCTACTTGTAAGCCTTTTGATGCAGATAAGACACACGCAAAGGTAAGGGCAGAAGTGGTCTAGAGGTTAAAAGCAAGGAAGATGAAATAACAAATAGATGCAGAGTAGAAGGTAGAGGTTTCAAGAAAGTTAGAGGAGTTGAGTGAGTTGTGGGGATTAAGGAAGGATGTCCAGAGAATTACAGTAGCATTGGAGAAGTTAGCTGGCATAGAGAGCTATGATTCTGAGGAGGAGCAATTTTCATAGCCAGAGTCTAAGGGAAAGGAGACAAAGGTGCAGGAAAGCAAGGAAAAGGGAAAACAAAGAGAGGAGAGGATAGATAGAGCAGAGAAGAAGAAAGAAGTCGGAGGGCAAAAAGAGAAAAATAGAATGGAGGATATGAAAGAAGGGAGTAGTAGTTTCTCTCTAGTTGCATACTCTGTTGGTACTGGAACTTTATAATGTTTTTTTTTTGAATATTATTTTTCTTTTCTGTGAGTAGAAAGTGGATATGAGTAATGATAAATGATGAAGCAAAAATACAAGTATTGGACAATTGCAAGGGAGGACTGTAAAGGAATATAAGTAAGCAAGTCAGTGCAAAGGAAACTATACTCCAAAATGTATATAAGTATTAAAAAAAAATTTTTTAAACAGTGTAAGTGCAGAGAAATGGAGTCAAGGAAGTAGAATAAAGATATTTTTAGGATTGTAATGGTTCTAGTTTAGAGGGATATTTGAGATGAAAATTGTTTAGTAATTCCTTGGTATATTCCAGTTCTGTCGCTAGTAACTATTTGGAGTCATTGTCAGTATCTTTGTATTCTAGCCATATAACCTTGTAGAGCAGCTTGTATGCCCTCTGGCAGTCAATCTTGGGGTTGACTATTTTAGAGATTTTGTATTCTGGTTCTCTGTTGATGATTATAGGTGCTGGCAGAGGTTCAGAATGCTGCAGAAAGGTGTTAAGTATGGCTAGTTTGAGCATAGAGATATGGAACACAGGGTAAACAGCTTTCATAGTGTCTGGAAAGCGGAGTGTGAAAGATTGCAGACTAGGCTGAGCAATTATCTCATATAGTCTGAGGTACTTTTTAGAGAGTTTCTTCGATGGGCGAGTTATGTAGAAGTACTGTGCTCTAACAAATACTAATTGTCCAACTTGGAAGTCCAGTGGTTGGCTTTGACGAGAGTTAGTGGAGGGTTGATATTGTTGTTGGGCTTTGGTGATTTCCTCTTTAAGCATGCCTTGTAGTTTGTTAATATCAATTATGAAGTCATAGGCACGAGAGGAAGCTATATCTCGTTCTAGGTATACACTGAGATTAGAATAATAGCCTTTGTTGGTGAAGAATGGGAATATACTAGTGGTAGCACTAGAAGCATTGTTATAAGAGAACTCAGCCAGGGGTAACAGTTCAGACCAGTTGTCCTGTTGGTAGTTACAGTATATACAGAGGTATTGTTCTAATGTCTGATTAGTCTGTTCCACTTGACTGTTTGCCTCCAGATAGTAGCTACTGGTAAAGTGAAGTCTCATATCTAGGGCAGTATCTAGGAAGTAGAAGAAGTGAGAAATGAACTCGGAGTTACAGTTGAATGTAACATAAGATAGGACTCCATATTTTGAAAAGACATAGACAACAAAAAGGCATGCTAATTCTACTGAAGTGATGGTGTCATGAGTGGGAATGAATATAGCTTGTTTCAACAGACAATCTACTATAACTGGGATAGTATTGAAACTGGAGAAGGAAGGGAGTTTTTCGATGAAGTCTATAGAAATTGAATTTTACAGATGTTTCAGAATAAGGAGTTGTTAGAGGGATCCATATGGTCTGTGCTGTTGTGGTTTGGTTCTCATACAGGTAATACAAGACTTAAAGAACTTTTGTATGTTGTTGTAGATATTTGGCCAGGTATAGTGTCTCCATATGAGTTCCAGTATTTTATTTTGGCCTAGATATCCTACTAGAACATGGTTGTGATGATACTGGAGAACTCAGAGGTATAAGTTGGTGTTATCCAGAACATATATTCTATTGTCAAGTCTGAGGAAACCTGCATTGTCTTTTGACTAATGTCCTTCTAGATAAAGTAAATGGTTGGAGATGGAGGAGTTAGAGGGGAGTACTGCTAGGATATTGGAGTAGAGTTAGTTTTTGTCCAATATTGTGGCTATGCAAAGCGTCAGAGTGGTGAGAATGGTTGCTCAAAGAGATATTGCAATTTGTTCATGAGTAAAGACTGGACAGAAATTATGAGGGTTCACTGAAGCATAGCTATTATCTCTCTCTTTTGGATGGACATTCCATTATCTAGTGAGTGCATTTGGCTTGGTGCCAAGACATCTGGGACAGAAGCAAATTATGAGATTGAATTAGGAGAGATATTCTGACTATCTTGCATATTGGCACATTAGAACCTTGGTTGTTAAGAAATATTCCAAGTTCTTGTGATCTGTTACAACATCAATTGGTAAAGCAGACCCTTCTAAATAGTGTCGCCAAATTTTGAAGGCCTCAAATATTACAAGTAATTCTTTGTTATGGATATCATAGTTGAGCTTCAGAGTGGAAAACATCTAGGAGTAGAAGGCTATAGGATGAATTTCATTATCTTTAGTCATAATAAAGAGAATAGCAGCAAGAGCATAGTCTGAGGTATTAGTTTTCATGACAAATTGTGTGTCTGGTGTCATGCCATACAAATCTTTAGACAAAGTAGGTAACAATTTACACCCTAATAACCAGAATAACCAGCTTGAGAGGAGAGCTTGACCTCCCCAGAGATGTTCCTTTAGATGCCCAGTCATGGACTCGAGCATCTAGCTTGAGTAGCAGGATAGTGGCTATGACCACTGTTATATACACCTTATAGATGCTTGCCTAGGCACCCCGTATCGGATTTCCAATAGATTTCCCTTCTAGAAGTACTCTTGAGGACAGAGACAAACTTAGACAGGTTAATGCGACCCAAGCAGCATTATATCTCGACAGCTAGCAGCGTTATTCATAGACGAGTTATGATCAAAGCCAAGCCATCATTACTGATGGTTAATTATAGCAAGATCAAGAAAATCGAGTCACCATGAAGTCGCATCAGAATAGCAATGGAAGGAATTTGGAATCTGGAAGAGCAAAAGGACATAGAGGAGGTAGAAGAAAAGATCAGAGAAGCTAAAGAGAGAGGTAGTAGGAAGGCTAGATGAAGATAACATGCTCGAGGGCAAGACAACTCAAGATCACCATCTCCATCTACAGCCCAGCAAGAGGCTTGAGACCTGACCATCGTGCAGAGAAGGATTCTGGGAGTAGGGTTAGAGGATCAGGAAGTGGCCACCCAGTGTTCGGAAAGGTGCCGTCTTATCATTGTGGCCTTACTATGTTTGGGAATTCAGAGGTTTTCTTTGTCTCACTTTCTTTGTTGTCTCTTTGCTTTGTAATCATAATAAAATACTCTAGGGCACAGAGGGGAACTCAAGTATCATACCCCCATTATCATCTCTCTCTGTTGCTCTAGAGCTTAATGGCCATTTTGAGTGACTAAGTTTCCTATTTTTCTAAGTGTTTTACTTTACTTCCTAAAAATCTACCAAACCTCTTCCTCAATGGGAATTCGAGCCCCAACAGACTTGGGCATTTGCTTATACTAGGAGTTAATAGCTCGCTACATGTCATCGGAGTCGGCTTCCAGTTGTACAGTTAGCTGAAGAAGAGCCTACATAACGGCACAGGAGTTCTAGGTAGTTCTGCTATATCGACGGCGAGCCAGACTACTAGACTAAGTAAGGGCAGTAGTGTCATGACGCGAGATGAACCCATGTCTTAGGAATCCTAATACAGTGAGATCTACCTTGAGTGGATTCATATAAGTTCTTTATTATTATTTCTTTCAGTTATTCGAGTTCCCCCTTCTATTCCACCCTTTGTTTAAGTTCTTTTTTATATTTGATCATTTTCCCAGTACCTACTTATTAGCACACAATTGTGAGACATCTTGGGGATCATTTTTATTCTCATTTGTTATCACTCTTGTTCTGTGATCAATTCCCTTTGATCCTTATTACCGGTGTCATGCTGGACAGCCATTTAGGCAATAAAAGTGATATTTTTCACCATAATCACAAGAATAACTAGCTTGAGAGACGAGTTTGGCCTCCTAGAGATGTTTCCTAGACGCCCAGTTGTGGACTTGAGCACACCACTTGAGTAGCAGAGTAGTGGCTGTGACCACCACTACAGAAACCTCATAGAGATTGTCTAGAGAATTTCATAATAGATTTATAACAGAACTTCCCTCTAGAGTGCTCTTGAGAGCAGAAAGGACCTTAGAAGATTGTTTTCTATAAGGATGACATCATATCTTGGTAGTAGTCACTTATTTATAATGTTTAGGTTACCATCAGAGCAGGGCCATCATTGCTGATGGCTAATTATAGCAAGAACTAGCAAGACAAGTCCTTTCAAGAACTGCATCGCAAACTTAACAGAAGAAGACTAAGGCTCGAAGATGTAATAAAGTATAGAGGAGTAGTAAAAGGACTAGAGAGGATAGGAAGAGAGGTCAGATAGAGAGATAAAAAAAGAGGTATTTGATGAAGACAACGCACTCAAGAACAAGACAACTTGAGATTGCTACCTTTCTCTACGGCCCAGCAAAAGGCTCAAGAGCCATCTATTGTTTAGAGAAGAACCCCTGGAGTAGGATTAGAGAAGTGGGAAGTGGTAGCCAAGTGATTGGGAGAGGTGCTGTCTCATCATTTCACTCTTACTATCTTTGGGAATTTGGGAGTTTTCTTTGTTTCTTTTCTTTTGTTGTATCATTGCTTTGTAATCCTAATAAAATACTCTAGGGCACAGAG
>Ga0153964_1000067_pt1 | contig 17076 bp, 12 predicted proteins | sample TSFL048MetaG_FD_104726 | JGI IMG/M metagenome (GOLD analysis project Ga0153964, IMG submission 104726) | Attine ant fungus gardens microbial communities from Florida, USA - TSFL048 MetaG | ecosystem: Host-associated > Fungi > Mycelium > Unclassified | place: USA: Florida, Withalacochee... | reverse complement strand
TGGCAAATCTGGATCCGGCGTTATGGGAACATTGAAAGAAGGGAAGAAAAAGTGGTTATTCGGTGGTAGTTCCAAGTCAGGTGGTGGGGCGAAGAAGGATAAAGGTGGTACCGCTACTGGTGCGGGAGTGGAAGAAGACCAGGTCGAAGGAATGCGCGTGGACTTTTATCTTGTTGTTTTTCTGAAGTTTATTGCTTCCATCGTACCGACGATCGAAGTTGATTCAACGACCTCGTTCTGATTGTTTTCCGTTCTGATCCTTTCCTCTGATACACTACATGGTATACCCGTTGTACTTAGATTGTGACTCCGCTTGGTGTTTTGAATCCATGCCTGTATTGTAGATAACTGCTTTGAAGTAATACAATCACTGGGACACAACAACTGCAGTGTATTGTGTTGGGCTGAGTTTGTGCATCACAGAGTAATGTGATCCCATGAGATACAGTCAACTCTGTAATAACCCATAGCAGCTGGGAGTAAAATAATATATGTTGGAAATGCAAACATGACAGCAGCATGGAATGGACTTTGAATTTTTCATTCTTACATCGTCATTTCTATCATCATTCCATTTCACCTAAGAATTGTGGCTGTAACAAGAGCCTTTCTTATTGTTTCTTCTTACATACTTATACTTCGAGTCTCCAGTATGTACCCTCAGTTCTCGCGCAGCTTCGAGTGACTGAGTTACTTATATTCTTTCAGTATTCTTTCATATAGGCTACAATACAGCAGTGAGTGTCTGAGATGCACATAGAGAACTTGTCATATACTGGACTATGGTATATTTATTTATTTTCTAATTATGATTTCTCCTCTCCATCTACTCCTATGTAGTGTTGGAGCATGAGACTCAAATGCAGAAAGCCACACAGTGGCAGATGCAATTAGATTGAACATTTGAACCTGATTCTAGGTGATTCAAATAATAACCTAATATCTTTTGATATAGTTAATACTATATTAACAAATAATAGCATATTGTCTTCACCTTTAAGTAGTGATTTAATAATAAATGATTTCCAACAGAAAGAATCTTTAGGTTATAGTTTATGTGGACTAAATCACAAGGGTTTCACCTTTATTGTTCTGCTAAGACATGGTTTATTATTTGAGACACAACACACTAAGAATAGTACACATATGGTATACACAATTATGTATTGAATAGTTGAGTAGTCTAGCTATTCCCTCAGTTTATCATCTATTAAGGTATTATCTGAGTCTTTAGGTTATGGGCCCATGCCCTTAAACATTTACACAAGAATACACTACACATTGAATAGGAAGAAAATGTACAAGGTGTTATGCTACTCAGTTGCAATGACTTAGAGAACAGACTCTTTGAGGGTTACAAAGAGAACTCAATAAAGCTTGATTAATTGTTTAAACTCAAACTTGGAGAGTGATTGAGTCATCTCAGCACCTGCTCCTCTTGTCAACCTCGTTGTGAATATCTGTCAATCATGCTTCTTTCACTCTTACCACCAATATTGTTGGTAGCACCTGAGTGTAGTATAGCAAATTTCACTTTTATCCTTGTTATAAATAGCTCTCCAAACAAACATGAGTCTTGAAATAACCACTGCTAGGCCAGAGGACAATGCCCTCAATATACAACATAGACATCCCTTATTGAGAACAAATGCTGGAGGCCTGTGTACCTCCATCTCCTCCATGGATAATTCCTCCCCCCCATCAGAAATTGACTATGCTGAATGTGTTGCTGCCAACTATAACATGGACATTGAGGAGTCTAACCCCTCTTCCTCTTCAATTAACAATGCCAGACAATACAACTTCTCTCTCCCTTCCTCCAACCTGTAAGAGGACCACTCAGTAGGCGATCACTCCTTAAGCTAGTGGATAGTCCCAGAAGCTAGTTTGAGATTCAAGTGGGGATATATCTACATACACTTGCTAGTATATATATGCTACACTAGATAGTCAGGCACACAACACCATGGCAACTGATCTATAATCACAGAATGTCTTAGAACAACTAATAATAGGCATCATACCACATGACACAGACAGGAGGAGTCAGGAACAATGGGAGTGCAATACACGATTTGTCACTGGGCCATTAATAGAACAGATCTTCAGAACTCACTAAGCACGACCCTAGATATCCCCTTACACAACCCACATGCATCCCTCGAGGCAGTGCCTACTAACTCAGGACCTATAGGCAAAATTGACATCTTCACAGAACCCTTCCTTCCATTAGTCATTCCATACAGTGCTAATGTCCCAGCAGATCCTAACCTGTAGGATAGCAATTTCATGGCAACATCTCTCTTTGGCACAAACAAGTTCCTTAACAGTAACGTGTGTAATATCGCATGCTCCCTTCAATGTATGGTATGCTTCCTTAGGCAAAGGAATCTTGAAGGCCTCAATGGCAACAATATAAGTCAACTTAATACCTTTGGCGAATTAGCTTGGGATTTCATCTTAGCCATTTTTGAATCTGGCTGGGACCAACTCACAACTTCTGATGACACTTCCATCAGGAACAATATCACTTCAAAATTCAACAAAGCCAACATACTATCTGGTGAAGGTGTAGCTCTCAATGATTGTATGGTCAAAAAAGTACCTCCTCCAATTCTATCCTATCTTTCAAAAAAAGAGTTGGAAAAGGCAAAAAATTGCTTTAAAAAATTTGCTAGTAAAACAAAGGATCCCTCTTCCCTATCATACATACAGACCACTTCATCTGCTTCAAATATCCTCAAAATTAAAGAAGCCTTCCCTGCCTTACCAAACAAGAAAATACTTGAAATCCACAACACTGTATTCCCTAAGCAAAACAATAAGGGAAGGAAAGTCCAACCCACTACCAAGGGACCATCTAAGAAACAGGCTATTGTCCCAGTTTCCTTTAACCTCACTGAAAGTATTATGGAAGATACTAACAATCACATCTTCCAGATTAACTTACATCTCAAAAATATCAAATCAATACTACATGTGGAGTTTATTTGCCCTTGCCCGGGTGGTGTATCTATAATCACAAACAATATCCCTAACCTGAGCAACCTTACAATCATGGAAAAGCACTTCAAATCAATTGAAGGCATTAACACTAACAAAGTTCTTGCTCCTCATCTACCACAATCAAAATCCTATCTGAAAATCACTGGTATCCCATATCTATGATCTGATGGAAACAAAATCTCTAGTGATAATATTACTAACTTCATGAGTCATATCAAACTATTTGAAGGCATTTCCCTGACTGCCAAACCTAGAATCATCAAAGCCTCTCCCAAGTCTGATATGGCTATTGTCTGGTTTAACATTTGGGACACCCAAAATGGTTCCAAGGCAAAACTCCTTATTAACCACTCCTTCAATCTCAGTAGACATATTGCCACTATAAGAGCAACTCACATGAACCCTGGTATTCTCCAGTACCACAACTGTTGGAAATGGAGTTACTCAACTTTCTCTTACAGAGCACATAGATCTAAGTACCAGAAATGCAGTGGATCCTATAAGCTCGAACACTACAGGGATCTAGTATAGTGTTGCAAAGCAAACCCCAAACTTAACCTCCCCATCTTGAGACCACTCAGGGTCTGCCATGCCCTCACTCTTTCAAATGAATTAATTGCCAAGGTGATCACATGGCTGATGACTACAAATGTTCTTTCTGGAGAAACCACTTCAATAGAGATTGGCACTCAAAAAAAGCCCAAGAAGTCCAGGAAATTAGGGCTAATTCAATTTGCCTAGCTATAGGCAGTAAGAAATTATGATTAAAGAAACCCTAAAGATCTTTTCACAGAATATTAGGAAAAACAAAACACTAATGGATATTATCCTAGAAAATAATAAAAAGACAACTAATATTATATTTATTCAGGAGCCCCCTAGGTACCTTATTCGATGTAACCCCAGTAACACCAATCCTTTAGGTGACCTCCTATATGGCTCTCCTAACCATTCAGATTGGACTCTCTTTATATATCAGGACCTCAATCAAGACAACTATGCTAGAGTTGCTATATACATCAACAAATGCCTTTCAAGAATGAGATTTATACTGCAACTTGACATTGTTAATCATTGGGACATCAATGTTTTAGCATTTCAGTGTGACTAGAATACCAATTTCATAATCAACATTTATTCTGATAGCAATCAAACCACCCTCTAGTTTCTCTGACAGAATGCCATTAACATAAATGATGTAGTTATGTCATATTCTGGAAAAAGGATAATTAGATAAATAATTTCTCCTAATAATTCTCCTAAAATTAATAATAGTAGGATAACATAGTAGACTACTCTCCTCCTATTCCGGACTTCCTATAAGTACTGAGTAGTTACAGTGTATTTCCTCAGTCTGTAAATTAATATTATCTGGTCCTAATCTCTCCTTGTACACTTCGACTCCTTTCATTTTCCTCCCTAGGACCCTCATCTTGACAACTTCTATCACTCTGAAATACACAACCAACTCATGACTGGAGACCAGGGCACAACACATAAGTTAAAGCTAAGGTCGTTCAATAAGTCATTCTCCACTCCAACGTCCTTGACTGTCTGCCGGAGTCTTCTTTATACTATCACTAAGTAATACTCCTCTCCGATGTAGTACTTTACTCCGCTCCAGATTGTAGTTTCTGTCTATTATCCTATCCTTCTATCCTCTGGAATTCCATCCTTGACAGGTCATCATAACAGATGACTTTAACATTAGAGATACTGACTAGGACTCTCTTGCCCATCATCACTCAATACATACTGATGATCTGTTAACTATTGCTAATAGCCTAGGTCTCAAATTCTCCCCTTCTTTAAATCCAGGCCCTACTAGATTTGCAGATAACCTCCAAGACTTCAACTCTATCTTAGATTTGGTCTTTCTACCCCCTGATAATCCAGAATTTGGTAAACATATTCTCCATCCTAAAATCCAAAAACCCTCTGATCATGTTCCACTGACCATTAAGATAGGCATCCAAGGTATCAATGTCGATATCAACAAATGGTCTATTAGAAAAGATAGCAAAGAGGAAAAGAGTTTCATCTCCTCAATAATTGATAGTGTCAAGAACTTGGATACTTCAAGCATCGAGACAAAAGAAGACCTGGAAAATTCCATCCAACAATTGGCCACCATCTTTGAATACACTTGGCTATAAAACTCTAGCCACGATGACTTAAATCTACTCCAAGTCAGAGTTGACAAGGAGAACTCAATAGAGTTCCTATTTGATTCTATACACTACTTATACATTTTACTATAGTGGCTATGCAATATTCTCCCATGGTCCTTATGTTATTTCTGTTATGTGTCTATCTTATCACATGTTGTGACTGTGACTATGACCTTGTGTGACATGACCAAATATGTGACTGATATGTGACTTCTGTCATGCTTTGTGACTTTGTGACTGTCACATGATGCTTTCCCATGCTCCACCTTAGTAATGATCTAACTAAATAAAACAAAATAAAACAAAAAGAAAAATAGAAAATGACTTAGCTATTTTGCCAAGTCATGACATTGGCAGTCTAACTCAAAACTTAAGCATATTACTAAACATTCCAAAGAGTGGTGGCACTCAAAATACGCTGATAGCTTAAACAGATATTGAACCTCAAGAGATATGCAATACTGAAAAGAACTCAAAGCAAACATGTGTTCAGCCAAGAAAAAAATTTTGACAAGAAAATACAGGAGATTGCATTATCTAACAAAAGACCCTGGGACCTGATGAATTGGGTCAAGAAAAAGTCTTTACTTGCCATCAAAGCCATCTTATACAAGGATCACCTATATAACACCTTACTAGATCTTTGGCAAGCTCTCCATAATTCCTACAACTCTGCTAAAGATAGACCAATTAATGATTGCTTCCTCAATGAGATTTCTTAGGCAAATACCATTGAGTGGTCTCCTTTCTCCTAACAAGAACTTAGAGATGCTATAGCTAAGTACTCATTGTCCTCATCTCCTAGACCAGATCACATCTCCTGGAGATACCTCAAGTCTTTAGTTTCTAATGATATTTGTTTAAAGAAAATCTTAAACATAGCAAATACTTTCTTTAACTTAGGATACTGGCCTTTCCACTTCAAGGCTGTCAACTCTGTCATCATTCCCAAACCTAATAAAGAATCTTATAACACCCCCAAATCTTTTTGCCCTATTATCTTATTAAACACTGTGGGTAAACTCATTGAGAAAGCCATTAGCAACTAGCTTCAGTTCCATATGATAGCTAACAGGTTTCTAGATCCTAATCAACTTAGAGGCATCAGACAATGGTCTACAATCGATGCTGGCATCTACCTCACTTATCTCATTCAAGCTAGCTGGCTCAAGCAATGTTATACTAGTGTCATTGCTTTTGACATTGCACAATTTTTTTCTTCTCTTAACCATCAATTCTTATCTATCTGCCTAAAAAAAGCAGGTCTTAGCACTAATATCAAAGACTTCTTTAGTAGCTATCATTCAGGATGCTCTACTTCCTATCTTTGGAACAGTTTCTTGTCCCCTCCATTTGACACCAATATAGGAGTAGACCAAGGCTTAGCTCTCTCCCTTATTCTTTTCGCTATTTATCTTTTGCCTAAAACATTCAAAAAAAGAATAAAAAGTCTAAAAGAAAACATCCCAACCAATATTTTGTCTTTTGTTGACAATGGTCTTCTAATTTCCCAAGAGAAGAGTTACTCCTTGTCTTTTTCCTACTTACTCTGTAGTTATAATATCATGTCTAAAATTCTCCTTAATACAGGCCTCATCATGGAATACAGCAAAACCAAGCTCTTCCACTTCACAAGAGCTTGACACCCTTCCAACCCTTCTATTGATCTTTCTTCCATAGGAGGCCCCATCATTTCCCCTAAACCTATCTTGCATTACTTAGGCTTTTACTTTGACCACAAGCTTAATTTTCATTTCTATATGCATTTCTATATCACCAAATGCCTCTCCACCCTCAATGCCATGAAGATACTAGGAAACTCTTTGTATGGACTCCTCCCTATCCAAAAATGCCTCTTATATAGAACATACATCTTGCCCATCACCCTATATGGATTCCAGCTATGGTTCTTCAAAGGTGCTCCTCTAGTCAAAAACCTATCCGAACTAAAGAAAATGCAATGAAGAGCAGTCCTCTAGATCACAAGTGCCTTTCAAATGTTCCCATCTGAAGGCATCGAAGCTATAGCAGGTCTCATTCCAATTATGATATACCTTTGCAAGTTAAACAGCAGACACTACCTACGATATGCCTCTATACCTCCCTCCTCTGCCATTAATTCATTACTAGACTCACAACATGCCAAAGGGCAACTGCCCCACAGAGTGGTCACTTCCAAACTTACTGACAAACAGTAAACTAATCTCAAGAGCCCTATCAAAGATACCAATGAATACCTCAATAGTGTTAGAAAGTATTTCAATCCTGTCCATCCTCTTTTTTTTTCTGGGTCAAGGGTAGTCGATCATTTCTCTAGTAGAATTAGTTTTCATTCTTCTTCTTCTTCATCCAATAAGGACCTCTACCATCACCTACAAAATCTTGACCACACCTTCAGAGCTTCCTAAACATCACCTAGCAACATAGCCGTCATTACAGACAGAGGTGTTAAGAAATCACATGTCACTATAGCAGTTGCCCATATCTGGTTTGACAACTCTGTTATCCAATGCTTGCAAATCCACTCTATAAATGTGACGTCAATAAAAGCTGAACTCATAGCCATTTGCACAGGTCTAATACCTACTATGGAAAGAGATAATATCTACAACATTATTGCCATCATAGATTCCATTGCTACTGCAAGAAAAATCCTTGAATCTAAAGTCAACTCTCTTCAAAATATCTTTATTCCAATCGCCACTGTAGTCAATGCTTTTCTAAGAAAGGATAGCAGAAATAAAATCTATTTCTGGTATTGTCCCAGCAAAGCTAAATGGCCCCAACATCAGCTTGTTGATAACCAAGTCAAAACAGGCGAATGCACCCTTGTCTTCCCTAGCAAAGAATTGCACTTATTTAGCAGGAAGAAAAAATGCAATAATATCCTTCATGAATAGCAAGAGTCTTTTGCAAACAACCCCAAAAAAGGCTAATGCTTCCTGAATTTTGAAGATGAAAAACAACAAGTCATCAAACCTATATATGCTAAAGGAGAATCATAGTTTTCCTTCATAGGTTTTACAAACTCACTGTATGCTCAATTCACTCGCATGATCACCAGACATGCTTTTATTGGAGAATATAGACAGAGATTCTTCTCTCATCTTCCAACTAGCTGTCCATGTGGCAAAGCCAAAGTTCAAACCCATGAACACATTGTTATAGAATGCGACTTGTATGATCCCTCTACTCAACTATGCAATATCATCATTAACAGCTTCATATACTTTCTCGTAGACAACCTGGGTGCATTTAGCTTTGACAATAGATAAAGTCCCATTGTGGTGTGACTCCCTGGAGTAAAGGCATAGCACTTGCTACCTCATGTTCTACTCATTATCTGTTTCTCCTTTTATGTATTATTCTCTTTTTCTCTCTCTCTTTTCTCCTTCTCTTGTATTTAAGTAGGTACTATGTACTTGCCACAGTTTACCTTCATGCCCTGTGTAATAAATTGTTGATTTAAAAAAAATTGAGTCATCTTAGGCTAAGTCACTACAGTACTATATATTAAATTGCTATTACCTTAGAAACTACTATGACAAATGCTTTGCTTTTGATATCTATGAAAGCACTCTTTATTATTTTTAGAATAATCACAAAATGACCTCAAGGCAATTAATATTAATGAAGATATAAAGTCCTTAATTTTTATACATTAATTATCCATCAATACTTAGCTGTCTTTGAATAGAACAACAGATAGTCCCAATATGGCTAAGTTATTGCTATTTCTAGTACAAAGGTACTACTATATGTAGAACAATAGGTAGTAGCATGTGATAATTTGTCCTAGTACACAGACCATTATAATTATGTATTTAAGGACTCCTTGTCTGTGTCATACCCTGTGACACCTAGTGACTATACAGACTTACATATTAATCCAACCCTTCATCACTAGCTTATTAAGAACTATACCACTATGACTAAGCCTACTAAACTATCCAGTTTAGAGCACTACTGTTCTTTAGCTTCGTTATCAATAAAGCCTCCTCTTACTACTTCTTCCTCTGGTAATAATCCTCTCCTATTCTTGTGGGCAAGCATAAAGGAAGACACAACCTAATTGGTTGAGGTCAAGCCTAGCAGTCCCAAGGATCAAGGCTTGACAGTCTGAGGCTTAGGCCTCAGACTTAACAATATCTCTTGTTACTGTCTCAACTTTGCTTATAAGCTCTTTTTGAATTTACATTCAACCAATCACAAATCAGTAAGTGGTCATTTGTGATATCTCCTATGCTTTCTAGTCAGAAGACACTTCTTCTACTTGGCTACTACAATTATTCCAGTTGCTTTGAGTGTGTTCCTGACTGTTTAAGGTGTGATATTCTATTTTTTATGACCTAGCAAAACAGCTAAGTCAATATTTATTTTTCTTTTCATTTTCATTTTTCATTTCATTTCATTTAGTTTCTAAAGATTAGACACATAAGAGAGTTAGATAAAAAGGAATGCATGGGACTTTATAAATAGTAACAAATACTAGAATGTGTATAAGTAGTATACAGCAATTGAATGAAAACTCTATTAATTTCTCTTTGCCAACTCAGACTTGGAATGGGTTTAAGTTATCATAGCTAAGATCTTACAAGTAGGACTAAGTCATTACAGCTACATTCTTATACTAGTTGTTGACAGTAGATTGGGCTTTGGCAGCATATACTGCATTTGTGATCTTCTCAGTCTGAATCCTACATTTGGCAAAAGTGATATTAGTAGTTGTGAGCTTTCTAAAGCAACCTTCTAAGAAAACCACTACTTTAGAGTAATATTTTGATAACAGTACCTCTAGTCTCAACCTTGATAGAGAATTAGAAGTGGCCAGAAGCAAGAAGAGTAAGAATAGTAGAGATAGTAGTATTGGAGAAGGGCTATATGATTAGTTAGAGGAATAAAGTGGTTAGTGCTTCTTATATATTCAAATAGCTAGCAAAGAAACTATTCAAATGCTATATTATTTTGTTTGGCTTACTGTTTGGCCATTTTCCTACTAAATCACATGATTCATTTTGAAACCTTAAGCCAAGAGTCCAAACCTAATTGAATAATGTTTTAAGATTTCTACTAATTTCCTTATTAAGTTATTTGATAATTAACATAAAAGTACTAAGTATACAAATAGTTTTTTTGCTTACTGTATATGTAGTGTTATGAGACAGTTCCCAAGAAGGAAACTATTTCCTTATAAAACTTAGTAGTAGACACTTAATCTTACTTCTTATCTGAGTTAACAAGAAGAACTTAATAGAGTCCTTATCTATTTCCTATACATTACTTATACAACTACTATATGGTCTATACACTATTTTCCCATACTCATCATGTGACCTATCATGTGACATGATTACTGTGACATCCTGGGGTATGTAACTGTGACTTGTGACACTTTCCCATACTTCTTTCTTGTGTAGTAAGTCCAAAAAGAAATATAAACAATGATTATTTTGCCAAGTCATAATATTCTTATACATTTGTTAACTTGGTAGAAAATATGTGGAAACACAGGGAAGAAAGGATATAAATAGCATGGGAAATCTTATGTAAGATATAAATAGTTATTAGTAAGCATCTTGTGACTGCAGGAAACAGGCACACAAACCATGTAATATTTGTATAAGTAAATAGTACAATCTAACAGGGAACTCTATTGAGTTCTTTCTAAACAACTACTGTTAAGACTCTAGACCTCATAGTTGAATATGTTCAACTTGAAGCCTATATATAACACTTGATATCTTTATACTCCTTGTCAGAGGATCTAGTTAAGGTTTTCAGTGAAGTTATATTGGAGGATAGATATCAACAAGACTTTGAGTAGTACCCTTAAGGTTTTCCTAAGATGAGTAAGAGTACTGATTCCTCAATGTAGAGATTTACAAAGGGAATACAGAAAGAGAGAACTTGCCATTCCCTTCTCTTTCTGGTCTGTATTTATCCTAACTAGGTATGTAGTAGTCATTATAATATAGTAATATTACTTGTAACTCTATGTGACTAGTTAAGTGATAGATCAGTGACAAGGGTGACAAGTCAAGTCAGAGCCAAGTCATTTATAATGGATTAGTCCAATGTTGTTCTATTTAGTCTAGTTCAAAGATAAAAAGGGAAATAGTCCAAAATTTCTCCAAAGAATTCTGTCTATACCATGACTCTGATGTTCTGAGTCCAAAATATTCAATGCATTACTGCATTGTAATGTCTTTATCCAATAACACCAATATCTTGTTGACTATCCACTTGTTATCAGACCATGGCTAATAATAGTTGTAGTTCCACTCAATATTCATAACAACTACCTAGGTTGAGCCTTAAGTCTTTACTGTAAGAAAGCTAAACTCCAAGCTGGAATTAAGCCAACTGCTCTTTGTTCAGCAATTGACAAAGAGAACTCAATAGAGTCCCTGTTAGATTTGCTATACAATTACTATTGTGACTATGTGTCTTATCTCCCACAGTCCTCATGTCTATCAGCTGACTTCTTCATCACATGCTGTGACCATGACCTGTGACTCCTATGTGATGTGACTATTTCTGTGACTTTGGTCACACATTTTTGTGACTCTGTGACAGTCATGTGATACTTTTCCATGATTTTTTTTTAAATCATCAATTTATTACATGAGGTGCGAAGGCAGACTGTGGTAAGTACATAGTACCTACTTAAATACATAGAGAGGAAAAAGGATGAGAGAGAAAATGAGAAGAGGGATAAATGAAGAAGAAAAGTGCTGTGCTTTTACTCAAGAGAGTCGTGCTGTGATGAGATCTCAACCATTGTTGAAACTGAATGTACTAGGGTTGTCTACTAGAAAGTGAACAAAACTGTTTATGATGATGTTGCATGGGTGTGTGGAAGGGTCATGTATATCACATTCTATAACAATGTATTCTCGTGTTTGAATCTCGGCTTCATCACATGGGCAGCTAGCGGGGAGATAAGAAAAGAATCTTTGTTAGTATTCCCCAATGGGAGCATGGCTGGTAGTCATGCAAGTGAAATGGACGCATAGCAAGTTGGTAAAGCCTATGGAAGAAAGCCATGAGCCACCCTTAGTGTATGTCAGTTTAATGACATTTTGATTTTCGTCTTCAAAGTCAAGGAAGCACTGGCCTCTTTTAGGGTTAGACAAGAAGGATTCTTGCCATTTCTGGAGAATGTTATCATATTCTTTCTTTTTGTTGAATAGGTGCAATTCTTTGCTGGGAAAGATAGGAGTGCAGTTATCGGCTTTGACTTGGTCATTTACGAGTTTGTGTTTGGGCCACTTGGCTTTGCTGGAGCAGAGCCAAAATTGAATTTTGTTTCTGTCGTCTTTCCTGAAGAAGAAGTCGATTGCCAATATGACTGGGATGAACATGTTTTGGAGAGAGTCAGTTTTAGATTCAAAGATTTTCTTTGCTGTGGCAATAGAATCGGTGATGATGATGATATTATAAATATTTTCCTCCTCTATAGCAGGTATTAGGCCTAAGTGGATGGCCATGAGTTCTGCTTCTATTGATGTAACGTTTATCGAGTTGACTTGCAAATGTCGGATGATGGAATTGTCAGTCTAGATGTGCGCAACTGTGGTGGCAACTTGTGATTTTTTTATGTCTCCATCTGCTATGATAGCGATATTGTGAGGTGATATCTGAGAAGACCTGAAGGCTTGATCAAGGTTCCAGAGGTGATAGAAGAGATCTTCATCAGATGAAGAGAAAGGAGAGTGAAAACTAAATCTACTAGAAAAATAATTGACTATCTTGAACCCAGAGAAAAGAGAGGAAAAAGCGGATTTTAACAATCTCTAACACCATTGAGACGTTCATTGACATTCTTGATGGGACTTTTAAGATTAGATCGCTGTTTGTTAGTAAGTTTGGAGGTCACAGCTTTGTGTGGAGGGTGATTTTTTGCATGTTGTGAATCCAGTAGTGAGTTAATTGCATACGAGGATGGGATGGAGCCATATCTAAGGTAATGCCTGCCGTTGAGTTTGCACATGTGGAGAGTGATGGGTATGAGGCCTGCAATAGCTTCAATGCTGTCAGAAGGAGATGTTCAGAAGACACCAGTAATCCAAAAAGCTACCTTGCATTGCATTTTTTTTAGTTCATTGACATTTTTAACAATCAGGGCGCCTTTGAAAAACCACAGGTTGAATCTATACATTGCAATGGGTAGGATGCAAGTTCTGTATAGGAGTCATTTTTGCATGGGGAGTAAGCCTCGTGAGGAGTTGTCTAGCATTTTCATGGCACTGAGAGTGGAGAGGCATTTAGTGGCATAAAAGTGAGTATGGTAATGAAAGTTTAGTTTCTAGTCGAAGAAGAAACCTAGGTATCTCCAGATGGGTTTCGGGTTGATAATGGGGTTTCCTACAGATGTTAGGTCAATAGAGGGGTTGGGGGGATATTGGGCTCTTGTGAAATGGAAGATCTCGGTCTTGTTGTGTTCCATAACGAGGCTAGCATTGATAAGGATTTTTGATATGATGTTGTAGCTACATAATAAGAAGGAGTTAAAAAGAGAATAGCTTTTCTCCTGAGAAATCAAAAGTCCGTCATCAATGAAAGAGAGGATGTTTGTAGGAATTTCTTTATTAAGGTTTTTAATTCTTTTTTTGAATGTTTTTATAATTGGGACTAGATATAATGCTGATAAAATAGGGGAGAGAGTGGAGCCTTGGCCAATGCTGATGTTTACATTAAAGGAGAGAAAAGTGAAGGAGTTCCATGAGTATAAGGTAGAGTGATCTAAGTGGTAGCTGTTGAAAAAGCAAATAACATTAGTATTGAGGCCAGCTTTTTTGAGGCACAGTGAGAGAAATTAGTGGTTGAGGGAAGGGAAAAATTGAGCGATATCAAAGGCAAGAACGCTCGTGTAGCATTGTTGAAGCCAACCTGTCCTGATGAGGTAAGTAAGATATATGCCTGTATCTATTGTAGATCATTGGCAGATACCTCCAAACTGATGAGAGTTGAGGAAGCCATTAGCTGATAAGTGGAATTGAAGCCTGTTGCTGATAACTTTCTTGATGAGTTTGCCCATAGTGTTGAGTAAAACAATGGGATGGAATGATTTGGGGGAGTTGTAATTGTAATTGTTTGGTTTAGGTATGACCACCATATTGGATGATTTGAAATGGGACAGCCAAAATTCTAAGTCAATACATGCGTTAGCAATTTGTGTAATTTTTAGTAGGCATCTGCTATTTGCGATTAGTGATTTGAGGTGTCTCTAGTAAATGTGGTCTAGACTAGGAGTCAACAAAGATGAGCACTTAGCTATAGTGTCTTTGAATTCTTGTCTTGAGAAAGGAGACCATAGGATTTGGTCAGCTTAAGGGATTTCATTTAGAAAGGAGGCATTTATAGGTCTGTTTTTGGCTGAGTTATAAGACGAATGTATGGCATGCCACAAATCTGGTAGTGTATTGCATGGTTGACCTTCATATAGGATAGATTCGATAGTTGGCAAAGTTTTCCTCTTCACCCAGCTCATAAGGTCCCATGGTCTTTTATTTAAAGAGGCGATTTCGTGAATTTTATTGTCAAAGAATTCTCTTTTTGCTATTTGGGTGTTTGACTTGAATTCTTGCCAATGTTCAATGTGACCTGTATTACAGTATCTGTTTAGACTTTCGGTACACACATGCATCCACCACTCTTTAGAATATTTTGTGATGTGTTTCTTTTTGGCTTGGGAGTACCATGCATTATTGAAGATGTTTGCAAGTCATTGGACAGTTGTTTCCAGGTTTTCTTTGGATGTGATATTTGAGGTATCGAGGGCAAGTATATTGTCAGTTATAGCTTTGATAAAGTTCTTTTCTTCTTTGCTATCTTTGTATATAGACCAGACGGAATTATCAATGTTAGACTCGTTGATATCAACTTTGATAGTGAGTGGGATGTGATCTGAGGATCTGCATAATTCAGGATGAAGGGAGTATTGGCCAAAACCTGGATTATTGGGGTTGATGAAAACTAAGTCTATAACAGAGTTAGTGTTATGTAGATTATCTGCAAATCTGGTTGGACCAGGGTTGAGGGGGGGTGAGAGTTCTAAACCTAGGCTTTCAGCTAAAGTGACTAAATCCTCAGTATAAATAGAGTGATGAGGAAAGTTGAGATCCCAATCATTATCTCTTATGTTGAAATCACCTGTCATGACAACAGTATCATTTAGATTGATAATGTTTCAGTTGAGAAACGTTAGAGTATTTTGGTTGTCATCAGAATAAACGTTTATGATGTAGTTAATATGTTGGCCAGAGTAAAAGGCTAGAACATTGATGTCTCAGTGATTGATTATATCGGGTCTGAGAGTGAATCTCATTTTCAATAATTTCTTGTTAACATATGTTGCAACTCTCACATAGTTTTCCTGAGCTGGGTCCTGTCTGATAAATAAGGTCCAGTCAGGGTGGTTAGGGATGCCATATATTGGGTCTTCTAGAGGGTCAGTATGACTCGGAACACATTGAATAAGAGACTTAGGTGGTTCTTGGACAAGGATGACATCTGTGGAGTTTTTGTTGTTTTCTAATATAATGCTCATTAGGGTTTTTTTTTTTCTGATGTTCTGTGAAAATATTTTTAGGATTTCTTTAACCATTGTTTCTTACCACCTACAGCTAGGTGAATTGAATTAGCCCTGGTTTCCCAGGCTTCCTGTGCCTTCTTTGAGTGCTAGTCTCTGTTGAATCAGTTTCTCCAGTAGGGACACTTGTAGTCATTGGCCATATGTTTGCCTTTGCAATTGATGCATTTGAAGAAGGGAGGGCATGGTAAGCCCTAAGCAGTTTCAAGTTGGGGGAGGTTTAGTTTGGAGTTAGCTTTGCAGTACCATGGTAGATCTCTGTGGTGTTCGAGTTTGTGTGGTCTGCTGCATTTTTGGCATTGCAATTTGTGAGCTCTGCAAGAATAGGTGGAATGGCCCCATTTCCAGCAGTTGTAACACTGGGGGACCCCTGAGTTCATGTTAGTCACTCTGACTGTGGCAATATGTTGACCTAAGTTAAAAGAATGATTAATTAACAGTTTGGCTTTGGAACCATTCTGGGTGTCCTATATATCAAACTATATGATGGCCATATCTGACTTGGGGGACACTTTGATAATGCATGGTTTGGTGACCAGGGGAATATTCTCGAAAAGGTCTAAGTGCTTCATGAAGTCTATGATGTTCTTGCTGGTAATTTTGTTGCCATCAGCTTGTAAGTAGGGAAGGCCCGTGATTTTCAGGTATGATTTTGATTAAGGAAGTTGAGGACTTGGAATATCATTGCTGTTAATACCCTTGACTGACTTGAAATATTTTTCTATGACAGAAAAGTCACTAGGGTTTGGTACATTATTAGTAATAATGGCAATTCCACCAGAATAAGGACGGATGAATTCTGAATGCATCAATGATTTGACATTCTTCAGCAGGGTGTTGATTTGGAAAATATGGGTGCTAGCATCACCCATAATGTTTTCAGCCAGGTCGTTGGGTACCAGGATAATGGCCTGTTTTCTAGAAGGTCCTTTTGTAGTGTATTGGACTTTCTTGGTTTTGTTGACAGGTTGTGCAAAAGCTGTGTTGTGCATTTCAAGAACTTTCTTATTTGGTAGAGCGGGAAAAGCTTCTTTGATCTTGAGGGCATTTGTAATATATGATGCAGCCTGAGCATATGAAATGTAGGAGTTACCTTATCACAAAAGGTCACTTACTAATTTGTGATTGATGATTTGATACTTGAGAAGTTCAAAAAAGCGAAGTTTAGACAATGACAAAAGTTGTTGTTAAGTCTGAGGTCTAATCCTCAGACTATGAGTCCTTATATACATAATTGTGATGGTCTGTGCACTAGTACAGATCATCACCTGATTACTACCTATTGTTCTACATATGGTAGTGTCT
>Ga0153964_1000064_pt1 | contig 17259 bp, 11 predicted proteins | sample TSFL048MetaG_FD_104726 | JGI IMG/M metagenome (GOLD analysis project Ga0153964, IMG submission 104726) | Attine ant fungus gardens microbial communities from Florida, USA - TSFL048 MetaG | ecosystem: Host-associated > Fungi > Mycelium > Unclassified | place: USA: Florida, Withalacochee... | reverse complement strand
TTGTTCTAAGAAAAGGACAGATGACTATCTATGGGTAATTAATGAAGTCTATGTGCAAACATTGAGGTCTTCATATCTCCACTAATATTAATTGCCTTGAGGTCGTTCTAGGCTCATTCTGAGTGTTATGAAGAAGGCTTCAGCTGAGCCTAGAACCGAAGCATCGATCACGGCGGTTTCCGAGATATTAGTGATTTAATAAACAGTAACATGGTAGTTACCAGTTGATCTGCTTAATATCTCAACCAATATTGATCACCTCGAGATGTGACTGGCATCGATCGAAAGGTCTTCTTAAGGGCTTTAAGCTGGCTTTGAGACCGTGGGAATCGTCGAAGATTTGATGGAGATATGACCGAATGAAGTTTGTGACACGGACCCTTTAACAAGGAGCGTAAAGATATTAAGTGTTAGATATAGGCTTCAAGTTGAAATGCATATTCAACTATGAGGTCTAGAGTCTTAACACTAGGTGTAAAGGGAACAGTACTCTATAACTGTGGTGTAGAGCTTGGAGTATATGACTAAGCTCAGGTCTTCTCTCCTAAAAGAACTGTTTCCTTGAGTAGTGCTACAGTAGTATACCTGTAAACTCTTCTATTATAAACCTAGTACTAGGGGTCTATTGTGATCTGTATATGCACAGGATTGACAACTGCTCATTAAGAGAGAGGTCTAGAGTAGGGGTCTCCTTCTTAGGGGCAATTGTTAAGACTCTAGACCTTAGTTGAATATGCATTTCAACTTAAAGCCTATATCTAACACTTGATATCTTCATGCTCCTTGCTAAAGGATCTGGTTAAGATTTTCAGTAAAGTTATATCGGAGAAGAGATGTTAACAAGACTTTGAGTAGTACTCTTGAGGTTGTTCTAAGACAAGTAAGAGTACCGATTCCTCAGAGTAAGATTTTATAGAGGGAATACAGAAAGAGAGAACTTGCTGTTCCCTTCTCTTTCTAGTCTGTATTTATCCTAACTAGGTATTGTGACTATGTTATAATATGGTAACACTAGTTGTAACTATGGGTAACTAGTTAAGTGACAGTCCAGTGATAGAAGCAATGAAGGTGACAAGTCAAGTCAGTGTCTAATAATGGGTTAGTCTAATGTTATCCCATTTAGCATGAGTCCAAAGATAGAAGAAGAAAATAGTCTGAGATTTCTCTGAAGAGTCCTGTCCATTCTGTGAGTCCATTATCTCTTAGAGTCCTCAAACATTCAGTGCATTTACTGCATAGTAATGTTCTTGTTTAGCATTGCCAACATCTCGTTTACTAACTACTCATTATTAGACTATGGCTGATAATAGTTGTAGTTCCACTCGATATTTATAACAGCAATAGTATACCTTTATTATTAGAGTAGCTGTATGTCAGAGAGCCAAACTCCATGCTGGAATTAAGCCAACTGCTCTTTGTTTAGCAGTTGACAAAGAGAACTCAATAGAGTCCCTATTAGATTTGCTATACTATATATACAATTACTGTTGTGGCTATGTATCTTGTCTTCCACAGTCCTCATGTCCACCAGCTAACTTCTTTGTCACATGCTGTGACCATTCTGTGACTGATGTCACACCTTTGTGACTCTGTGACTTGTCACATGATATTTCTCGCACTCCACCTTAGTAATAAAAGAAAAGAAAAGAAAAGAAAAAGAAATATTAAATAATGACTTAGCTGTTTTACTAAGTCATAATACTGTAAGTGAATAGTAAGACAATTGTTGGAGATAGATTCTATTGAAAAAGAACGCCAGACTAGGAGAGCTAAAGATAGGGCTTGACATCATATAGATAATCCCAATCATTATTATTATCTTCATTCTTTACTTCAGAATATTCCTCCTACCTCTATTTGGAATATAGAAAGAGAAGAAAGACGTCATTTACCTCTTCTACATATCATTTCCAATAATCTCTCTTATCATTCTTCACTTCAAAATATCCCTCCTGCCCCTATTTGGAATAAAGGAAGAGAAAGAAGATATTATATTACTCCTTTATATGTTTTTGCATGTCATATGATGGAAAATACCTATTTAATAATATAATTTCCTTTTTTTTATTTTATATTAGTACTAATTTTTTTGCTCCTAAACTCCTGTTGTCTACTCCTATAGGATCACGATGTAAACTAGTTACTTATACTTCTCCTATTCTAGACTTAGTATAAGTACTCCAGTAGCTACATCCTAGTTCCTTAGTTCATAGATTAAAGTCGTTTACGTCTTTAATATCCATCTCCATTCCTATCAATCTATACACCACTCTTTTCCTAATCCCCTGGCAACAATCCCATCCTTCTGAAATATGCAACCACACATACGACAGCAGATCGAGGCACAGCATACGAGCTGAGGCCAAGGTTGTTCCCATTTTGTTGTCAAATCCTGCTCATTCTAGGGTATCTCCACCCCTATTCCGTCCCGTCCTTGACATTGCAAACCTAAATGAAGCCATAGCTAATTTGCATAAACAACAACCAGTAAATCAAGTACAAGTGGAACCAATAGCTCAAATCAATGAAATGGTGATTGAATGGAGAAATGAAGGGAATGATGCTCTAGATTATGATGAGCAGCAAGCAAATGAAGATAGTGATCAGAATGTGAATAGAGTTATAAAGAAAAATCTTAGTAGAGCCCAAATAGTTATGAGTAACAGATATTGGATTTATTGACAACAAATTCTTACTGGATATATATGTAAGAAAGCTAAACTCCAAGCCAGAATTAAGCCAACTGCTCTTTGTTCAGCAATTGACAAAGAGAACTTGATAGAGTTCCCATTAGATTTTCTATACTACTTATACAACTACTACATGGTCTGTGCACTACTTTCCCATGCCTATTATGTGACCATCATGTGACATCAATGTGATGTGACTGTGACATGACACTTTCCCACACTCCCTTCTGTGTAGTAAGTCCAAGATAAAATGAAAAGAAAAGAAAAAGGAATATAAATAATAACTTAGCTATTTTGCCAAGTCATGATAATACAGGAGATACAGAATAATAATGGTGTAAATAATGAAGTAAATCAAATCAATAATAATGATAATATAGTATGCTGATTTTTGCATAATAAAACTCTATATGCTTATAAGTTATTAGGATTAAGAAGCTGTTGTTGCAGATGATCTCCCACCTCCTATTCTTTATTCTGCTCCTTATCTACCTGCTGGATAGCCATTTATAGAGACTAATATAGAGTGTAACAATTTGGACATACTAACTGTTATCTGCCCTTACTATCATGCTCTTTACTTTGACTGTGAGAAGCTGAGATCATCATGGGTCAATCATCCCAAATTTGGCATATGCTGTTTACAAGAACAGATTCAATTACCTCCTCTTCAACCTCTTACTAGAATTCTTCACAATTACTTGACTAGAGATGATTATTTCTCAAGAGAATTTTGCAACAATATATGATAGTATAATGCAGCATTTGCTATGACTTTAGTAGGAGTCAAAATTAACAACTCTGTTACCAGACAATCAGGTCCCTACTGTTTCAAGATCCAAGGAAAGCTTCATCATCTCACTAGTGCCCTTCTTTCTCATAGTGATCATCCTCCTATCTATGCACAAATCTACATTCTTGATATAGCAAAGTAACTCAATGTTAGGAGACTCAATAACAGAAACCTTGATCCTATGGTGATGGGTAATCTTTAGACAATGCTCTCGGATAGCTGCCTATATATTAGTCATTATTGTTATGCCTATGAACTTATTAGGGAAAAGCTAGTAGAGAAGCAGGAGGAGATCACAATTAGGCTACATGTGAATTTACAACAGGATCAAATAACTTATAACCTGCCAACTGCTGAGGAGATTGCAGTTATTATCCTAGAGAAAGAGATGCATCATGCAACAGACAATAGAGATATGGTATTATGGGCAAGAGGAGGATGACTTAAATGTATCAGCCAGAATAGTCCTTCATATGCTGCTCTCTATTATGTCTTGTTATTTCCAAAGGAGGAGAATGGATGGCATCCAAGAATCCCAATCTATGGTACTCAGCTTAGAGAACAAGTGGAAAATACAAGATAAAGAGATAAAAAGGAACAAGTGCACTCACAGGTAGTTTCTGACATGTGCTACTATGCCTATCATCTTCATGTCAAAGATGGTTCTCAGCCACCTCTTTTCTATGGTGAGAAGCTCTTCCAGCAGTTTGTTGTTGATGTATAGGCAAATTGTGAGCAAAGAAAACTCAACTGGGCTAGAATACATCAACATACTCTTAGATCTGAGCTCTACCAAAGACTACAGGATACTGCTGTGCATAATAGGCATAATGGAGAAGATGTTGGGTCTTTGGGATGTAAACTCATTCTTCCTTCTCATATGAGAATTTCTAGGTTTATAACCTAGCTATTCTAGAATGCTATGGCTATTTGCAGATACTTTCACAAACCAGATCTCTTTCTTACCATGACTGCTAATATTATAAACATTGAGTGGAACTACAACTATTACTAGCCATGGTCTGATAATGAGTAGCTAGTAAACAAGATAGTGGCAATGCTAGATGAGGACATCACTATGCAGTAAATATATTAAATGTCTAAGAACTCTAAGAGACAATAGACTTACAGAATAAATAGGACCCTTCAGAGAAATCTTGGACTATCTCTTTCTTCTATTTTTGGACTTGTGCTAAATAGGACAACATTGGACTAACCCATTATTAGACATTGACTCAACTTGTCACCTTCACCGCTTCTGTCACTGGACTATCACTTAACTAGTCATCTATAGTTACAACTAGTATTACCACATTGTAACATAGTCACAATACCTAGTTAGGATAAATACAGACCAAAAGGAGAAGGGAATGGCAAGTTCTCTCTTTCTGTATTCCTCCCTGTAATCCTACTATTTTGAGAGATCAGTACTCTTACTTGTCTTAGGACAATCTCAAGAGTGCTACTCAAAGTCTTGTTGATATCTCTCCTCTGATATAACTTCACTAAAAACCTTAACCAGATCCTTTAACAAGGAGTATGAAGATATCAAGTGTTAGATGTAGACTTTAAGTTGAAACTTATATTCAACTGTGAGATCTAGAGTCTTAACAGTGTCACAAACTTCATTCGGCCATATCTCCATCAATTCTTTGATGATTTTCATGGCCTTAATAGCTACAGAAAGCCCTCAAAAAGACCTTTTGATCGATGCCAGTCATGTCTCAAGGTAATCAATATTGGCCAAGATATTAAGCAGATCAACTGGTAACTACTATGTTACTGTTTATTAAATTGCTAATATCTTGGAAACCGCCATAATCGATGCTTTGGTTCTAGGCTCAGCAGAAGCCTTCTTCATAACACTCAGAATGAGCTTAGAACAACCTCAAGGCAATTAATATTAGTAGAGATATGAAGGCCTCAATGTTTGTACATAGACTTTATTAATTACCCATAAATAGTCATCTATCCTTTTCTTAGAACAAAGGACAGCCTCTATATGGTTAAGTTATCACTATTTCTAGCACAAAGGCACTACCATATGTAGAACAATAGGTAGTAGCATGTGATGATCTGTCCTAGTGCATAGACTATTACAATTATGTATATAAGGGCTCATAGTCTAAGGATCAGACCTCAGACTTAACAATATCTCTTGTCACTATCTAAAACTCGCTTTCTAAGCCTTTTTGAATATTCCAATATCAAATCACAAATCAGTAAGTGGCCTTTTGTGATAAACAGCTAATCCCAAGTGGCCTAAAATCATCCATAGTCTCTTTCCTAGCCAAATAGCTACTGATTGTCCTAATATTGTATTATGGGTCTTTGAGTAGAAAAAAAAAGCACTCTTCAAGCTCATCAATAATAGTTTTTTTGGTACTACTATTACTCATATTCATACTATTGAGTTCCAGAAGAGAGATCTTCCTTACATCTACTTGTTTATCTTCCTTCATTCTCAAGATTGTAAGACTCTAGCTACAATGACTTAAGTCCACTCCAAGTCAGAGTTGACAAGGAGAACTCGATAGAGTTTCCATTGGATTTTCTATACTACTTATATATTTTACTTTAATGGCTATGCTCTGTTCTCCCATAGTCCTCATGCTACTTCTGTTATGTAACTACCTTGTCATGTGTTGTGACTGTGACCTTATGACCTAACCTGTGACCTGACTATTCTGTGACATTGGTCACACTTTGTGACTTTGTGACTATCACATAATACTTTCCTGCACTCCACCTTAGTAATGATCTCACTAAATAAAACAAAACAAAACAAAAGGAAAAATAGAAAATAACTTAGCTGTTTTGCCAAGTCATAACAAAGATTATATTTGAGACTCTCATCACATAAACTTTATGATCTTAGCTCAACTTTCTGATTCTCAACTACAGCCACTTCTCTATGCAAAAGTCACAAAATATATGCTGCATGGTCCATGTAGTATTGACAATTCCCAAGCCAAGTGTATGGTCAATAGAAAATGTAGTAAACACTTTCCCAATGTCATATTCCAGAAATCTGACAAATTATATAATTTTATTTCCCCTAATAATTCTCCTAAAATTATAAATAGTAAATTAGCATAGTAGACTACTCTTCTCCTATTCTAGACTTTCTATAAGTACTAAGTAGTTATAGTATATTCTCTTAGTTTGTAAATTAATGTTATTTGGTCCTAATCCTATTCCTATCCATCTTAGTCTTTATTCTATATCCCTAGAACCTCTGTTCTAGCAACTTCTTTCTACTCCAAAATAAGTGACCAACCTCACAACCAGAGACTGGGGCACAATACATAAGTTAAAGCCAAGGTCGTTTATTAAAGTCATACTCTGCTCTGACGTCTTTTCTGTCTGCCAGAGCTTACTTTTTTGGATTCTTGTCATATACATGTGAAGTAGGGATGAAATAACCCAGAATAGAATAGGGTTATTTTGAGAAAAAAGGGGATTGATAACAAAATTGGAGAACAACCTTGGCCTCAGCTTGTGTGTTGTGCCTCGATCTGCTGTTATGTGTGGTTGTATATTTCAGGAGAACAGAATTGTTGCCAGGAGTTTAGAAGAGGAATGGTATATAGATTTATGGAAGTAAGAATAGAACACATAAGAGACATTAATCTACAAACTAAGAAACTAGGATATAACTAATGGAGTACTTATACTATATCTGGAATAGGAGGAGTACAAGTAACTAGTCTACATCATGATCCTATAGGAGTAGACAACAGGAGTTCAGAAGCAAAATTTAGTAATAAATAATATATAAAAGGAATTATTTTAATTAAATTATTATTTTCTGTCATATGATAGTTCTCCATTATTGCTAAGTACTATTTATTCTCTGAAGTAGTACAATACATCTGTTTTGGAGTGTAATTCTATTTATAACTCTTTTTCTTTGTTTTTCACCTATTTTGTCTTTGATAGAATTTACAAACTTACACTGGTTCCTGTCATGCTATAGTTCTGATGTCTCATCATTCCATAGCTCCCTCTTCTGGGAGTAATTCTATTCCTCTTGCTAACTGAACTATTGGTCGTTTTACTTCTGGCCTCCTAAGGAGATCAAAATACCTCTACTTGGGAACACCTTACACTCCAGTGTATCCCCTGTTATCTCCACTTCCAGTGGACTCTTTGGAATTCCACAATGTGGATCCTATCACCATCCCTTATGTTGACAATGACCCGGACTGGGTCGACACTCCTATTCCTACTCCTAACCCCATCTCCCAAACTCCATCTTATTACAAACTTCATTTGGCCATATTTCCATCAATTCTTTGACAATTCTCATGGTATTAATGGCAACTGAAAGCCCTTAAAAAGACCTTTTAGTTAATACTAGTCATGTCTCAAGGCAATCAGTAATGGCTGAGATATTAAGCAGATCAACTAGTAACCACTATATTACTGTTTATTAAATTGCTAATATCTCAGAAACTGCCACAATCAATGCTTTGGTTCTAGGCTTAGCAAAAGCCTTCTTCATAATGCTCAGAATGAGCCTAAAACAACCTTAAGGCAATTAATATTAGTGGAGATATGAAGTCCTCAATGTTTGCATATGGACTTTATTAATTACCCATAGATAGTCATCTGTTCTTTTCTTAGAACAAAGGACAGCCTCCATATGGTTAAGTTATCACTATTTCTAGCACAAAGGCACTACCATATATAGAACAATAGGTAGTAACATGTAATGATCTGTTCTAGTGTACAGATTATCACTTTTCTGTATTTAAGGACTCATAGTCTGAGGATTAGACCTCAGACTTAACAACATCTTTTGTCACTGTCTAAACTTCACATTTTTGAACCTTTTAAGTTCTAAATCAGCAATTACAAATAAGTAAGTAACCTTTTGTGATATACCTTCTGTTGTTAATCATAACCCCTTTAATAACTAGTTAGCTGAGGCTCTTCAACAATTATCTAAAAACCTTAACTGAGGGTCAGTACCAAAGCCTCACTAATTGAAGGGCCACATTCTGAATACCTTTGATAGTTCTGATCCCTACAAGCTCAACCACTTCCTGTTTCAGTATCGACTCTATTTCTGTGCCAATGCTCTGCAATTTCCCACTAATAAAGAAAAAATCAATTTTGTGATGACCTATTTCTCTGGTGTAGCACAAGATTGGTTCAAAGTTACACTACAACAAAAAGACCTCGACTACACACAACTCTAGCTCTCTACCTAGCAGTTTTTTGTGAATGAACTCTGGGTCCATTTCAGACTCTCGGACCTAGTAGAGAATGCTGCCAATCTCATTGACAACCTCTATATGAAGCCAGGAGATAGAATACCTTCAATGTGGAATTCATGCAGTATGCAACACAGTTGAACTAGAGTAATTCAGTCCTTTGCTATCGTTTCTATCAAAGATTGCCAAATCATCTCCAGGATCTGATAGTGAACCAGGAACATGGCAAACCCACTTCCTTCTATGCTATATACTAACTGGCAATCACCTTTGACAATTACCACTGGGAACAAAATCATAAATGAGATTGTCTCTAGAACATGGAAAAAGAGGTAGCAGATAACCACAACTGAAAACAGGGTAAGATAACTCAGTATTCTGCCTTCTCACAAAGCTTTGCTCCATCTCGCCCCAGTCATCCATAATCCCGTTATAATCTGTCCTCTCATGGAATTTTTTGAAATCCCCCAGACCAATATTTGCTATTGCTAAGTCACTATCCCCATCTACTCCATATGTTGACCTCTCCAACAAACTTGGCAGAGATAGTAAATTAAATAATAATGAGTGCAAGCACTGTATTGACAATAATCTTTACCTATATTGCAGATCAAAGGACCACAAGATAGATGAATGTCCTAGAAAACAACCAATAAGAGTACAACTAACTACTTTGGAGAAACAAGAAACTCTACCTTCTAAGAATCTCTTGGAAAACTAGAGCATGGTCCCCAAGACTTAGCACAAACTGGGGGTCACATTGAACTCATTTGTACAACTATAAGTTTAATGTGTCTCAACACGTCCACTCTTTCTGACCCCAATTCCCTTTGTATACCCCTAGTTTCTCCTCTGGTGTGTGCTCTAGAACATCTCCAGCCTATATCTATCTGAATGCTGGTAGACTCTAGATCTATATACTGTTTCTTGGACTCTGCTTTTGCTTATAGACATTCTCTGCCAACTACTCCTACTTTGCCTGTGGAACTGCATCTGTTTGATGGAATCTCAAATAATATTATCTCTGAGGTAATATCATTGCCTGTAAAATTCCCCTCTAGTGAATGCATAACTCTTAACTTTTACGTCACTCTACTTAATTCTTGTTATTCTCTGGTCTTAGGTCACTCTTGGCTCACCTACTATAATCTATTGATTGACTGGGTTTCTAGGTCAATATCTTTCTGACCACTATCTTTACTTCAAAGTTTGGCTTCTATTCCTCCTGTTGAAACCTTAGTAAATCCTCTGTTCTCTTTAGTGGAAACCCCTCTGCAATTTACCCCATCTGAGACATTCCCATCTAATCCCAAGCAATCTCACATTGCAATTATCAATATACCAGCCCTACTCTAGGCTTCATACCTCTTAGACTCGACAATATTTTTTCTTTAATTCTATCCCACAGTGTAGGCCAAATCTACCACTATCTCTGAAAAAATTAACCTCTCCTCTATTCCAGAGGAATACCATGAGTATGCCAATGTTTTTAGCAAGTCCAAAGTAGAAACACTCACTTCTCACCGTCCTTATGACCTCTAAATTGAATTAGAAAAAGATTTCTATCCTCTGGTGGAAACTATCTACTTCTTGTCTAAATTCGAACAAAAAACACTAAAGGAATTCATTGACAAAAACCTTACTAATGGATTCATCTACTCAATGTTGTCTTCTCATGGAGTACCAGTCCTGTTCATAAAAAAGAAAGATAGTTCCCTCTGGCTCTATGTAGATTTCTATGAACCCAACAAAATCACGAAAAAAGACTAATACCTACTTCTGTTATGAACATTAAGTGGGACTACAACTATTATCAGCCATGGTCTGATAATAAGTGGCTAGTAAATGAGATGCTAGCAATACTAAACAAGGACATTACTATGCAGTAATGTATTAAATGTCTGAGGACTCTAAGAGACTATGGACTTACAGAATAGACAGGACTCTTTAGAGAAATCTTGGATTATTCTTCTTTCTATCTTTGGACTTGTGCTAAATAGGACAGCATTGGACTAACCCATTATTAGATACTGACTTAACTTGTCACCTTTATCACTTCTGTTACTGGACTATCACTTAACTAGTTATCCTTAAGTTACAACTAGTGTTACCACATTATAACGTAGTCACAATACCTAGTTAGGATAAATACAGACCAGAAAGAAAAGGGAATAGCAAGTTCTCTCTTTCTGTATTCCCTCTATAAAATCTTACTCTGAGGAATCAGTACTTTTACCTGTCTTAGGACAATCTCAAGGGTGCTACTCAAAGTCTCATTGATATCTCTTCTTGGATATAACTTTACTGAAAACCTTAACTAGATCCTTTAGCAAGGAGCGTGAAGATATCAAGTGTTAGATATAGGCTTCAAGTTGAAAGGCATATTCAACTATGAGATCTAGAGTCTTAACAACTTTCTTTTATCTCTGACCTCCTAGATTCTCCTTGCAAGGCTTGCATTTACACCAAAATTGACCTTTGACATGTGTACCATTTAGTCCACATTGCCAAAGGGAACAAATGGAAAACTACCTTCTGAACTTGCTATGGAGCTTGCAAATGGTCAGTAATGCTATTTAAACTAACTAATACTCTAGCTGCCTTTCAATGCTTCATAAATGATATGTTCTCCAACCTCCTTGATGTGTGTATAGTAGTCTACTTGGATGACATCCTGATCTACTCTGATAATATTACATAATACTAGAACTATGTCAAAGAAGTATTGAAACAACTTCGAAAATTAGGATTGTACACAAAGACAGAAAAATGCAAATTCCACTCAGATTCCATAGAATATCTAGGCTATGTTCTATCACTATCTGGCTTGACTATGTCCAATACTAAAGTGAAAACCATTCAGGAGTAGCTGGAACCAAAGAAAATAAAGGATATCCAATCCTTCCTAGGATATGCCAACTTCTATAGGTGTTTTATTTTCAATTATTCAGACATAGTCATTTTACTCACTCGTCTTACTAGAAAGGACACTCCATGGAATTTTGATGACAAATGTAAAGTGGCATTTAATATCCTGAAGTAAGCCTTTACCTTTGTTTCTATCCTTATGTATTGCAAATGCACAACTTGTTGTAGAAACCAATGCCTCAGACTACACTCTTGCTGCTGTTCTCTCCATTATGACTAAAGATAATGAAATTCACCCCATAGCCTTTCACTCCCAGACATTCTCTGCTCTAGAGCTCAACTATAACATTTACAACAAAGAATTACTTGCAATATTCAAGGCCTTCAAAATTTGGTGACGCTATTTGAAGGGGTCCACTTCACCAATCAACATTGTGACAGATCACAAGAACTTGGAATATTTCTCAACAACCAAGATTCTAACATGCTAACAAGCAAGATAGTCAGAATACCTCTTCCAATTCAACCTCGTAATTTGATTTTGCCCTAGACATCTTGGTACCAAACTAGATGTACTCACTAGACAATGGGATGTCTACACAGAAGGGGGAGATAATGGCTATGCTTTAGTGAACCCTCATAATTTCTACCCAATCTTTACTTATGAACAAATTGCAGCATCTCTCCAGGCAACTATTCTCACCACTTTGACACTTTGCATAGCCACAATATTAGACCAAAACCAACTCCACTCTGATATCCTAGTAGTACTTTCCTCTAACTCTTTCATCTCCAAACATTTACTTCATCCAGAAGAACGTTGGTCAAAAGACGACATAGGTTTCCTCAAACTTGACAATAGGATATATGTTCTAGATAATGCCAGCTTATGCCTCCAAGTTCTCCAGTATCACCACAACCATGTTCTAGCAGGACATCTAGGCCAAAATAAGATACTGGAACTCATATAGAGACACTATACCTGGCCAAACATCTGTGACAATGTACAAAAGTTCTATAAGTCTTGCATTATCTGTATGAGATCCAAACCACAGCATCACAGACCATATAGATCCCTCCAATAACTTTCTATCCCAGAATGCCCATAGAATTTAATTTCTATGGATTTTGTCGAGAAACTCCTTTCCTCCTCTAGTTTCAATACCATTCTGGTCATAGTAGATTATTTGTTAAAACAAGCCATATTCATTCTCACTTATGACACCATTAGTTCAGCTAAATTAGCATACCTTTTTGTTGTCCATGTTTTTCAAAATATGGAGTTCTATCTCATTATTATGTCTGACCATGGCTCTGAGTTTGTCTCTCACTTCTTCTACTCCCTAGGTACTACCCTAAATATAAGACTTCACTTTACCAGTGGCTATCATCTGTAAGGGGACATCTAGGGTGACGCTTAGTAAGTTCTGAGGGTCTGATCTATTAATGGCCCAGCGACAGATCATGTATCGCGTTCCCATCATTCCTAACTTCTCCTGTCTATGTCATGTGGTACGATGCCTATTATTAGTTGTTCTAGGACATTCTGTGATTACAGATCGGTTGCCATGGTAGTGTGTGCCTGACTATCTAGTGTAGTATATATACTAGCAAGTGTGTATAGATATATCCCCACTTGAATCTCAAACTAGCTTTCGGGACTCTTCATTAGCTTAAGAGTGATCGCCTCTGAGTGGTTCCCTAACATCATCCAGAGGCAAATGGTCAAGCAAAATGGACCAACTAGACATTGGAACAGTACCTCTGCATATACTGCAACTACCAATAGGACAACTGGTCTAAACTGTTATCCCTAGCTGAGTTTTCTTACAACAATGCTTCTAATGCTACCACTGGTATCTCCCCATTCTTTGCCAACAAAGGATACCATTCTAATCTCAGTGTATACCTAGAACAAGATATAGCTTTCTCTCATGCCTATGATTTCATAATTAATCTTGACAAACTACAAGGTATACTCAAAGAGGAAATTGCCAAAGCCCAACAACAATATTAACCCTCTACTGACTCTTGTCGATGTCAACCACTGGACTTCCAAGTTGGACAATCAGTATTTATTAGAGCACAGTACTTCCAGATGACTCACCCATTAAAGAAACTCTCCAAAAAGTACCTTAGTGTTATGCCAGATAGCTGTTTAGGCAATAAAAGTGATATTTTTCACCATAACAATAAGAGTAACCAGCTCTAGAGATAAGTTTGGTTCTCTAGAGATATCATTAGATGCCTAGTCGTGGACTCAAGCATACTACTTGAGTAGCAGAGTAGTGGCTGTGACCACCACTACAAAGACCTCATAAACATTATCCAGAGAATTTCATAACAGATCTATAACAAAACTCTCCTCTAGAGTGCTCTCAAGAGTGGAAAGGACCTTCGAAGATGTTTTCTATAAGGATGATGTCATATCTTGGTGGCAGTGACTTATTTATAACATCTAGGTTACCATCAGAGCAGGGCCATCATTGCTGATGGCTAATTATAGCAAGAATTAGCAAAATGAGTCCTCTTAAGAACTGCATCACAAATCTAATATAAGAAAGCCAAACTTCAAGCCAGAATAAAGCCAACTGCTCTTTGTTCAATAATTGACAAAGAGAACTCAATAGAGTCCCCGTTAGATTTTGTTACACTATATATACAATTACTATTGTGGCTATGCACCTTGTCTCCCACAGTCCTTATATCTATCAGCTGACTTCTTTGTCACATGTTGTGACTGTGACTATGTGTGTGACATGACCATTTCTGTGACTGTCACATGATATTTCCCATGCTCTACCTTAGTAATAATCTAAAGAAAAAGAAATATAAATATTGACTTAGCTATTTTGCCAAGTTATGACACCTAACAAAAGAAGACTAAGACTCGAAGATGTAATGAGGTATAGAGGAGTGGTAGAAGGACTAGAGAGATCAGGCAGAGAGGTCAGATAGAGAGATAGAAGAAGAGGTATTTGATGAAGACAATGTGCTCGAGAGCAAGACGACTTGAGATTGCCACCTCTCTCTACAGCCCATCAAAAGGCTCAAGAGCCATCTATTGTTTAGAGAAAAACCTCAGGAGTAGGATTAGAGGAGTGGGGAGTGGTAGCCAAGTGATCGGAAGAGGTGCCATCTCATCATTTCACTTTTACTATCTTTGGGAATTTGGAAGTTTCCTTTGTTTCTTTTCTTTTGTTGTATTATTGCTTTGTAATTCTAATAAAATACTCTAGGACACAAAAGGGACAAAAATACTCTTCCTCCCATTGTCTCTCCCTCTGTTGCTCTAGAGCTGAAAGGCTATTTGAGTAATTTGAGGTTTTCTTTTGTGTCTACTTTATGAAAACTCTATAAAACTTCCCTCGAAGGGAGACTCAAGCCTCAACAGACTCAGGCATTCACTTATGCTAGGAGCTAATCACTTGCTACGTGTTTTTGGAGTAGGCTTCTAGTTGTACAGTCAGCTGAAGTAGAGCCTGCATGATGGCATGGGAGTTCTAGGTAGTACTGCTATATCAACGGCGAGCCAGGCTACTAAACTAGATAAGGGCAGTAGTGTCATGACATGAGATAAACGTGTGCCTTAGGGATCCTATTACAGTGAGAGTTTGCTCAAGTGGATACTAAAAATATTTCTTCTTTCTTAGGTTTCTATTAAATATATTTTGGATATTCTTTGGACTTCTATCTTTAGTAAGCTCTCTATTATTTGATTTATCTCTCCAGTACCTACTTGTTTAGTACACAATTGTGAAGCAGTTTGGAGATTTTGTCTCTCTGACCTTGCTTTCACCTTTGTTTTGTGATCAAACCTTTTGATTCCCATTACCAGAGTCTACTTTTTTGGGTTCTCTATTAATGCTAAGTACTATCTATTCTCCAAAGTAGTACAATATATCCATTTCAGAGTGTAATTCTATTTATAACTCTTTTCCTTCATCCTCCACCCATTCTGTCTTTAATACCCAAAGAGTATAGAGAGAGAACAGATTGGGCTAAGGACAGTTATCCACTCTATACTAGGCCTGACAATAGCTTGGTTTTTGAATGCAATGGAACCAGATTCACCAATCAATATGTTGTTCCTTACTGTTCTCAACTTTTTCTTCTCTTTGATTGTCATTCCAATGTTGAGATTTCTGCTAGATTGGGAACTGTCAAGTATCTGAGCAAATATATCTACAAGGGTCCTGATAGAGCAACTATGGAGATTAGTGTAAAACTCTAGCCACAATGACTTAAGTCCACTCCAAGTCAGAGTTGACAAGGAGAACTCAATAGAGTTCCTATTTGATTTTGTATACTACTTATACATTTTACTATAGTAGCTATACAACATCCTCCTGTGCTCCTTATGTTATTCCTGTCATGTGTCTACCTCATCACATGTTGTGACTGTGACATGTAACCTTGTATGATGTGACCAATGTGTGACTGATATGTGACCAATATCATACTTTGTGACTATGTGACTATCACATAATGCTTTTCCATGCTCCACCTTAGTGATGATCTAACTAAATAAAACAAAACAAAACAAAAAGAAAAATAGAAAATGACTTAGCTGTTTTGCCAAGTCATGACATCTCCTAGTCAGCTTTTGAGCTGTCCTAAAAAATGTGAGGTTCTGATGATCCAACCAGATCTCAATTTTGTGTGGATGTCCTTTCAAATAATGCCTGTACTCCTCTAGTCCCTGAATTACCACAAGTAGCTCTTTGTTATAGATTTCATAGTTCCTTTCATAGACATCTAATGACTTGGAAAAGAAAGCCACTGGGTACCACAAATTGGTTTGTATATCTTTTTGTAATAAAACTGCACCTGTTGCAAAGTCGCTAGTATTAGTAGATAACTTAAAGAGATCTTTGTCATTTGGTATTCTCAGGACTGGAACCATGGTAAATATAAGACTTTAGCCAAGATAACTTAAATCCACTCCAAGTTCAAGTTAACAAGGAGAACTCAATAGAGTTCCCATTTTATTCTCTATACTACTTATACATTTTACTTTGGTGGCTATGCAATATCCTCCCATGGTCCTCATGTTATTTCTGTCATATGACTATCTCATCACATGCTGTGACCATGATGTGTGATATGACCTTGTGTGAATAATATCACATCTTTGTGACTCTGTGACTGTCACATGATATTTCCCACACTCCACCTTAGTAATAATCTAAAAGAAAAGAAAAGAAAAAGAAAAGAAATATAAATATTGACTTAGCCATTTTGCCAAGTCATGATAGTAAAGGCCTTTTTCAGTATCTCAAAAGCATTTTGTTACTCAATGCCCCAATTCTAGGTACAATCCTTCTTGGTCAAGTCAGAGAGTGGTTTTGACATCTTGGTAAAGTTCTCAATAGACCTACAATAGAAATTTGTAAAGCCTAAGAATGCTTGTACTTGCTTGACTTTTGTTGGTACTAGCTATCACAAATGGCCACTTACTAATTTGTGATTGGTTGATTGGATATTCAAAAAGCTCAAAAAAGCAAAGTTTAGATAAGCAGCAAAGATGTTGTTAAGTCTAAGGTCTAATCCTCAGACTATAAGTCCTTATATAGTTAATTGTGATGGTCTGTGCACTAGTACAGATCATCACCTGATTACTACCTATTGTTCTACATATGGTAGTGTCTTTGTACTGGAATAATGATAACCTAACCATATGGAG
>Ga0153964_1000063_pt1:15000-17326 | contig 17326 bp, 13 predicted proteins | sample TSFL048MetaG_FD_104726 | JGI IMG/M metagenome (GOLD analysis project Ga0153964, IMG submission 104726) | Attine ant fungus gardens microbial communities from Florida, USA - TSFL048 MetaG | ecosystem: Host-associated > Fungi > Mycelium > Unclassified | place: USA: Florida... | reverse complement strand
ATTAGAATATTAATTCCAATTTTGGATTAGATTAATCTATAAATTCTATTAATCTATATATATATATAAATATATATAATATCTATTATAGTATAGATATTCTTGAATAATATATTATAGAAATTTTGTTAAATATACTATAATGAATAATAAATTCAAAAATTAAAAAAGAAAATCTTACTATACTAAACAAATTCTATACTAATTAAGATGAAGATATTGATTATTGATAAACATATATTTGATAAATAGATTGAAATCTATTCTATTAATCCTTATCTTCAAATTGGTATGTTCTTTATGTCCTAAAATAGAAAATATTTCATTATTTATTCGAAATTCTATATTCTTTTCTATATTCATTAATTATGTTATGAATAGCTAAGAATAAAGAGTTAATAACTAAGATCTCAGTAATTTATTAAATTTCTATGCATGCGCAATTTCTGTTATGTGAGCCCGCTTAGCTCAGAGGTTAGAGCATCGCATTTGTAATGCGATGGTCATCGGTTCGATTCCGATAGCTGGCTTTTCTCTATTTGTTTTGATTTTTTATCTAATTGATAATGTCTTTTTGAAATCAAAGAATATTGAAAAGGCTTTTTCCCCTTTCTTTTTTCAAGAATCGCCGATCTATTATGTCGTAGGAACTTCCAATTATGAATCCAAATTGGAGGGGTTCGCTCTCTGTAGAACAAATCAAAAAAAGAACCTCCTTTTTTTGATTTTATATATACAATAAGGTTCAGATATTGATATAATTCATCTAATTCTTCTTTGTAGTACAATACTTTAGTAGATTTTGCTTCATTTATCATATTTCTCATTTAGTTTAGTTTTAATTTAGGTTTATGAAATTTTAAAAAGGAGTCTTTATGTCGCGTTACAGAGGGCCTCGTTTCAAAAAAATACGCCGTCTGGGGGCTTTACCAGGATTAACTAGTAAAAGGCCTAGAGTCGGAAGCGAACTTAGAAACCAAGCACGCTTGGGTAAAAAATCTCAATATCGTATTCGTTTAGAAGAAAAACAAAAATTGCGTTTTCATTATGGTCTTACAGAACGACAATTGCTGAAATACGTTGGTATCGCCAGAAAAGCGAAAGGGTCAACCGGCCAGGTTTTACTCCAATTACTCGAAATGCGTTTGGATAACATACTTTTTCGATTGGGTATGGCTTTGACTATTCCTCAAGCCCGCCAATTAGTTAACCATAGACACGTTTTAGTTAATGGTCATATAGTAGATATACCAAGTTATCGCTGCAAACCCCAAGATATTATTACAGCGAGGGATGAACAAAAATCTAGAACTCTGGTTCAAAATTATCTTGATTCATCCCCCCGTGAGGAATTGCCAAAACATTTGACTCTTCACCCATTCCAATATAAAGGATTAGTCAATCAAATAATAGATAGTAAATGGGTTGGTTTGAAAATAAATGAATTGCTGGTTGTAGAATATTATTCTCGTCAGACTTAAACCTAACTAAAATAACAAGAGTTCGGAAAATTTTTACCTCCTTCGCGCGGGACCAACAAAACAAAAAAAGGTAAGGTGTTTGATCCGGGGGTTTTCCCTTCATGTATCATAGACATGGAATGGATAGCAAGATTTTCATTCCTTGCTCCCTCTTTCCAGTATTTTCAGTATTACAGAAATTAGGAATAGAAAATCCATATCAAAGAAAGTTGGAATAATGGTATCCATTGTTATTTGAAACATTGCGGTCAATAACACCGATGAATTAGGTAAAGGTGCGGAAAGAGAGGGATTCGAACCCTCGGTAAACAAAAAGCCTACATAGCAGTTCCAATGCTACGCCTTGAACCACTCGGCCATCTCTCCTACATAATGATTATGTCCCAGAAACCGAGTGAATAGTGAATCATTCATATTCGATTTTTTTGGATAGCGACATACAATCAATTCTAACTAGAAAAATAGAAAAACTTTTTCTAAAAAAAAACCTTCCAGGATAAACTATTTTTTTTAATGAGTCTGTTTTTACGTTATTTCGTACTGTATTGTACAATTCCTTTGTTTGTGGGATTATTTTCTCACGAGAGATAATTAAATTATAGAATGGATTGTTACCTATGCCTAGATCTCGGATAAATGGAAATTTTATTGATAAGACCTTTTCAATTGTAGCCAATATCTTATTACGGATAATTCCGACAACTTCAGGAGAAAAGGAGGCATTCACCTATTACAGAGATGGTGCGATTTGATTATTTTTTTTTTACCGCTCTCAGTCTTAAGAGAAAGACGCATTCTTCGGATAGAAAGAAAAAAAATGGAAAAAAAAACCTACGCTTGCTGAA
>Ga0153964_1000059_pt1 | contig 17794 bp, 23 predicted proteins | sample TSFL048MetaG_FD_104726 | JGI IMG/M metagenome (GOLD analysis project Ga0153964, IMG submission 104726) | Attine ant fungus gardens microbial communities from Florida, USA - TSFL048 MetaG | ecosystem: Host-associated > Fungi > Mycelium > Unclassified | place: USA: Florida, Withalacochee... | reverse complement strand
GGATGCTGCACACTCTCCTTTATGTATGGCACCGCCACGCGTACATATCATTCAATTCTGCATCATATATATTCCGGGGCACTAGCCTGAAACCTCGAACAAATAATGTATGATTACAAGCTGCCCATTGATTTTTACACTCTACTCTTTCTTGGGATCCCCAGAAATTCGTGCCATGCCCCGACAACTCAACGCGTATCAAACAAAGCACGTCTTTTCATGTTTGAACATTTGACGGATGAACAGTTGGTGATCAATCTCAAGTCTCCATTGTTTGAGACATCTCATGACTTGATATGATGGTCAGTGATGGTCAATTTTATTTCTGAGCGCTCCTCCCCTATTTGTAGTATGTTTGCGTGGGAAGCTCGTCAAACACAACACCTCGGGAACTGTGCAGATGGAATCGGAATGAGAGCGCTGTATAACAGCAAGACTACAATTCAGTATCATGTGCTTGTCCAGAATTGCTTATTTATTGAAATATCTCTGATGACTCTCGAGGAATGGCTTCTGAGCATGAAAGCAGCCAAGTTCACCTTTGCAAGCCATATATCATATTTTGGTACACATAAGTTTCCAGGAAATTATGCTATGCAGTATAATCCATGGATCACCATTGTCCTGGTAGCAATGCTATATAATCCCAAATGCTGATTTTCCAATGCATCTGTGACAAGCTGAGACTTTGGTAAGTGACACATTGTGATTGGCTCCTATTGCTACAAACAAGGTTTACAATCAGGCCTCTAGCCTAAATGATCAACTCTACTCAGAATGAGTAGAGATAACTGTGTTGAAGTCAGTCTACTACACTCCCTATCTCCAACAGTCCTTGTGACAGCAAGCAGTGCTGTCTGTTAGTCCACTACACTCCCTTTCTCCAATAGTTTGTGGAATAGTAGGTGTTGGAATTTGGATGTCATGCAAGCCTGCACAATGCATGTGATAGCTTATTGTTCTATGTCTTATTGTTTTGTGTAGTATAAATGGTCAAGATAATAGTGAAGTATGTTGCACATTTGCAACAATGTCATGACTTGGCTAAATGGCTAAGTCATTATTTATATTTCTTTTCTTTTCTTTTTCTTTTCTCTTCTTATTTGGATTTACTACACAAGGAAGGAGTGTGGGAAAGTGTCACATGATGAGTCACATGATGAGTATGGGAGAATAGTACATAGACCATGTAGTAGTTGTATAAGTAGTGTACAGAATCTAATGATGTCACAGTTCTACTTCCAAAGGGTTTGGGCTCAACTGTAACTATGGGTTGAGTCCTCTCCTGTGCTTGCCCACAAGACTAGTTGACAGACAAAGGTGTATTCTTGACTAATAGGGAGGAATTGAAGTATAGACATAGTTGATATCGAAACTAGAGACCTACTTAGTATTCTACCTGTTTATAACCTAGAGTCTGATGAGTTAGAATAATACAGTTCTTAATAAGCTGATGAAAAGAAATATTGACTAGGAGACTAGAGTAATGTGAGCGACCATTATGATGGTGTCACATAGTCACTAGGGCATGACAGTACTCTCCTTTTAAGGCCACTCCCTAGCAACCTTAGATACAAGTAGTTGGCAGCTATGAATTATTGGTTCTCTAGAAGAACAGAGTAAAGTAAAAGACTCAAGGTCAGTCCCAGTTTCTTAGGGTGACATTGATGGAAATCCAGCACTAGGTCTTGTACACTCTCTAGATCAGCAGCAGTAAGCCAGGAATATTCCTTTGTAATGCTCTCATAACCAGTCCATTAAACATAGTACAAGTGTCATGAACTGTCTTTCTAAGTTATTTTTCTTTTCATTTATTTTCTATAAATAGCATGGGAAAGTCATGTCACACTTTGTGACAAAAGATGTGACAATAGTCACAAGGAAGTCACATCACATGTCATGGCACATGATATTACAGAGTTTAGTTGGGATCGTGGGTAAAGAGTACATAGACTAACTAAAAGTAGTATAAGTAGATAGATCTAATACAGCAAGGACCAAGTTCTTTTTGTCTAATGCTGATAAAGAGCAGTTGGCTTAATTCTGGCTCAGAGTTAGCTTTTCTGACAACAAGAGTGGTTTATTCCTTTTTCTATCAAGTTTTGAGTCCAGTATTTGGGCTACTTTAAATTCCCAGTGGCCCATTGTTACACTGCTAGAGAATTTTCTGTGGAAATGTAGCATAGAATATAAATTATACCCCTGGATTTCACTATTGGAACCTACTCTAAAGACCTTCTACAAGCCCCAGACATAATCTAGACCCAAAATTGGGTACTTCTATTAGGTAGTCGCCAAGCTGCCACCTGCTAGAATAGCATATACCTTGGGAGGCAAGACTAATGAGCTAGCATCAGGTTTCTCAGATATAGACTATCAATATTGAAGCTCTAGAAATCAGAGGCTCAGAGATATTTTTGAAATGTAAGATAATTTCAATCTAGAGCAGACTTAGACTAATATAACATTAAGATGGCAGATCAAAATTCTATCAGTGACTAGTGATCCCATCACTACTAGACTCAGTCAAGAAATGAATGTGCTGCCAGACAACAATTGTATTACTGATGCTTGCATGCACTGTCATGTGTTTCTAGACCATATTCAGAGTAGAAGGAAGCTAGTTTGGGGATCAGGGAACAATGGACAAGAGTGAAGTATAGAGGTAAAGCAGGATCACATGGTCATGTCTAGGAGAAATGAAGGACAGGAAGGTAATGGCTGTCATGGCTACATGGTAGTGTCATAGAGGAGAGATGTGAGAGAGAGTAGTAGAATAAAGGATTTTTGTCATAAGTCAATGCAACTATGACAATGGTAATAGACAGGATCAGTTGATGGAAGAGAATGACAGATGACATAGAAAAGAGATCAGGAATGACTAATGAACATAGGAAAAAGACTTGTATTATAAATAGAAACAAATAGATAGGAAATGTATAAATAGTATAGAAGAATCAAGTAAGGACTCCATTGAGTTCTTTTCTAACCCTAAAGAGCTCCCTTGATCCTAACTCAGGATTAAGATCTTAAGTCAGTTGCTGACAGAAGAACTCGATAACCACTACTAGAGCTTAGTTCACCTTGAACCTTGCTCACAAATCTCTTTAATCACCTTATTAACTCTCAACCAACAATCATTGTGATTATTAGTCACCTCCATATATAGCCAGGCCCTTGGCTTAAGGGGACTTCTTAGTCAGTTAGGGACTGAGGGAGGAAATTGTATACTAAGTTCAGGTGTATAGTCGAGTTCTGACCTACCAATTGAACCTGTTAGTTATACTTTTGTAGTATAAACCTTGTGCTATGCTCCATTGTGAGTGGTACATGCAGAGAAGTGACGGTTACTTCTAGAAGGCTGTCTAGAGTAGAGATTCTCCCTGTTGAGGTAATAGTGTAACCCTAGTATTAGAGCAGTAGTCAGTAGGAAAGTAGGCATTTGGCTGGGTAAAGATCTTGTACCCTAATAGACATAACAATAAATAGTGAGATTCAACATTATATCCGTACCCTTGGGATATCATCACGATATCTCAACAACAATATCACAATATCATGAGCAGTTTGCTCAAAGAAAAGTGTGCCCTTGCTTCATTAAGAGAAAAATTAGAAGGAAGACGAGAAAGAGAGTGTTGGAAATGCAGAGAGTTTGGACACTGGGTCTAACACTACAGAAAGAAAGAAGAGAAAAAGAGAAAACTAACTCCCCAAAACATATTTGAGATTTTAGCAAGTAGAGTAATGAGATGTAGAGTAGAGTTGAGGAGGCAAGAGACAAAACGAGAGGAGCAAAAGACAGAGTGTTATAAGTGTGGAGAAAAGAGGCACAAATGTAGGGAGTGTCTATCATAGAGAAAGGAAGAGTGAGTGGAAAGAAGGCTGGCATACCTAGTAAAGGAAAAAACATAGGAAACAGAGAGGAAAATAAGGAGAGTAGAGGAGAAAAAGGCAGCGCATGCAGTTTAACCACAAAAAGCACAGCAACAAGAATGAAGCAAGAGCCTGGTGCATGTCTTATAATAGAAGATGCAGGAATACTATGGAGAAGATATCCTAGATAGGGCATGTCTATTTGAATTGAGGTAGTATACAAAGGAAGTAATTGCAATGTATATGGAGTGTAACAGGTGTAAAAAGAAGAGATATTATGTAAAGGAGAATAGAGGACAGGGTGTGATTTTGGACAGACAGAGATAGTGTAGATGTTAAAAGAGAAAGGAGGAAGAAGCAGTGCAGCCCAGAGAGGCAAAGGTGTAACAAAGCAGTATGTGACCAGAAAAGTTGAGAAGCACAGCAATAGAGGAAGAAAAGGAAAGGGATGTTAGGAGAACATTCAAAATTCTAAGAAAATTATGGTTAGATATTGGAATAAAGAAAGTAGATACACATAAGGTCATAATAGTCAAAGTGCTCTTGGATAGTGGCACCATAGGAATGTTTATGGACAGAGAAATGACAAGAAGGCATGAGTTTAGGATGACCAAGTTAGAAAGGCCATTAAAAGTGAAAAATGTAGATGGAACAGAGAACAGTAGAGGGAATATCATACATCAGGTAAAAGTCAATGTCTTCTACAAAAATCATGTGGAAAGAATGAGGATGGATATGTGTAATTTAGAAAAAACAGAGGTGATACTGGAGATGCCTTGGCTACAAGCATATAACCTAGAAATAAACTAGGAGACAGAAGAAGTAAAGATAACGAGATGCCCACCTTTGTGTGGAAGAAACTTAGTGGTAAAAGAAGATATTGAGCAGAGAAAGAAAGCAGAAAAAAGAATAAAAAACACAAAAAAGGCAGATAGAGATAAATAGGAATAGATAATGGAAGAAAAGTTTGACAAGGAGATCAAACTAGATAGAGAGAAAGTAAAGAAGATGGTGCCACAAAAATTCCACAAGTGGCTAAAAATATTTGGAAAAGTAGAGTTGGAAAGGATGCTGATGAGAAAACCATGGGACTATGCAATTAATCTGAAAGAGAATTTTGTCCCAAAGAAAGAAAGGACATACTTAATATCAATATAGTAAAGAAAGTACAAAAATTCTTAGGGCTAGCAAACTACTACAGGCAATTTGTCAAGGATTTTACTAGAATAGCCAAACCAATGTACAAATTGGTCAGGAAGGATGAAAAGTAGAATTGGGAAGAAGAGTAGGAGAAGACATTTGAGTAGGTAAAGCAGATGTTCACAATGTGACCCATGTTAGTAGCACCAGATTTAGATAAGGAAATGAGGGTGGAGGCAGATGCATCAGAATACACAATGGGAGGAGTGTTATTAATGAAATGTGAAGACAAGAAGTGAAGACCAGTGGCTTTTATCTCAAAATTGTTAAATAAGGCAGAAAGAAATTATGAAATTCATAACAGAGAAATATTAGCAATAATCAGATGCTTAGACAAGTGGAGACACCTTCTAGAAGGAGCACAAAGTAAATTCAAGATTTGGAGTGACCATAAGAATCTAGAGTACTTCATGAGTAGCCAAAAGTTAAACCAAAGACAAGCAAGATAGGCATTGTATCTGTCCAAATTCAATTTCATACTCAAACATGTGCTGGGATCCAGCATGGGAAAAGCTGACAGCCTAAGTAGATGACCAAACTGATAAAAAGGGGTAGAGAAAGACAATGAGAACAGGATGTTGTTAAAGAAAGAGTGGTTAGAAGTTAAAGCGATACAAATAGTAGAAGTAATAATAGATAGAATAGATCTATTAGGAAATATAAGAGGATCAGAGGCAAAAGACGATAAGGTAGTAAAAGCAGTGGAAGAAATGAAATAAGCAGAAGTTAAAATGCTAAGGAATGGAGAATAGAGAAAGGAAAACAGACTTATGCTAAGGGATGGAAAAGTATATGTTCCTAAAGATGAGAAATTGAGGGCAGAAGTGATCTAGCTATATCAGTAGAAGGGCATGGAGAATAGTGGAAGATGACAGAGTTGGTCACCAGAAATTTCTGGTGGCCAGGAGTGATGAAAGAAGTCAAGAAGTACATAGAAAGATGTGACATGTGCTAGAGAAACAAGAATTGAACAGAGGTACCCATAGGAAAATTAATGCCAAACATAGTACTAGAAAAACCCTGGACACATATATCAGCAGATTTCATTACAAAACTACTGTTAGCACAGGGATATGATAGCATCTTGGTAGTATGCAATAAAATAACAAAAATAGCACATTTTGTACCAACTACAGAAAAAACTTTAGTGGAAGGAGTGGCAAGATTATTCTGAGATAATATCTGGAAATTGCATAGACTACCAGAAAGTATTATCATGGATAGGGGAGTGCAATTTGCAGCAGAGATAATGAAAAAATTGAATCGAATGTTGGGAATAGATACGAAATTGTCAATGACTTACTACTCACAAACAGATAGTCAAATAGAAAGAATGAATTAGGACCTAGAACAGTACCTGAGGATGTTTATTGATCATCAGCAAGAACAGTAGTCAGATTAGTTAGCGACAGCAAAGTTTGCATATAACAACAAGGTACAGACTAGTACAAAAGTATCGCTGTTCAGAGCAAATAATAGATAAGATCTATGCATGGGATTCAAAACGAGAAAGAAGGGAAAATTTGAGAAGGCAGAAGAATTCACAACAAGGATGAAGGAAGTATATGAGAAAGCAGAAACAACACTAAAGAAAAGCTAAGAAGAGATGAGGAAATATACCAATAGAAAAAGAAACAAGGTAAAAGAATATAAAGTAGAAGACTGGGTGCTTTTAAGCACAAAAGATCTCAAATATCAGATAAAATGAAGATGATTAGAAAAACTGACAGAATGATTTGTAGGACCTTACCAAGTAAAAAAATCATCTTGACAAATGCTATAGAGTTAAATTTACCAAGCACAGTTAAAATACATCCAGTGGTAAATGTCAGTAGAGTATATAGATATAAAGATCAAGTAGAAGGTTGTCATGGCCTTAACCATAACCCTGAACTTAGCAGAATATTACCTAAGATTAGTCAGCATACCTGAAGTATGCATTGATTTAGTTAGTACATTTTAGCTTTGTTCTTCCATAGGCAAAACTTCAATCAACTCCTTCTCCTTTCCCCTGACCTCCTGTGACCCTAGTCTGGACCTTAATCCCTTCAACTTGAAGCTGAGGATTGGTACAGAGGCTAGTTCAACCCTTAAGGTTGTAACTAAATTCTCAATTACTCACCTTTTCTTGTGAAGTTTTCTGGTCCTTAACAAAGGTCAGAAAAAGGGACAACCAGTACTAGTCATAATCAAAGGCAAGAAAGAATACAAAGTAGAGAAAATATTAAACAAGAAAAGGTTTAAAGGAAGAGATCGATATTTGGTATGGTAGAAAGGATATATGGCAGAAGAAGATACCTAGGAACCAAGAGAGAACCTAGGAAATATGGAGGACTTAGTCAAAGAATTTGAGGAAGAATATGGCAAAATAGAAAGGGTAAAGAAAAGAGAGAACAACAAAGAAGATAAAAAGGGAGAACTGCTGGGTAGGTATACAGCAAAAATGTTATATAGATGGGGTGACAAGAGGTTCAATGAAGAATATTGGGGACAATTGGAAAAAAATTGGAGAAAATGGAAAGGAAAAAGAAAGGAAAGACTAGAAAAAATTGACAAAGAAGAAGAAAAGGAAGAAAAAATTAAAGAAGAAAGAATAGAAGAATGTGATAAAGAAGACAAGATGGGAAAAATGGGAGATAAATACTACAAGTTGTGAATTTTTAGGACGAAAATTCTTAAAAAGAGGGTACTATTATAAGTTGATGCAACTATGACAACAGTAATAGACAGGATCAGTTGATGAAAGAGAATGACAGATGACATGGGAAAAAGATCAGGAATGACTGATGGACATAGGAAAAAGACTTGTATTATAAATAGGAACAAATAGATAGGAAATGTATAAATAGTGTAGAAGAATCAAGTAAGGATTCCATTGAGTTCTTTTCTAACCCTGAAGAGCTCCCTTGATCCTAACTCAGGATTAAGGTCTTAAGTCAGCTGCTGACAATTTTCTTTTCTATTTCTTTTTAATTGAGTCTCTAACATTTGTAATATTCTAATATATTTCTCAGAGTAGAGATTGATAGGCAGAGCCTCCTTGACCCTTGCCTTTATCTCAGAAGCTCTTGAGGTTATAAATGTGATTTTCTTGAGTGTGTAAGGGGTAATCTTGGTAAGAGGTTGAGTTGGTGAAAGTTTTCTATCATATACCCTATTCTTTCAAGAGACAAGACACAGCAGTTGCTCAGACAACCTTCTACAGAGTAGTAGGCCTAAAAAGCCTAGCTAATCATTAACTCAGATCATATCACACCCATAAGGTTTGGTATGGGGTATGGATGAAAGCTTGATTAAGTATGGTAAGGCCCTTGAGTAGTTTACTAACTACTTTAATAGTGAGCTTGTTATAGTGTATAAAGGTAGACACCTTAGAGACACTATGCAAGGAGGATCTAGATCAAACCCACTATTATTTTGTCTATTTTTATATTACAGATAAGCTGTGCTTTTACTTTTTAATTTTTTTCTAATACCCCCACTTCCTTCTTCTCCCCATGAACCCTTTAGCATACAATTGGGAACTGTCACTGCCTATTTCTACTTGCTAGTATGGGGGTAGCCTTTAGGCTACCTGTATAATGATAATGTTTATTATTTTTCTTATTGTTTTCAATTATTTAATTATGTGATTACATAGAGTAAAAATGATATGACTACAAACTTACTTACTCTTGGACAATTCATTTCTACAACTTTCCCCTATAAACTCGTTTACCTTCCCACAAATTGGAGCCTACTGTGAGGGGATAGTTGTCTATTCTCTAATCCTGTTACCAAAACACCTAATGGAAATCAGTCAAAAGATAGTCTTAGTGCCAGTACATTAAGGACAAGAAGAAGAACATACCCAAAGAAAAGACTAGCAGAAGTTACAAGGCCTGAGAAAGTAGCTAAAGAGAGCAATAAGCCTAAGAGACCTTAGACTAAAAAAGAAAGCTAAAGGGAATATATACAAAAGAGTCATTAAGTCAATTCAAAAGCACAAGAGATATGTTGAGGTCAACAAGTACAGGAGTATGGAACATGCCAACCCCAAGATCAAGACAAGCCCTAGACTTTGACTCACAATGAAAGGAGCAAAAGGGAATTTAGCTGTGACTAGTAAGTAGAAATGGGCAGTGACAGTTCCCAATTATGTGCTAAAGGGTTCGTGAGGAGAAGGAGGAAGTGGGGGTATCAGAAAAAAAATTAAAATAAGAAGTGCAGCTTATCTGTAATATAAAAATAGATAAAATAATTGTAGGTTCAATTTAGATCTATCTTACATGGTGTTCCTAAGATGTCTACCTTTACCCATCACAACAAGCTCACTAGTAGAATAGTCAGTAAACCACTCATGGGCCTTACCATACTCAATCAAGCCCTTATTCATACTCCCACACCAAACCTTATAGGTGTGATACAATCTGAGTTAATGATTAGCTAGGCTTTTCAGGCCTGCTACTTCATAGAAGGTTGTCCAAGCAACCGCTATGTCTTATCTCATGAAAGAATAGGGGTATAGGGTATAAAACATTTACTAACTCAGCCTCTTACCAAGATTACCCCTTACACACTCAAGAGAATCACATTTACAACCTCAAGAGCTTCTGAGATGAATGCAAGGACCAAGGAGGCTCTTCCTATCAATCTCCACTCTGAGAAATATATTAGAATATTACAAATGTTAGAGACTCAATTAAAAAGAAATAGAAAAGGAAACTCTTCATTCTATCACTCTCCTTTGTGTCTCTCCTTTATAATACCACCATGCAGCCATGATAGCCATCACCTTCCTGTCCTCCATATCTCCTGGACATGACCATGTGATCCTACTCTACCTCCATACTTCACTCCTGCCTATCGTTCCCTGAACCCTGAACTAGCTTTCTTCAACTCCGAATACAGTCTAGAAACATATGACAGTGTGTCTGAGCATCAGCAATATGATCGTCATCCAGTGGCATATCCATTTCTTGCCTGAGTCTAGTAGTGATGGGATCACTAGTCACTAATAGACTTTTGATCTGTCGTCTTGGTGTCATATTAGTCTAAGTCTGCTCTAGATTGAAATTATCTCACATTCCAAGGATATTCCTGAGCCTCTAACTTCTAGAGCTTCAACATTGATAGTCTATATCTGAGAAACCTGATACTAGCTTATCAGTCTTGCCTCCCAAGGTATATACTTTCCTGGCATATGACAGCTTAGCCACTACCTAATAGAAGTACCCAATCTTGGGTCTAGATTATGTCTGGGACTTGTAGGAGGTCTTTAGAGTGGGTTCCAATAGTGAAATCCAGGGTTATAATTTGTATTCCATGCTACATTTTTGTAGAAAATTCTCTAGCAGCATAATAGCAAAATCCAAAGGAGTTGTAGGAGTTCTTAGAGGAGTTTGAGGAATTAGCCAAAAAATGTAGGTTGACAATAAGAGAGAAGGCAAAAATAGTGGTAAAATACATGAATAGGGAGACAAGGAAATTCTAGACAAGGTTAGAAGGGTATGGAAACAACTATGCAAGATTAAAGAATAAAATCATGGGAGTTTACTCAAAGAACTTCTCAGAAGATGAACCAACAATGGCTGAGCTAATCAAGTTGGTCAAGAAGTCAGCAAAAGGAACTATTGAGGATGAGAAAGACCTGGACACATACTATAGGAAATTTAGGAACATAGTAGCAGACCTAGTAGAGGAAGAAATCATCAATAAAAGGCAACACGACAAGTACTTCTGGAAAGGGCTCTCTTATGAGCTTTGTCATGCAATTAGTGACTGTTTAGAGGATCAAGATCTGGATTTTGAGTATGATCAGGTTCCAGAGGCAAGAGTGGCAATGAAAACAGGGCACTTTGTGTTAAGAAAGGCTGCTGCTAAAAGGAAGTGAGGTAGAATGTCGAAAAAGGGAAAGAAAGGGTGGAGAGAAGAGTCAAGTGAGGAAGAGTCGAAAGATGAAGTGATTGGGATAGAGACAGAGTCAGACTCAGATAGTGAGGAGGAAGTAAGGAAGGCAAAAAGATCTAGGAAGAAAGAAGTCAAAGAAGAATCAGTAAAACATTTGGCTCTAGTTGATGCCAGTGCTCCCAAATCTATCACAGTAGATAATAGCACACCGATTTTGGATTTGACTGCTGCCAGTCAAACTATAGAAGATAAAACTGACAAAGAAAATTCAGATAAAGTGAACATGGAGGGTCTTCATTGACCATAGACAAAAACAGTGGCCAGATTGGCTGGGAATAGCAGAATTTGCATACAATAACAAATTTTACATGGCAACAAAAACATTGCCATTCAAAGCAAACTATAGTTATGACCCAAGAATGGAATTTGAAGGGAGGAGAAGAGGAAGATATGAAGCAACAGGAAAATTCACAGAGAGGATAAAGAAAATTCAGGAGAAGGCAAAAGCAGTGCTAAGAAAAGCACAGAAGGAAATGAAAAAGTTTGCAAATAGATGATAAGGAGAGGAAGAAGAATACAGAGTAGGAGACTTAGTACTGCTAAGTACAAAGGACTTGAAATGGCAGATAAAAAAAAGAAGATCAGAGAAATTGACAGAGTGCTTTGTAGGCCCCTACAAAGTCAAGGAAATTATCTCTAGTAATGTAATAGAGTTAGAACTACCCACATCTATTAAAATACACCCTATAGTAAATGTAAGTAGAGTATGACTCTATAAACCACAGATAGAAGGGCAGAAGAAGATACTGCCAAAACTGGTTATTATCAAAGAAGAGGAGGAATTCGAGATAGAAAAAATCCTAAACAAAAGGACAGTTAGAGAGAGGAAAAAGTTTTTGGTAAGATGGAAAAGATACATGGTGGAAGATACTTGGGAAAATAGAGAAAACTTGGAAAACGCAAAAGAGTTGGTAAAAGAGTTTGAGGGAGAAGAGAGTACAGGAAAGAGACCAAAGAACTAAGGTAACAAAAACTAAAGGAAAAAGAAAAGGAATTTAGTCAGGAATTCCCTAGGGAGTTTATGGCAAAACTGTTATATAGTTGGGGAAAAAGGAGATACAAAAAAGAAAAGGAAAAAAGGTAGGATGAGAACTGGAGTTATTGGAAAAATTCCTTGGGATGAGGAAACTTGAAAGAAGGGCTATATTATGAGAGCCCCAAAAAGAAAATAACTTCCCATGCATTTAAACACTTAATTCAAAACCTTAAGTCATACAATGGGGTCAAGATATAAATAGCATGGGAACTTAGGTAATCAGATTATATAACAAGGTCAGGTGGTCATGGAATATTCTGGAAGAACATATGATCATAGACTAGTAGTAGTATAGCCACTGTAAAATAGTATAAGTAATAGTCCAATCCAACGAAGAACCCCATTGAGTTCTTCTTGAACATCTACCTAGGGTAATCACTAAGAGCTATCACAGTTCTTTGATAACACTGATGTCTACTTCTTAAAACCCCATGAAATTGCCCTTCTATCTAACAATACTGCAAAATCCAAAATTGACTTTCTGTCTATGTGGTCTTCTCCCCAATCTGAATCAACATGAACTATTGGTGAAGTGTCATTTGAGTTGTTGACCTGGAACTCAAGTCCATAGTAACTTGTTCTGCAGAGATACTAGAAAACATGTTTAACAGCTTGTATATGAGTTCTTCCAGGACAAGCGACATGACGTGAGAGTACCCCAACTGAATATGCTATGTTGGGATGTGTATATATCATCAGATACATCAGAGATCCAATGTATCTCTGATATTCTATGATGTCAATCTTGGCTTCTGTCAATGTTAGAAGTTGTAAGTTGGCTGCCATTGAAGTCTTTGCTGGTTTGCAGTTTGCCATGCTGTACTGCTCCAGTATGGTCTCAATGTACTGTTTCTGAGAAATTGTAAGTTTTCTTATTCTATTGTCCATGTTTGTCCTCTCAATTTTTATTTGCAATATCTACTTTGCTTCTCCCAGATCTTTCATCTTGAAGTGCCTCTTGAGGTCTTCCTTGACAGTTCTGATGTGACTGATATTGGATGAAAATAGAAGAAAGTTATCAATATAAACAGCAGTCACAAAGAGCTTCCCATTAATGATCTTTATAAAGACTCTATGGTCAGCATCACTTCTTTTGAAGCCCAGCTTCTCTAGCTGTTCCTTTAACTTCAGGTAACATTCTCTAGATATTTGCTTCAAATCATAGAGTACCTTGTGTAATAACCACACTTGTCCTTCCTTTGTCTCAACTCCTGGCAGTATCCTCATGAAAATCTCATTCTCAAGGTCCCCATTTAGGAAAGTCAATTTGATATCCATCTGATGAATGTGCCAGCGATAATAATTTGCCAATGCAAAAAGTGTTCAAAATGTCTGGTGATGTGTGACTGGTACAAAAGTCTCATTGAAGTCAATCCCAGAAATCTGTGAAAATCCTTGGACAACAAGCCATGCCTTATAGCATTCTACCTGCCCATTCTCATTGAGTTTAGTCTTGAAGATTCACTTGCACCCTATCACTTTGCATCCTACAGGTTTTAGAACTATGCTAAACAACTCTTGTTTAACAAAGGCCTCTAATTCCTTTGTACATGCTTTCTTCCAATAAACTACATCATTCCTTGACATGGCTTCTTCATAGGTAACTGGGTCCTTCATTACAAGTACTGTATTTTGTAGTTCCTCTGACTCTCCAGGCACTTTTTGTCTTGAATAGAATGTCACAGAGTACCAGAGATCATTATCTTGAGTTAGAGTATGTTTTACTCTTGTTAATTAATAAAGTTGAATAGATGTGTTCTCCACAGTTGTTTTTGTAATGCTATCCTTTCTAACATTGTAATCCCTAGCAACTAAGTTCTCAACCTCACTGTTCCTTCCTTCTATATCCATGGGGAACCCATCAGACTCAGACACTTCTTTATTAATTTAAATTGTCATGTGCTCAGAGGTCTCTGAGTTTCAACAAATGTTACATCACAAGAAATATATACTCTCAGTGGATTTTGACTGTTGCTGACCATGTACCTCTTTCTATTTTGAGGTGAGCCAATGAAATAACCCTCTACTATCTTGGTATCTAACTTCCCTCATTTGTCGTCAGGTACATGAACATATGCTCAGCATCCAAAAATTCAAAGATGTTTTACTAATGGTTTCTTGAGGTGGAAGGCTTTATATGGAGTTCTGTTCTCAGATAGTGCTTACATAGGTAGTCTGTTCACAATTTCTTGAGTATATTGTACTGTAAATGACCACAAATTCCTGGGTAAATCTGATTTATACATCATGGTTCTTATCATTTCCAAGATAGTCCTATTGAGGTACTCTACTATCCCATTCTCCTGTGGAGTACTTGCATTTGTCACCTTGTGGTGCATCCCTCTGGACCTCAACCATTCTTGAAATTTTGTATCTATGTATTTGCTACCTCTATCAGTTCTCAGAAGATTAGCCTTTTCTCCTGTTTTTATTTTAGAGTATGTGATCCATTCCTTCAGAACTTTGAAAGCCTCATCTTTGCTTCTGATGGGTTTTACCCTGACATAATATAAGAAACCATCAACAAATGTCACAAAATATCAACTCTGGGAATAGCCTTTAATATCAAAAGGTCCACAGATATTGGAATAGATCCTATATAATCTCCTAGGATTTTCCATATTGGATTTCTTAGGAATCACGTTCCATGTTGTCTTTCCTTTTATGTATGCTATGTATTCACCATCTGCATGATTTGTGCCATCATCTATAAGTTCCATTCCTGTCACCATTGATGATTCAAGAAGCTTCTTGACAAAATACATCATTGCATGTCCAAGTCATTTGTGCCATATACTGAGTAACGCCTTCACAACATATACAACATGAGGATTGGACACAACAGAATTGCCATCTAAGACCCATAGTCCCTTCCTATTTTTGGCTCTTTCAATAATTGATCTAGCTTTTGAAATCTTGCACATGTTTGTCCCAAAGTTGACAGTGTATCTCTTCTGGACCATGTAAGTGACTGACAGCAGATTGTTTGTTCCCATATCTGGAACATAGTATATATTCTAGAGTTCAAACAATCTTGATGTTCCATCAACTGTCATTGAGATCCTGACTGATCCTGATCCAACTGCCTTGATGATGCTATTATTGCCTAAACCAATTGAAATAGGTGTCCTGAATAAGGAATAGTTGATGAATTATTCCTTCCTAGATGTCATTGGTAATGTCGCTCCTGAGTTAATGATCCATTTGCTTGTTAGATCTGAGGTTGCTTCCTATGCCATGAAAAGATGAATAACACTTTCTTCAGTGGTTGCAGCAACCTTTGCAGTCTGGGTTTTTGATCCTTCTACTCTCTTATTCTTAGGAACTGTCCTAGCTGCCTGATTAGCCTTTAACTTCCTATACTCCAATTTGACATGTCCCTTCTTTTTACAGTAGTGATACTTTATGTTCTTCTTCTTTGCATCACTATTAGTAGAAGAACCCTGAGAAGGCTTCTTTCCCTTGCCATCTCCCATCAATACAACATGTGAAGCATCACCATGAGAATTTTCTTCCATCAAAATCTGTTTTGTTACAAACTCCATTATTAACTTGCTCTTCTTTTTTATATATAGATGTTATTGAAGTGAGACATATGAATCTGGCAGTGACATGACCATCACTGCTACAATAAGAAAGTCCTTTAGATCATGTCTAAGAACCTTGAGTCTATGAACCTTTTGATGCATTTGACTAAGCTGATTTTCCATTGGAACAGTATCAAGAAAGGTACACCTGAAGATGTCTCCAAGTAATTGAACCATCATATATTGTTCCTTTCCTTCATAGTGCTCTTCCAAGTAATTCTATACCTTTGATGCCAAAGTATATAAAATGACAGTACTGAGCGGTTCCTGTGACAAGTTTATAGTAATTTCTGCTTTTGCCTGATAATTGCATGCCTGCCATTTTTCATAAGTAGTAGTAGTAACAGGTTAGTCCTTTGGATCAAGGGCTGTTTGTGGTAGATATTGTTCAGCTCCTTCAGCAATTCCAGTCAGACCTCTCAGATACAGAACAGTTGAGACTCTGTACTTCCAATTATGGTAGTTTGACCTTGTGTTGTCCAAATGAGAGATGTCATACATGTGGTCTGGTTTTGAGCTTATCTTGGTCTGACATGAGGTTTAAAATAACTTGAGTTCTTGTGCTTCTCTTCTGTTAATGGTTTAGGCAATGGGGCCTATAATCTATTATTATAGTAAGATGAGTAAGCAACCTATTAGAACACGAAGTCTTAGTCTGTAGTGTGCAGAACTAATTCATTGATGTACCTATTAGAACATGAAGTCTAACTACATCAGCATGATATATGAAACAGTCTAATAAAAGTCTTTACCTCAGTTTGTAGTATGCAGAACTAAGGTATAAGAAAAAACTGCACTGGCAGACATACTTGCTTACTAATCAATCAGAAGATAATGATGAGAGAAAAAAGAAACGAAATAATAGTCCACAGAGGACATATTCAATAGTTTCTTCAACAACTTAATGGTGGTGAATTACCTCCTGCTTTATTTTATTTCAAGGTTGGCTGTCCAGTTATCTTATTAAGGAACTTGGATCCAGGAGAAGGATTTTGTGCAGAAACACTACCTATGCTACTCAAGAGACTTCAATTCCCAGTTAGGCTAGTCTTTGCTATGACTATCAACAAGTCTCAAGGACAGTCAGTGGAGCATATGGGGATTAATTTGCAGACATCAGTGTTCTCCCATAGACAACTTTATGTGGTCTTTTTAAGATGTACTTCATCTCTGAACATTTCAGTACTTCTTCCAGAGCAGAGCCAAGAAAGTAGAATGTAGTGACTTAGCCTGAGATGACTTAGACACCCTCCTTATCTGAGTTAACAAGAACTCAATAGAGTTCCTGTTATTTTCTGTACACTACTTATACAATTACTACATAGTCTGTGCACTACTTTCTCACACCCATCATGTGACTTGTTATGTGATGTGACACTTTCCCACACTCCTTCCTATGTAGTAAAGAGAAAAGGAATATAAATAATAACTTAGCTGTTTTGCCAAGTCATGACTTAGAAGGACACTCAATGTAGTATATAAAGAAGTATTTAATAGCATTAGATTATAGATTGTATGTGTATCTAACAATGGACTTGAGACTGATTTTTCTTATGATTTGAGAGATGAAGAAATAAGTCAGAATATCAGACTGTTGGAGAAAGGGAGCATAGTGACCTTCTAGACAACACTATCTGCTATTCCACAGACTGTTGTAGGAAGGGAGCATAGTGGACTGACTTCAACACAACCTTAATAATGCAGAATTGGTAGAGGGATCAAGCTAGGCCAAAGGCCCAGATGAAAACCTCATGGTGAGAAGACAGGTTAACAATGATTAAGTCAGTAATATATTACAAACACCTATTAGTAGAGTATTTGACAAAATATACAGATGCTGATAGGATGATACTTGAAAATAGGAAAGCAATATTCAAGTACACTTTTATTCTAAACAGTACCACTATTTCATGGTCATCAAAGCAGCAAGGGACAGTCCACTGAAGCCAAATATATTTCTCTTACTTATGTAGCCCAAGAAGCAATATGGTCTGACAACTTTTTTTCTGAATTTCTCAGTCCAATTTAGTCATTTACAATGATGATCAGTCCACCATTTTACCATGCACCAAATTGTATGTTCTTGATGATACAAGCTGGTAGACCAAGTCTCAGATGACATCAGAGTGTTTTCATTTGCTGTAATCTT
>Ga0153964_1000055_pt1 | contig 18122 bp, 23 predicted proteins | sample TSFL048MetaG_FD_104726 | JGI IMG/M metagenome (GOLD analysis project Ga0153964, IMG submission 104726) | Attine ant fungus gardens microbial communities from Florida, USA - TSFL048 MetaG | ecosystem: Host-associated > Fungi > Mycelium > Unclassified | place: USA: Florida, Withalacochee... | reverse complement strand
TCGGCTGTACCTGTTGTCTAAGACATTTCATGACAGTTTCATCTTCTTGGATATTGAGACATCCAAGATTCGTGAGACCCAATATAGGGTTGAGAAAGCCATCCAGGATCTATTGTATCGCATGAGGCTTCACTTTGGTGTCACTCACGGAGTATGTATTACCCCTTTTGCCTCACTGCACCTTCCTCTAAGTATCCCCCAAGCTTACAATCACAGGTATATATGGCTTTTTCATGGACCTATTACACAAGAAAGAGCGCAGCACGGAACATCATGAAATTGTTACGAGGTTGCACGAGACTGGTCATTCCACAGATGAACTTGCGAACAGTGTCTTGGCAGTCATGGTCATCTCTGTGAATCTCTCTCTGACCATGACTAACACGTTCAATCTCTTACTCGGTATTGGCCTCGACGCGAGTCTCAAGGATCTTGCGAAGAGCAGTGACAGCTCTGCATTCAGCGGATATGTTTTGGAAAGCCTTGGTGAATACCTATCCACTCTGATTTGATACCTGTCTAACGATTTCAAAGGTCTTGATCCTGAATTCCGAGGTTTTTACCGTGTTTATACCAAGGATCAAAACATTGGTAGTCATACTTTCAAGAAGGGCGATCGCGTCTTTGTTGATATGGGTGCTGCCAATCAAACCAAAAACGTCTTTACCAGAGCAGCAACATTTGATCATACTCGTTCGTTTTCATCAGTCATCGATGGTGACGGTGCCATCAAGTATCTCGGTCGACCGTTGACTGTCAGAATCGTCTCTGAAGTCCTTCGCGCTGTCTATGCGCACAATAATATTAGGCGTGCTCCTGGAAAATCCGGAATGTTGAAGAGATTCCCAGAGAGCATGAATCCGCAATATTGTCACGCCTATCTTGATAGCAAATATAGCATCACGCCGTGGCCTGGCTCCTCTACTTTCCTGTATGATGCTTAAAAAAAACTAAAATCCATGTAGTTCACCCCAGATGTTAATTCTCTACGAGTTGTTGCATTCCCTAGTTGTTTGGATTGAGTATAATTTGTCGTGAATCAAGACATCCATAATATTTCGTCTCCAAATCCTCATCATTTCGGATGAGTATGTTATTAGGTGCTTAGTAAGCACATAGTTGTGCCACATAGTAGCACTTAGAAACCTCAGTTCAGCACTTACAGGAACTGAGGATTCTTTCTGACAGTTTCCGCCAATCTCTGACCACAATAAACCATTATGATCATTCATTGTTCATTTTTTCTTTTGATAACCTGCCTGGAAGATTGATGTTTGTCTTCGAGCTACGTATTTGCCATTAATAGCCTTCTGGAACACAGATTATTATTTCCCACATGTCAAGTGTGTTCACATGCATTGTCTATGTGACCTCAAAGTTTTATTACAGACAGAGATTGATGGTAGCTGTCAGACAAAAGTCTAGATACAATTAGCTACCTTTATATTGTGGGGGTAGCTGTTGGACTACCTGTAGACTAATAGTTTTAGCTTATTTCAATTTCCTTCTCTTTCTCTCTTATCTCTTTTCCCTTCTTTGTTTCTCTTATGTTGTTACCTCTCCCTTAAATATTCTACTAAATCAGACTATTTTGTAGAATTTTACCTCATTATTCCTACTTTGTCATACTACATTCCTATGCAGTTTAAGCATACTATAAAACTGTAGTTAAAAAAGAATAATTCATTTCATTTTTACCTTGCTTCAAGTGTATTGAAGTTGGACTTACGCTTCTTGTTGGAATGAACTGGAACTCCCATGCACTCGGAACAAAGAATTGACAAGGTTTAGCTCCCAACTTGGTGGGATGTAGGATAGAAGTGGAAAGTTAAGCATTTGGACAGTAGAAGGCCTTGTAGTCAAGGGGAGCAATATGCATATATTCAACGCATTGTAACCTCTGACCTCAGTCATATACCATTGTGGGTAACATCTGAGCTACTACATTTATTAAAGTGAAGAACAGCCCTTGTTAAGACTCTGGACTTTAAGAAAGAATATGTGTTTTAACCTACCTAAAAAGGATTAGTAGTAGTACAATTGTACTCTGAGGTAACATACTATTAGGGGCAAGTGTAGGAGCAGGCACAACTCACTATTGAGGCCAAGCCCCCCAAGAAGAATTCCCTTCCTGGAGTCGAACCTGACAATTTGAGTGAATTTGAGTGAAAAGAGAGGGCATGTGAAAAGTTGAACTATGTGTTAGCACCATCATTCCCACATTCCTTCTTGTGTTGTTATGCTGAAGAGGCTGTTTACACTAGGGTGTGAAGATATCAAGTGTTAACATAGGCTTTAAGTTGAAACACATATTCAACTGTGCAGTCTAGAGTCTTAACATAATAGTAGAAATTGACAATCTCATGATATTCCTGAAACAAGTCACAACATGCTCTTGTATGACTATAAATAGAAGTATTCAATGGAAGAAGCACCAAGCAAGCAACTAATGTTCTCTAGTGCAGTAAAAGTAATTGGACCAAGGGTCAGTAAGGCACCCAAATTGATCCATAGAAGATCAATCTGGTAGTATATCTAGTCTTAGTAGTCAAGATAGTTTGCACAAGGGACTTGAGCACATGAACTTCCACTAGACATTGATTGACTTGCTTTCAACAAGTGGAACATGTGTATTCAGGTACAGGTTGTTGCAATTGTTGCAAGTAATAGTGGAGGTTGGGATGTCAAAGATATTCTGGTTGAAGGATAGTTTGCATTTGTGCAATACAGATGTTGATTGCTTCCTGATACTAGTTGGGGTTTACTTGTGTGAAGCATACATGGGCCAGTCTGAACTAATCATGGAGGCAGGAGAGATGGAGATATGGCTGCAATCAATTAACCTATTTCATAACAAAGTAAGCACACCATACTGGTGATGTTAGGAGAAATGTACAGGTAAGGTACATGTAACATGTGCAGATCTCACAGTTGAGAACATTTTCAACCTCTGAAGATTTCTGTTATAGAAAGAGTTTTTGAATATTTTATTCTAGTTTGGTAACCTACCAAGACATATCAAACTTACCTCCTGACAAACAGGTATCAACTTGTAACTGAAAACAACTCCAACATTAGTCTGTTTTGTATATACATACCATTATCAAGTTATATGTCACATAATAATGTGATACAATCTTTCCAAGTTCAGTACTCTGGAACCATCCAGATGCATGTTTATATTTGATAAGCTGGCATTTTTCGAGTAGCACTGCAGTAGAGCAAATAATATCAGTATGTTTTTGTACAAGTATAGGCTCTTCTCAATCATTGACACCAACATCATACAATCCTGGATCTTTCAGCATTCTCACATACCTGCCAATTCATCAAAATCTTCTTAAAAAGCCAAAGAAAAGACTCACAAGTATGTGTAGCCCAACCATTGTACTGTCTCATCCTGGTTCCTTGCCATACCAAGTATGATCTGTGTATTTAGATTGTCCACCATCTTACATACAAACTATCTTTCAATGGACAGCTATTAGTTCAACAGACTAAAAAGGGCAGACAGAGGTTTGAATCCTTACAATTTCCACTCTCCTTCATAAGGATTTCTTATGTTACAGGTTTAACAAATTGGATAATAGTTCCTTTGTTGACAGTCATATCCCTGAGGAATTAGCAGTTTTCACAGCTTCCTTGCAAGAGTGGACAAAGACAAGGGGCTGATTGAGAACCTTTTTATAGCAGACTTGGTTCATAACTTCTCTGTGATACCAATGAACTACAGTTGGAGACCACAAGGCTGGTAAGTTGATTACAGAGAGGGTTTATTGAATGGTGCTAAGTTGTTAGGGAAAGGCATTTATCATAGAGATGGAGCCTCTATCATCTTGGTATCAATAGTCTATTGCATGATTGCAAGCAAATAGGAGCAAGAAAAAAAAAGGATGAACATGATAAGACCCCATTAGCCAGGACAAACCAATGAGTATTGTGCCCTCTAGCTACATTTGTGATGCACCTTCAGTGTTGGTGGTTGGTTGGTGATCATAGGCACCTGGCTTAGTGACCTATTGTGATTGGGTGGTTGGGAAGATGAGAAGAAGCAAGCTTACCATCAATGAGTTTGGTGATATGTTGGGACCTGTCTAGAGTAAGAGAAACACAATATCTTAGCTTATGTGTGATATGTCAGTAAATATATGTAAATAGTTATATAAATCTAGCTAGTTATTTGGTTCCCCTCAGTACAGTTTTTTGTTCTTTATGCTCATCTTCACACATGTGAGTTATGTTTGAAACCCTGGTGCCAGCCATAGGTAAAGAACTAGCTAACATGTAGGGAAACTCAGGAAGCCATTGTGCTAGCCAATGGTAGATTGTCTTTCCTGTTTCTGTAAATGGCACAGCTATCTTGTAACTAATAACACTCACATTGTGGCCTGTATTGGAAATGTTGGGCATACATTGAGGTTATAAATCATCTGCATAATAGGTCAAGGGACCTAGTCTTCCTTTACACTAGTTTATTTCAATTTATTTGCTTCTGACACTTGTTAGGAGGGCCTTCTAACCAATGCCAGAGGTGACATTATAGCATATATACTTTGATATCTACAGTTGGGGATATGGTTGGGGATATGACACTAGGGTTTGCAAGGTCACATATTTTGCAAGGTCATATGTTTCTATCTTGTTATCTGATCTGCTATCATCTGATCCTCCTCATTAGATCACAACAATAATGATGACACCACTTTCCTATTTTGTAATGTCTCTGCCAGAACTGGTAGTTATTGTGGTGATATGCCAAGTACATCAACAGGCACAATGAGCTTCTCAGCTAATGCCAACAAGGATCATGAACAAGATAGAAAAGAGCTCCAAGAACTCAAGTGATAGAGACAGGAGCACTACTCAGTGCATTATCTAATTCCCAAAGGATATACTGGTACAGTCAACCTAGGTTGCTGAGAAGTTCCTATGCCCCCAATCAAACAGTGCAATGTTGTAATGGTCAACTGATCAGTGATTCAGATGAACATAAACAACTTCAACTTAATGGAACAAGGCTTGGATTGTCATGACTTGGCAAAATAGCTAAGTGATTATTTATATTTCTTTTTCTTTTCTTTTCTTTTATCTGGACTTACTATAACAGAAGGAAGTATGGGAAAGTATCATGTAACTAAGTGTCACATGATGGAGTCACATGATGACTGTGGGATAGTAGTGCACAGACCAAGTAGTAGTTGTATAAGTAGTATACTCAAATTGAATGGAAACTCTATCAAGTTCTCCTTGTTAACTCAGATAAGGAATAGGACTAAGTTATCTTGACTAAGTCTTATACTAGGACTTGATAAATCACATCCAGGTACTGTTTGCTTTGAACCCTGCCTAATTTTTTATCTCATCAGATCAACTCTGAACTAGTAGTTATTGCAACTACCAGTCACCTCCATATATAGCCAGGCCCTTGGCTTAAGGGAACTTTGCAGTCAGTTAGGGACTGCAGGTGGAGACACAGTACCAAGCTCAGGTATTATGTTCAAGACATGACCTTGCAATTGAGTGGTGTTAAGTAATATACTTGTATTTGTTCCTAATATAAACTTCATGTTACAAGTGCCTTTGTCATCTATCTATGCAGAGGAGTGACAGTTACTTCTTAGAAGGCCATCTGGATTAGGGATCCTCTCCTTGAGGTAATAGCCTAACCATATTATTAGGGCAGTAGTAAGTAAGGCAGTAGGAATCTGGTTGGGTAAAGATCTTGTACCCCAATAGACATAGTTGTAAATAGTGAGATCAACCATTAACTCCATACCCTCAAGACATCACCATGATGTCTCAAACACAATATAACAAACTCCTGAGCAACTTCCTCAAAGAAAAGCATGCCTTTACTTCATTAAGGACACAGTTAGAAGGAAAATGAGAAAGAGAGTGTTGAGGATATAGAAAGTTCAGGTACCTGGCCCAAAATTGCAGGAATAAGAAAGAAGGAGCAAAGGGGAAATTGATTTCCCAGAATAAATTTGAAGTGTTGGCAAGCAGAGTAATGAGGTATGGAGTAAAAGAAATGATAATCAGAAGACAGGAGATGGAGGAAGTTGTAAGATATTTTAGGTATAGAGGAATAGGCTACCATAAGTGGGAGTGCCCAAATATTGAAGTAGAAAAGAAGAGACAAGAGGAGGTGGTGGTGCATGTGGCCTTGCCACCAGAGGCACAGCAGAAAGAAAAACTGGCATGCTCCTTGTGGAGAAAAGTGCAGAAATACAGCAGTATATAGGGCATGACCCCAAGAAGCACAGCATTAGAGAAAGTAGTGACTTTTGTGGAATGTGGAGGGTGCTAGTACAAAGGTACCAAAATAGAGAAAAATCAAGGGCAAGAATTTGTCTCTGGGAAACAGTTAAAGAATGTGTGCACAAAATACCTAGGGGCATGGAAATGGAGAAACAAAGAAGGAAATAAGAGAAGAGAGAGTAAATTGGAATTCACCAAGTGTGGAAGAAAGGATATAGTGATAGAAGACAAGGTGTCAGAAGAAGAAAAGAGGAAGATCTTGTGTTCAGAATGTAGGACTGGAGAAAAGAAGCCATGGTTGAATTGGGGTGAAGCAGTGTGGCCCAAAGAGGCAGAGGCACAGCAGAGTGATGCATGGGCAGGAGCTCTGAAAAGTATAGCAAAAGAGGAGGGTAAAGATAGAGAAGTCAGGAGAACTTTCAAAATGTTAAGAGAAGTGTGATTGAATATTGGAGTCAAAAAGATAGATACATATGAAGGCATAACAGTAAAAGCACTCTTGGACAGTGGCACAACAGGGATGTTTATAAACAAAAGAATGGTGGCTAGACATGGGTTCAAGCTGCAAAAGTTAGAAAGACCAATACAAGTAAGAAATGTGGATGGGACAAACAACAGTGCAAGAGCAATTATACATCAGGTGGAAGTGAATGTGTATTATAAAAATCATGTAGTGAGAATGAAGATGGATGTATGTAACCTAGGGAAGACAGACATGATATCAGGGATGCCATAGTTATAGGCACATAACCCAGAAATTAACCAGGAAACAGGAGAAGTCAAAATGACAAGATGTCTACCCTTATGTGGTGGAACTAGACAGAAGAAAGAAGAAAAGAGAGTCAAAAGAGAGAAAAGAGTGGCTACAATAGAAGAAGAGAAAATTGTCAAATGGGCAATAAACAATAAAGAAGACTGGGGAAGGGAAGAAGAAGTGGAAGTGAACCACAGGAAAATAGAAAAAATGGTCCCTAAAATGTTTCTGAAGTGGAGAAAAGTGTTTGGCAAAGTAGAATTGGAAAGAATACCAATGAGAGAAATTTGGGATTATGCTATAGATCTCAAGAAGACATTCAAACCACAAGAAAGAAGAATCTATTCTTTATTGAGAAATGAGAGGGAAGAAGTTCAAAGTTTTGTGGAGGATCAACTAAGAAAGAGGTACATCAGACCATCTAAATCCCCTCAAATGTTGCCTGTGTACTTTGTAGGAAAGAAAGATAGAGGAAAGAGAATGGTGATAGACTATCACAACCTGAATGACCAGATGGTAAAGAATACCTACCTGCTCCCATTAACCATGGACTTAATTGATAACATGGGGAGTTGTCATGCCCCAGTATGACCCCTAGGCTTAGCAGTGTATTACTTATGAATTAGTCAGCATACATAAAATGAGACTGTGTTAGTCAGATACCTTAGCTTTGTTCTTCCATAGGCAAAACTTCAGTTCCATTTCCTCCAGAGCTATCTTGCCCTTGACCCTCACAAGTTTCCCTTACATTACCAAGACCTGAGATTGAGGACTGGTACAGTGGTTGGTTCAACCCTTAAGGTTGTAACCTGTCCTCAGCATCAAGTCCCCCTTTCTGCAAATTTTGGTCCTAACAGTAGAACAAAGCTAAAACCCTATACCATCCATGTCCAGACAATCCCCTACCCCAGACTCTTGACTCGAATGGCATATAAGGCAGGAAGCACAATGACCTGCCCCCTCCCGAGGCGCTTCCACTATACCAGTGGAACGGCCCTTTACAGCATCTCAGGCTCGGATTCAGTGAGTGAGCTCCCAAGATCCCCCCAACATCACTACCCTCCCAGAAGAGAATGTTCTTGAACACCTGGAATTGCCTGACATACCTCCCAGATCACCACCAGAACCCCCCTGAGACCCCCAAGCTGAAATTTTGAACCTGGAACTATCTACGGCCCTGCTTGCGCTAGCCCAACAAATAGTTCTCCGCTTGCAGAAAAGGCATAGGGGCATCAGAGAGCCTGACACCTTTAGTGGGGGTAGTGCCAACGACCTTCAGGCATTCATTTTTCAATGCCAAATTTACTTCCATGCCTGTGAAGGGAAATTCAAAGAAGACTCTAAAAAAATATATTTCACTATATCATACTTGAGGAGCATCACCCTAGATTATTTCAAACCCTTTATAAATTAACCCGACCTATACCAGGACATAGATTTCTTGGAGGACTGGGATGCCTTTGTTCAGAAGCTCTCAAATATTTTTGGGTCTTACTCACCTGAAGATGATGACGAGGACACTATTGTAGCCATCTCTTTTCTCCCAGACAGCAAGGCAGTAACCTACTTCATACAATTTGCTAAGTATCAAGATAGAATTCAGTGGGATGACTGCTTTCTACAAAAAGTTGTCAAGGATGCTATTCCAGCCAGGATCAGTGAGGAACTTTGCTTCAGCAAAGAGGATCTCTCTACATTTAAAGGGTATAAACAGGCAGTCCTCAAGATAGACAATGATCACTGGAAACAAGTCCAGGAAAAGAAGAACAGGCAACAATTGGCCCACACCTTACAGAGTCATCTCCAGCATGTACCTTGACCAGAACCCCCTAAGAATCTCCCTGAAGACAGATCTCCTGCCTTAGACAGACAGTTGAAGGACTGGGGGTGACCACTAAACTCCCATAATCCTGCTCAACCCTCTACCACTCCCACCACACCACCAGTGAGCATCCTAGGACTGAATGGCTGACTAACAGCTGTAGAACGGCAACGACACATGAGTCTGGGACTATGCATGCACTACGGTCTGCCGGGTCACCTGGCAAGAAATTGCCCGAGACAATCCCAGAAATCTTTGTTAATGGTGGAGGCATGAACAGCATTGGTAGAAGAGTCGTTAAGCATGCCGGAAACATCAAAAAAAGGGTCAGCAGACATCTTGTTCCTTGGGGAGTTGTCCACCTGAGAACCCCCTTGGAGCCCAAGCTGTACCTGGGTGCAGCTTCTCTTCATGACTGTAAAGCCCTGCTATTACCAGTCAGTTCAAATATGGTTTCAGGGAAATTCTTAGGTCTGGTTGACTTGAGCTCCTCTGATTCATTCATTAACTCCGCATTTGTCTCAAAAAACAACCTAGTATCTCAAAGCATTGAACCTTGCCCTCTCTCCCTAATAGATGGTACAGTTAACAATCTTGTAAATCAAATTGTAACGTTACCAATGAGACTCCCTTGTGGCGCATCCTTCCTGATTAAGTTCTTTATCACCTCCCTGGATGGATCCTGTGAGGTGGTACTGGGCCACAACTGGCTAATGGTGAGTAATCCCCAGATAGACTGGAAACAAGGTGCCCTGCGAGTCTGGAGACTAGAGAGAGAGACCATTGAGAAACAATACCAACAACCTGTGAATGTTGAACAAGTGCCTACCCCAGTCCTTGAGAACCCCTGACCCCACATCTCTATGATAAATGTGACCACGTACAAATGTCTTTGCCAGAAAAAAGAAAATGTAATCTTCCAGATCAATTTGGCACTAGGGTAGAAAAGTTCAGCAAGAGTGTTATGCATTAATCCACTGGATGTGGACCTTAGTGACATTCCCCATGACTATTATCAGTTTGCAGATGTCTTTAGTAAACAAGGTGTAAAAAAGTTATCTCAGCATCGTTTATTCAACCTCTCCATACAGATTGAGAGTGAGAAAAAGCCCTCTCTAGGCCTGATCTATTCCCTGTCCTCTGTAAGGGGACAACCCTGAGATTGCTTAGATAACCTGGTAGGGTTTGTATCAGCTAGCATTCCCACAGATCCTTGGAGTCTGCGGTCTATAGTTCCTTTCCCTCTAGTTTGGGTCTCTATCACAGTACTACATAGCTATATCTGGTAGTGTAGTTATTATTGTCCTGATGTAGGTGTCCATAGCTACTGGCACACAGACCAGGCTAGTCTAGTATAAGTAGCTAGTGATGTACAGTAGAATACCTTACCTCAACAATGATTAAAGCTCCTGGGCTATACATCGCTGTTACGCCATACAAAAGTTTAGGCAAATTAAGTGACATTCTGCACCTTAATAATGTGAATAACCAGCTCGAGAGGCGAGCTCAGCCCCCCCAGAGATGTTCTGCTAGACACCTAGTCATGGACTTGAGCATCTAGCTTGAGTAGCAGGGTAGCGGCTGTGACCACCACTACATACGCCTCATAGACGCTTGCCCAGGCACCCCGTATCAGATTCCTAATGGATTTCCCTTCTAGAAGTGCTCTCGAGGACAGAAGCAAACTTAGACGGGTTACGCGATCCGAATGACATCATACTGTGGCCGCCAATGGTCCTATTTAAAGAAGAGTTATGATCAGATTTGGGCCATCATCACTGATGACTAATTATAGCGAGATCAAGAGAGTCATACCACTGCGAAGTCGCCTCGTAATGGTGGTAGGAGGAAACTGGAAGATAGAAGAGTGGGAATGCATAGAAGAGGTAAGAGGAAGAACTGGGAAGCTGAGGAGAGAAGTATTAGGGAGATTAGATGAAGGGAACGTGTGCGAGAACAAGATGGCTCAAGACCGCCGTCTCTGTCCATGGTCTGTCGAGAAGCCCAAGGTCTGACCAGTGTGTGAGGAAGGGTTCCCGGAGTAGGATTAGAATGTCAGGGGGTGGTTAGTCAGTGCTCGGGAGGGGCGCCGTACCATCATTACGGCCTTACTAGAATTGGGAATTCAGAGGTTTTCTTTGTCTCACTTTCTTTATTGTCTTTTTGCTTTGTAATCATAATAAAATACTCTAGGGCACAGAAGGGGAATCAAGTATCATACCCCCATCATCATCCCTCTCTGTTGCTCTAGAGCTTAACAGCTATTTTTGAGTGACTAAGTTTCTAGTCTTTCTGAGTGTTCTACCTTACTTTCTAAAAAACCACCCAAACTCTCCCTCGACGGGAATTCAAGCCCTAACGGACTTGGGCATTTGCTTACGCTAGGAGTTAACAGCTTGCTACGTGTCATTGGAGTCGGCTTCCAGTTGTACGGTCAGCTAAAGAAGAGCCCACACGATGTCATGGGAGTTCTAGGTAGTTCTGCTGTATCGATGGTGAGCCAGGCTACTAGACTAGGTAAGGGCAGTAGTGTCATGACGCAAGACGAACGCGCGTCTTAGAGCTCCTATTACGGTGAGATCTACCTCAAGTGGACTCTTAAACATTTTTATTATTATTTCTGTTGTTTCTTTTGGATTGTACCCTACCCTTTTCTCTACTATCAAGCTCTCCTTTGTTATTTGATTACCTCCCCAGTGCCTACTTGTTTAGTGCACAACTGTGAAACATCTTGGGGATTATTAGATTTCCATTTGTTGTCACCCTTGTTTCAAGATCAAATTCCCTTTGATCCCCATTATCGCTTCTTCCTAAGACGCCTCTTCCACTAATGTTGAGTGTATGCTGGTGCGCCTCTGAGTGCGCCCTTACATCCTCCCTCGAATGTCAGACTTTGTAAGACTTCATCGATGAGAACCTTAAGTCCAGGTTGATTAGGCCATCACAATCTCCATGTTATAAGGGCGACTGGGCACAAGACTCCAGGAGAATCCTCAGAGATTAGGATGAGGCTCCTAGAGGGATCTTTTACATTATATACATCCCTCAGTGTCAGGGTTAACAGGATTGGGGCTAAACTAGTATGTTTAAGTATTACTAGTTAAACAGGCTAAAGTAGCTCCAGAGCATTGTCATGTTGTTCAGGGGTAGGAATGGAGGTATCCCCTTACACATGTGGGGCTCCTGTTCTCTTTGTTAAGAAAAAGGATGGTTCACTGAGGTTGTGTGTCGACTACAGGAGACTAAATAAAATCACCAGAAAGGACTGTTACCTCATTCCATTGGTGGCCGACCTCCTGGACACACCCTGAAAGGCTAGGATCTATTCTAAAATTGATTTGCAGAGCGTGTATCATCTAGTAAGGATTGCAGAGGGGGATGAATGGAAAACTGCATTTAGAACATAGTATGGCTCATATGAGTGGCTGGTCATGCCCTTTGGGTTGTCTAATGCCCTATCGGCCTTCCAGAGACTGATGAACAAGATTTTTGCAAACTTGTTAGACATGTACATCATCATCTACCTAGATGATATACTGATCTACTCAGATAACCTTGAGATTTACAAGCAACACATAGTGGAAGTCTTATACTGCTTGCAATCATACAGATTATATACATCTCCCTCAAAATATGTCTTTCATAAGGAAAAAGTAGAGTTCCTAGGCTATATCCTTGGTCCAGAAGGAATACAGATGGACAAAGAGAAGGTATGCGTCATCAGAGATTGGCCTGTACCTCACCAGGTCAAGGATGTTTAAGTATTCCTTGGCTTCGCGAACTTTTACCAGAGGTTTATCCATAATTACTTGGAATTATCTGTGCTACTCACTCGATTGACTAAAAAGAATCTTGCCTGGTCCTGGATAACAGATTTTATCACAGAGTCTTGACAACTTAGAGATCACTCGAGGTGAGTGTTTAGGAAGAACTCGATAGAGTTCTCCATTGGATTCAACTACCTACTTATACTACTTTACAAGTGGCTGTACCCCTATTACTACATGATCACATGTCCTTGTCACATGGTATGATTACATAATCTCCCTTGCTATTTATATCTTGACCCCATTATATGACTTAATGTTAGAGATCAAATGTGTGAATGTGTGGGAAACTCTTTCCTTCCTGGGGCTCTCATAACATGGCCCCCCCTGCAAGATTCCTCATTCTGAGGAATTTTTCCATTGACTCCAATTCTCATCCCACCTTTTCTCTCTTTCCTTTTCATATCTTTTTCTCCCCCAACCATATAGTAATTTGGCTGTAAATTCCCTTGGTAATTCCCGGCTAAATTCCTTCTCTTCTTCTTCCAGCTCCTGTTGCCTGAGTTCTTCTGCCTCTTCCCCATACTCTCTCTCAAACTCTTCTACCAACTCTTTTGCATTTCCTAGGTTTTCCCTACCTTTCCATGTATCTCTTTCTGCCATATACCCCTTCCATCGTACTAGGAACTTCTCCTTTCCTCACACCACTCATTTATTTAAAATTTTCTCTACTTCAAATTCCTCCTCTCCCTCGATAATAACCGGTTTTGGCAGTGTCTTCTTCTGCCCTTCTACCTGTGGTTTGTAGAGTCGTACTCTACTTATATTTACTACAGGATGTATTTTAATGGTCTTGGGTAATTCTAACTCTACTACATTACTAGAAACGATCCCCTTGATCTTATAGGGCCCTACAAAGCACTCCATCAATTTCTCTGATCTTCTGCCCTTCATCTGCCATTTCAAGTTCTTTGTACTTAACAGTACTAAGTCCCCTACTTTATATTCCTCTCCCTCCCCTCATTTCCTGTCTGCAAACTTCTTCATTTCCTCCTATGCTTTTCCTAGTGTTGCTTTCACCTCCTCCTGAATCTTTCTCATTTTTTCCACGAATTTTCCTGCTGCTTCGTATTTTCCTTTTCTTCTGCCCTTAAATCCTATCCTCGGGTCTTGTCCGTAATTTACTTTGAACAGTGAGTTTTTTGTTGCTGCATGAATTTTGTTATTATACGTGAATTCCGCCATTCCTAGCCAGTCCAGCTATTGCTCTTGTCTATGGTCGATGAAGACCCTTAGATACTGTTCTAACTCCTGATTTATCCTTTCTGTCTGCCCATCTGTTTGTGGATGATAGGCCATTGAGAGCTTTGTTTGGATACCCAGCAAGTTATTTACCTTCTTCATCATTCATGCTGTGAACTGCACTCTTCTATCTGATACAATGCTTTCTGGAAGCCCATGCAGCTTCCACAAATGGTCTCAAAATAGTCTGGCAAGTCCTTCTGCTGACGTCTTTTCTGTTGTTGCTATGAAGTGTGCCATCTTACTAAAACAGTTGCACACTACTAGAATGGCGTCATATCCCTGAGCTAGAGGTAGCTTAGTGATGAAGTCTGCTGAAATGTGACTCCATGGCTTCTCTGGGATCGCATTAGGCATTAATTTGCCTGCCGGTGCCTCACTTCAATTTTTGTATCTCTGACAAGTATTGCACCTATCTATATATTTCCCAACCTCCTTTGTTACTCCTTGCCACCAATAGTTTCTAGTGACTAACTCCGTCATCTTCTATCTTTCTCCATGCCCTTTTACTGGAGTGTTATGGTGCAACTGTATTATCTCTCTTCTAAGTTCTCCTTCTGGCACGTATATCCTTCTCTTCTTCAGTACTACCCCATCCTCTATTTCCCATTCTTCGTCCCTCAGTGTTTTTACTCCTGCTTTCTTTAACTCTTCCACTGCTTTTACTACCTTTTTATCCCCCTCTTGTGCCTTTTTTATCCTCTCCCTCAAATTTCCTTCTTCCACTATTGTTTCTACTCCCCTAACCCATTCAGGCTTTATCAACGTCCGGTCCTCGTTATCTCTTTCCACCCCTTCTTGCCAATCTGGTCTTCTACTTAGTCTATCTGCCTTCCCCATGCTTTTCCCTGGAATGTGCTTCAAAGTAAAGTTAAATTGTGAGAGGTACAAAGCCCATCACACTTGTCTTTGATTCAAATTTTGACTTGTCATGAAGTATTGGAGATTTTTATGGTCTGTCCAGATTTCAAATTCCAGCTTGGCTTCTTCTAAATAGTGCCTCCATGCTTCGAGGCACCTGATGATGGCCAACATCTCTTTGTCATAGATTTCATAGTTACACTCTGTGGTGTTTAACGATTTAGAGATAAAGGCCACTGGCCTCTATTTTCCATCCTCGCACTTCATTGACAACACTCCTCCTGTCACATAATCTGAGGCATCCGCTTCCACCCTCATTTCCTTATCTATGTCTGAAATTGCTAAAACTGGTTCCATAGTAAATACTGCTTTAAGCTTTCCAAACGCTTTCTCTTGTTTTTTTTCCTACTTCTATTTCTGCTCCTTTCTGACCAACACATGTAGCAGTGCTGCAATTCTAGCAAATTCCCTTATGAACCTTCTGTAATAGTTGGCGAGGTCTAGGAACTTTTGCACTTCCTTGACATTTCTTGGTGCTGGCCAGTTGAGAACTCCTTCCACCTTTTCCTTCTGCATTTCTACGCCTTTTGGGCCAATCACTACTCCTAAGAACTCCACCTCTCTGACCTTCCACTTGCATTTCTCCGGCTTCACGAACAGGTCATTCTCTTCTAGTCTCCTGAGCACTTCGTCTACCAGCTCATTGTGTCCCTCCTCTGTATCCGTGGCTACTAAAATATCGTCAATGAAGGTCGCAGTGTTCCCTTGGTTAATGAAGTCCCAGAACAGGTCATTCATCATTGTCTAGAAGGTAGCGGAGGAGTTCGTTAGCCCAAAATACATCATAGTGGGCTTATAGGCTCCGATATGCGTTGTGAATGCCGCCTTCCACTCGTCTCCTTCCTTTATCCTGACATTATTATAGCCCCACCTCAGATCTAGTTTTGTGAACATCCTCCTCTTTCCTACCCCATCCAATATGTCCACAATAAGAGACAGGGGGTATCCGTTCTTTATCGTCCATTGGTTGATATATCGATAGTCTTGTACCATTCTTTGCTTTCCATCCTTTTTTGCTACAAAATGTACTGGCGATGTTTGTGGTGACTTGGACAGTCGAATGTATCCCTTTCTTAGTTGGTCTTCTACAAATGTTTGCACCTCCTCCCTTTCTTCCCTTGATAGAGAATACACTTTCCCCTTCTTTGGTGTGAAACCTTCTTTCAACTCTATGGCATGGTCCTATGCTTTCCATACCAGCATTCTCTCTGACTCTCTTTTTCCAAACACCTTCTTCCACTTCCAAAATCTTTTAGGCACCAACTTCCTTAGTACCTCTTTGTCTTCATCTTTCTCTACCCTTTTCACCTCCTTTTTCCCTTCTTGTCTTTTCTTCCCACATGTGGGTGGGCATTGTGTCATTTTTACCTCTCCCTTCTCCCAATCTATTTCTGGGTTATGGGCAGCTAGCCATGGCATTCCTAATATAACCTCTGTCTTCCCTAAATTACATACATCCATTCTGACTCTTTCTACATATCCTTTGAAGAACATGTTGCACTCAACCTGGTGCATTATTGCTCCTCCTACATTCACTGTTCCATCCACATTTTTAACTAATAGGGGTTTCTTCATCTTTTCCATTCTGAACCCCTTTTCTTTTGCAAAGGCTGTGTCCATGAACAGGCCTGTTGCCCCACTGTCTAACAATGCTTTGACTGCTACTCCTTCATGGCTCTCTAGCTTTTCTAGTCCCACTTTCATCCATACTTCTCTTAGTGGCCGTAGCGAGTGCCGCACATCTCTTGCTCTCTCAGTAGTATTGGAAAAATCAATTTTATTGCCCAATTTTTCTGGGTGCAATACACTGTACAAATTGTTGGAGGCCAGTCGAGAGCTCACTGTCCTCCATTTTCTTTTGCCAACTCTTGTAGCATCTCCACTATTCTTGCTTTATTTCTTTCCCAACAATTTCAGGCCATATGGCCAAACTTTCCACACTGATAGCACTTCCTGTCCCCCCTTCTCCCTCTGTTGACATCCATTGCATTTGGGTCTCTCTGTGGACCCAACTGGTTTCCCCCTCTGTTGACTATGTTTCCTCCTCCTCTATATCCTCCTCCGTTGTCTCCCCACCTCTGCATTATCTGCTCTCCTCTTCCTCCATATGACCCCCCCCTTGGCTGCACATTTCCCCCTGGGCGCACTGCATTCCTCCCCAACATTCTTTCCTCTGCTCTGCTCTGTCTCTGATTCCTATCTAACCTTACCGCTCTCTCTTGCCACTCTCCTATGGTGGATGGCGGTTCCTCTGCTTCGGCTAGCTTCCTCCAGATTGCTCTATTTAGCCCCCTCTTGAACTCTTCGATGAGGGGTCATCCCTCATAGCTGCTCCCCCTGGCAACTTTTTTGAACTCCTGTACGTATTCATTATAGGTCCTCCCTGCCTGTTCTATCGTCCTCAACTGTTCTATCTTTCTCTCTTCTTCTGATGTCTCCCCAAAATCATTTCTTATCTTTGTAAACAATTGTTCTGCCGACTCCACCCCTGACTCTCCCTTGGCCAGTTTGTCCAGCAGATTGTCCTTCCATGCCTCCGCCACTCCTCCCTGCATGTATGACAACACCCAAGCCACCTGGGTTGTTGCTGCTTCTTCTGTCATTTTCATTCTAATATACAGGCGAGCCACATTAATGAATGTGCTCACCTCCTCCATCTTTCTGCTAAATACTTGAGGCCTTGCGACCTCGACTTGGCTCCCCTGTTGGTGGAGGAGCATAGTGCTCACCTGCTGTTACAGGGTGGCGATCATGGCAAGGAGTTGTTCCTTGCAGGTTGGTGGTGGCTGGCAGGGGGTGGGCGCCAGAAATGCTTTCCCTTGTTGTTGTTGTTGAGACATGGCATTTGGTGGTGGTGATGGTGATGGGGATGATGATTCGTATGAAGAGTTGGTTTCTTGGTCTAATTCTCGATCCAGGGCGAACTCAAGGCTACGTCTAACAGAGAGTGCAATCTTCTCCTGTCTAGACTTCTACTGCCTTACTGACTACTGTCCTAATCAAAGTGTAGACGATTGCTCCTAAGAAGGGAACCCCTAAACTAAGTGGCCTTTTAAGAAGTAACTACCAATCTCCTGCATGTACCCGTTGTTACGCTGCTAGAGAATTTTCTGCGGAAATGTAACATGGGATTGTGGGGGTAGCCTTTGGACTACCTGCAGAATACTGATAGTTCTTCCTTTTCTCATTTCTTTTCCCTAGTTTGATTATATTCCTCTGTTCATCTCATTTATTACTATTTTCACTTTTATCATTTAATTATTTAATTAATTAGCAAAAACACTCTTACTTATTA
>Ga0153964_1000052_pt1 | contig 18238 bp, 18 predicted proteins | sample TSFL048MetaG_FD_104726 | JGI IMG/M metagenome (GOLD analysis project Ga0153964, IMG submission 104726) | Attine ant fungus gardens microbial communities from Florida, USA - TSFL048 MetaG | ecosystem: Host-associated > Fungi > Mycelium > Unclassified | place: USA: Florida, Withalacochee... | reverse complement strand
TGTTTTATTATGTAAGGCTTAGTGGCAGACTGTGGTAGCTACAGAACTACTTAAATAAGAGAAAAAAGAAATAACTTGATCTAGGTACCATAGGTAAAGCAGTATGTAATTTGAATTGAGTTAATTTGAATTGAGTTACTGTAGTAAGTTGTCATGAGTCACCTTGACCATAACAAAGAAGAGTTATTAGCTAGGGTTAGGGTTAGTACTGTGTATAAGTAGTTCACCAAATCTAATAACTTAGTCTCACTCCTTATCCAAGTTGACAAGGAGAACTCAATAGAGTTCCTGTTATTTTCTATACACTACTTATACAACTACTACCTGGTCTGTACACTACTTTCCTACACTTATGTGACTTGTCATGTGACATAACCATGCAATTTTCTCATCATGTGACTGTGACACTGTGACACTTGTGACATAACACTGCACTCCTTCCTATGTAGTAAAGAAAAAGAAAAAGAAAAGAAAAGAAATATAAATAATGACTTAGCTATTTTGCCAAGTCATGACACTATCCCTCTCTTAAGTTTCCTTGTCCCAAGGAATTTTCCTATAACTTGTAATATGGGTCAACTATGTTGCCTATTTCATTGTCATCTTCTTTTGTCTATTCTCTTACCCTGGAGTTTTCTTGCTTGATTTCTTTTTCCTCATTAATTATTTCTATTGTTCTTCTTCTCTGTTATGACTTGGTAAAAACAGCTAAGTCATTATTTAATATTTCTTTTTCTTTTCTTTTCTTTTCTCTTATTACTAAGGTGGAGTGTGGGAAAATATTGTGTGACAAGTCACAGAGTCACAAAGGTATGACAACAGTCATAAAATGTCATGTCACAAGTCATAGTCATATGGAGACCATGGGAGATAGAGAAGCATAGCCACATAGTAATTGTATATATGATATAGTAAATCCAACAGGGACTCTATCAAGTTCTCTTTGTTAATTGCTGAACAAAGAGCAGTTGGCTTAATTCCAGCTTGGAGTTTAGCTTTCTTACATTCTCCTAAGTCTATCTCTTTTCCATTGCCTCCAATTTCTCTCTAATCTTCCCCAATATTCTTGGTTATACCTTTTGTCTAACCACCCAAATAATTTTCTTGCTGTGAACCTTCCTAGTAATTCTTCTCTTTTGAATATTTTCTTCTTACATTCTTGTCTTCTTATGTTCTCCATATCTTATTAATATTTCTTCTTGTATTCTTCTATTGCTTCTTTTACATTTTCCAAGTTTTTCTTTCTTTTCCAAGTATCTGATTCTACTGTAAACCTCTTCTATTTTACTAGATACTTGTCCTTCCCTCTAATCTGTTGCTTGTTCAAGATCCTCTCTACTTCTGTCATGACTTAGCAAAATGGCTAAGTCATTATTTAATATTTCTTTTCTTTTTCTTTAGATTATTACTAAGGTGGGACATGGGAAAACACCACATAATAGTCACAAAGTCACAAAAAGATATGACAGCAGTTGCAGAATGATTATGTCACACAGAGTCACAGTCACAGTCATAACATGTGACCAAGAAGTCAGTTGATGAGTAACATGGAGACCATGGGAGACCAAGTGCATAGTCATAGTAGTAATTGTATATATAGTATAACAAATCTAATAGGAACTCTATCGAGTTCACTTTGTCAAACACTAATAAAGAGCATTTGGCTTTATTCTAGCTCAGGAGTTAGCTCACTGACAAGGGAAAGAGAGTAGTAACCCTAGAAGAAGAGAAAATTGTCAGGTAGGCAATAGATGATAAAAAGGATTGGAGAAGAGAAGAGGAAATCAAGGAAGACCATAGGAAAATTGAAGAAATGGTCCCAAAGAAATTTCTAAAGTGGAGAAAGGTATTTGGGAAAGTAGAATCAGAGAGGATGCCAACAAGGAAAATTTGGGATCATGCTATAGATCTCAAAAAGATATTTAAACCACAGAAAAGAAGAATTTACCTACTATCTAAAATTGAAAGAAAAGAAGTTCAGAAATTTGTGGAGGATCAGTTAAGAAAGGGGTATATTAGACCATCAAAATTCCCTCAAACATTGCCAGTTTTCTTTATAGGCAAAAAGAACAGAAGCAAGTGGATAGTGATAGACTACTGCAACCTAAACGACTAAACAGTGAAAAACAACTATCCATTACTACTGATCACAGACTTAGTTGACAATATGGGAAGTAAGAAAATATTCACTAAAATGGATCTGAGATGGAGGTTCAATAATATGAGGATAAAGGAAGAAGATGAGTGGAAAAGAGTTGTTATGAGAGCCCCAAAAAGAAAATAACTTCCTATATATTCAAACACTTAATCCAAAACCTCAAGTTATACAATAGGGTTGAGATATAAATAATGTGGGAACTTAGGTAATCAGATCATGTGACAAGGTCAGATGATCATAGAACATTCTGGAAGAACATGTGATTGTGGACTAGTAATAGTACAGCTACTATAAAATAGTATAAGTAGTAGTTCAATCCAATGAAGAACTCCATTGAGTTCTTTCTGAACATCCACCTAGGGTGATGATCACTAAGAGCTATCACAGCCCATTGATAACAGGAGTATTTATAATGCATATAGGATTCTTTGAGCCAATAGTCATATTTTTCAGAATAACAAATTTACCAGCCACATTTCAGGTAATGATAAACAAAATTCTAAATGTCAGTGAGCCAACTTCTAAGCTAGAATAAAGCCAACTGCTCTTTATCAGCATTTGACAAAGAGAACTCAATGGAGTTCTTATTGGATTTTCTATACTATATATATAATTACTATATAGCTATGCTCTTTAACTCTCATGGTCTCTATGTTACTTGTTAACTGACTTCTATGTCACATGTTGTGACTGTGACTTGTAACCTCATGTGATGTGACTGTGATGTGACCATTGTCACATATCTTGTGACTCTGTGACTATCATATGATATCTTTCTGTGCTCTACCTTAGTAATAAAAGAAAAGAAAAGAAAAGAAATATAAATAATGACTTAGCTGTTTTGCCAAGTCATGATACCACCCCCTCTTAAGTTTCCTTGTCCTGAGGAATCTCCTACAACTTATAGTATGGGTCAATCATGTTGCCCATTTCGTCATTATCTTCTTCTGTCTATTCTCTAACTCCTGATTTTTCTTCCTCGACTTCTTCTTCTTCTTCAATTGTTTCCATTCTTCTTCCTCCTGATCATTTCCCTTTCCACCGTTTTCAATTTCTTTCCAGCCTTCCCTAATACTCCTGGTTATATCTTTTGTTTGACCATCTAAACAGTTTTCTTGCCATAAATCTTCTTGGCAATTCTCCTTTTCTAAATGTTTCTTCCTCGTATTCTTGTCTTGCCATGTCTTCTATGTCTCACCGATATTCCCTCTCAAATTCTTTGATTGCTTCCCTTGCATTCTTTAAATTCTCTCTTCCTTCCCAAGTATCAGATTCTGCTGTGAATCCCTTCCAACGTACTAGGTACTTGTCCCTGCCCCTTACTCACTGTTTATTCAATATCCTTTCTACTTCCCATTCTTCTTCTCCCTCAATTATCACTGGAGCTGGTTACTCCTTCTCCTGTCCTTCTACTTTCCTTATATACTGTCATATTCTACTGACATTTACTACCGGGTGTATTTTTACTGTATTAGATAGTTCTAATTCTACTGCGTTTGATGATATGATCTTCTTAATCTTATAAGGGCCTATAAATCTCTCCATTAACTTTTCTGTCCTTCTCCCGACTATCTGATATTTCAAATCCTCAGTACTTAATATTACCAAGTCTCCTACTTTATAATTATCAACCTCCGCTCTCTTCCTGTCTGTATACTTTTTCATTTCTTCCTGCGCTTTTCTTAGTGCTGCTTTGGCTTCCTCTTGTATTTTCTTCATTTTCTCAATAAACTTTTCCATCCCTTGGTACTTCCCCTTCTTTCTTCCCTCAAACCCCATTCTGGGATCTTGTTCATAATTTACCTTGAAAGGCGACGTTTATGTACTCGAGTGTGCTTTGTTGTTATATGTGAACTCTGCTGTTCCTAACCATTCAGGCCATTGCTCCTGTCTATGGTCGATGAACATCCTGAGATACTGTTCTAACTCTTGATTGATCCTTTCTGTTTGTCTATCTGTTTGCGGGTGGAACGCCATCAACAATTTACTCTTTATCCCTAGCATCTCGTTCAACTCTCTCATTAATCCTGCTGCAAATTGGGGTCCTCTATCTGAAATAATGCTTTCCAGTAACCCATGTAATTTCCACACGTTATTTCTAAATAGTCTTGCTAATCCTTTTGCCAATGTTTTCTCTATAGTAGGTATGAAATATACCATTTTCATTAATCTATCAACTACTACTAAGATTGAGTTATATCCCTAGGCTAAAGGCAGCTTTGTGATGAAGTTTGCTAATATATGCACCCAAGGTTTTTCTGGAACTGAGTTCAGCATTAACTTTCCTGCTGGCTGTTCTGTGCGGTTTTTGTTGCATTGGCAAGTATTATATCCCTCCACATATTGCTTCACCTCTTTAGTCACTCCAGGCCACCAAAAGTTTTGAGTAACCAACTCCACTGTCTTCCACTGTCCCCTGTGTCCTCCTATTGGTATATTGTGATGTAGCCTAATTATTTCCACTCTAAGCTTATCATCTTTTAGTACATAGATTTTTTCTTCTTTGTACATGATGCCATCAACTTCTCTTCACTCCTTGTCTCTCAGCATTTTCACCCCTGCCTTTTTCATTTCCTCCACAGCTTTTACTACTTCATCATCCTTTACTTTTGACTTCCTAACCTCCTCTAGTAGGTCTATCCCATCTACTATTATTTCTACTACCTCTGTTCTTCTTACTTCTAACCATTTTGGTTTTACCAACATCTCATCCTCATCATCCTTTTCTACTCCTACTTCCCACTCTGGTCTTCTGCTTAGACTATCTGCCTTCCCCATCTTACTTCCCAGAATGTGTTTTAGCATAAAATTGAACCTAGATAAGTATAAAACCCATCTTGCTTGTCTTTGATTTAACTTTTGTGCCTTCATAAAGTATTCAAGGTTTTTATAATCTGTCCAGATCTCAAATTTAACTGTAGTTTCTCTTTGTATCACTTAAAGACTTTGAAATGAAAGTGACCGGTCTCCACAAGTTGTCTGAGCACTTCATTGATAGTATTCCTCTAGTTGCATAATTTGAAGCATCTGCTTCTATCCTAAACTCTTTGTCCAAGTCTGGTGCCGCTAATACTGGTTTTGTTGTAAAGACTCCTTTTAACTTCTCAAATGCCTTCTGTTGGCTTTCTCCCCATACCCACTTCACATCTTTCCTAGTAAGCATATTCATTGGCCTAGTTACTTGAGCAAAATCTTTGATAAACCTCTTATAGTAATTTGCGAGGCCTAAAAATTTCCTGACATCTTTTACATTCTTTGGCTCTAGCCAACTCAATACTCTATTCACCTTTTCCTTCTCCATTTCTATCCCGTTTGGTCCTATAACAATACCTAAGAACCCTATTTTCCATACTTTCTATACATACTTTTCTGGCTTGACATACAAGTCATTTTCTTCTAACCTCTTCAATATTTCCTCCACAATCTCATCATGTCCCTTCTCCGTTTCCATCCCCACTAGTACATCATCTACAAATGCTGCAACTTTTCCTTCGTTGATTAAATCTCTTAGAATTTTATTCATCATCACCTGGAATATAGCTGGTGAGTTTGTCATTCCAAAGAACATTACTATTGGCTCAAAGGAGCTCACATGCGTCGTGAATGCTCCCTTTTACTCATCTCCTTCCTTTATTCTCATGTTATTGAACTCCCATCTCAGATCCATTTTAGTGAATATTTTCTTACTTCCCATATTGTCAACTAAGTCTGTGATCAATAGTAATGGATAGTTGTTTTTCACTGTTTAGTCGTTTAGGTTGCAGTAGTCTATCACCATCCACTTGCTTCTGTTCTTTTTGCCTATAAAGAAAACTGGCAATGTTTGAGGGAATTTTGATGGTCTAATATACCCCTTTCTTAACTGATCCTTCACAAATTTCTGAACTTCTTCTTTTTCAATTTTAGATAGTAGGTAAATTCTTCCTTTCTGTGGTTTGAATGTCTTTTTGAGATCTATAGCATGATCCCAAATTTTCCTTGTTGGCATCCTCTCTGATTCTACTTTCCCAAATACCTTTCTCCACTTTAGAAATTTCTTTGGGGCCATTTTTTCAATTTTCCTATGGTCCTCTTTCATCTTTTCTTCCTTTCCCCAATCTTCTTTGTCATTTATTGTCCATCTGACGATTTTCTCTTCCTCTAGGGTTGCCACCCTTTTGACTTTTTCTTTCTTTTGACTCTTTCCACCACACAAGGGCAGGCATCTCATTATTTTGACTTCCCCAGTCTCCCAATTTATCTCTGGGTTATGTGCTACCAGCCATAGCATTCCCAGAATTACTTTTGTCTTTCCTAAATCGCACACATCTATCCTTATCCTTTCTACATGGCCTTTGTAGTATACATTGCACTCTACTTGGTGCATAATGGCCCCGCCACTATTATTCGTTCCATCCACATTCCTGACCATTATTAGTCTTTCTAACTTTTGCAGTTTGAACCCATGCCTAGCTACCATCCTTTTGTCCATAAACATTCCTGTGGCACTACTGTCCAAGAGTGCTTTTATGGTTATGCCTTCATACATATCCAACTTTTCTACTCCAATGCTCATCCACACTTCTCTTAGTATTTTAAAGGTTCTCCTGACCTCCCTTTGACTACCCTCCTTTTTGGCTGTGCTTTCCGACTCTCTTAGTTGTGCGCTGCTTTGCTGTGCTTTTGCCTCTCTGGGCCATACCACTTCTCCTTCTGTCTTCTCTTTGCATCCATACTAACTTAATTCTTTCCACTTCTAAAAGGGGATCACTCCTTGCCCCTGGCTGTCTTCTATGTAAGACCCCTTCTTTCTACACTTGCAAGTCAAGTATGATACTACTATCTCTCTCATACACCATCCTAGATCCCATAATTGCACCTCTTTTGGGATGTCTTTTTCATAGTACTCTTTTGCTCTCTTTCTTAGCTCTTCTACTGATGCCTCCTCCTTTTCTACCTTTCTCAATTTCCTTTCCTGCACTTCTCCCCTTACAGGGCATGCTGGCCTTTCCTTTTGCTGCACCTTTTGTGGCCTTGCCACATGTGCCGCTTTTTCCTTTCTCATCCACAATGGACACTCCTTATATTTGTGTCCCTTCTCTCCGCACTTGAAACACTCAACCTCTACTACTCCTATTCTCCTTATCGCCCTTTCTTCTACTCCACACTGCATTATTCTACTTCTTAATACTTCAAACTTATTTTGGGGAACTACTGTCCCCTTTCCTTCCTCTTTCTGCTTCCTGCAATTTTGGGCCAGGTGCCCAAACTCTTTGCAACCAAAACACAGCTTTCTTTTCCTCCCCTCAAGTTCTTCCCTCAGTTTGGCAAGGGCGGGTTTTTCTCTGAGCATCATGCTCATTAATGAATTGTATTGTTGCAAAGACATGGTGTTACATCTCTGCAAGGGTACGGATTTAATGGTAATTCTTGCTATATAAACTACATCTGCTAGGGCACAAGATCTTTACCCAGCCAGGTGCCTACTGTCCTACTAACTACTGCCCTAATAGTATGGTTAGACTATCACCTAACAAATGGGATCTCTAATCTAAATGGCCTTCTAGAAGTAACTGTCACTCCTCTGCGTATACCACCCACAATGGAGTGCAGCACAAGGTTTATACTAAGAAGAATACAAGTAGCTACTAAACACCACCCAATTGCAAGGTCAGGTCTTGAGCACAATACCTGGGTTTGATACTATGTCTCCACCTGTAGTCCCTAACTGATTGCAAAGTTCCCTTAAGCCAAGGGCCTAGCTATGTATGGAGGTGGCTACTGATTGTGATGATCAATAGCTGAGGGTTGATTTGAATGAGATAAGAGAGTGAGCAAGGTCCAAGGCAGACAGTGCTCTGAAGTGGAATTGAGTTCTAGTGTAAGGTTGCTAAACTCCAAGCCAAAATAAAGCCAACTGCTCTTTGTTCAGTGATTGACAAAGAGAACTCGATAGAGTTCTCATTAGATTTTCTACACTACTTATACAACTACTACATGGTCTGTGCACTATCTTCCCATGCTTATCATGTGACCAATCATGTGACATCATGTGATGTGACACTGTGACTTCCTGGCATGTGACTGTGACTATGTGACACTTTCCTGCACTCTCTTCTGTGTAGTAAGTCTAAGATAAAAGAAAAAGAAAAGAAAAGAAAAGAAATATAAATAATGACTTAGCTGTTTTGCCAAGTTATGACAGTCTTCTCTGAAGCTTGTCTGAGTTGCATCTGCATCTTCTCCCTAGATCGAGTTCTGGGTATATTCTGTGTTCTTCTTAAGACACCCCACTGGTCTCAGTCTTCTTACTCTTAATAGATCCACATTTACGATCCCAGAGGCAGTGTAGATGGAGGTAGGAGTCAAGAGGTTCCTCTCCTATCCAACTGCACACCGGATACTATATTAAAATGATTACAAAGCCCTAAAACTCAAGGAATAAAATATAAAAAGGAAACTATTACTACTTTTGATGTTCCTTCAACCTCTTCTCTTACTAAGTCCGTTCCAATTCCCAGTGATGACACGTTTTCATTGTCGCTTCTCTCTAGAATATTCTTTCTGATCTTCCATTACTCACTTTGATGTTGCTTTGTAAAAGGGCCCTCCTTGGTTACCTGTTAAGTAGTCAATAAGCTCTACTTAATGTCTAGTATCTCCAAGTCGCGTCCTAGTGCTCATTTATCTAAATATAATTGATCTGATGTCATCAATGCTTAATTGCAAGCAGAGTCTATTTATCTAAGTCTGTTATTCGAACACTACTGGTTCTAGAGTTCTAGTCTGCTATATCTCTAAGTTGTTTCCATCCCATAATGGATCTAGAGCGTAGTCCTTCTATGACTTTCTTTTTAACCTAATGCCAGCTCATCCTGCTTGCCTCCCAAGGTATCAACATAAGCTCTGGTTTGATTCTCCCTTGCTCAATGTCTTTATTATATGGTAGTATATTCTGAGGATATAAAAAGGGTTCTAGAGCGAACTCTAATCAAGAATTCGTTGTTATAAAGTATATCAAATATTATCTTCCATGGAAAATTCACTTGTAGTATAACACCAGAAAGTATTATTTTGGACAGAGAACCCCAGTTTGTGACAGGACTAATGAGAGAGTTGAACAGAATATTAGGGATCAAGAGCAAATTGTTGATAGCATTTCACCCACAGACAGATGGACAAATAAAAAGGGTAAACCAAGAATTAGAGCAATACTTGAAAATGTTCATTGATCATAGGCAAGAATAGTGGCCAAAATAGTTAAGAACAGCAGCATATAACAATAAAACACACTTAAGTACTAAAACATTGCCTTTTAAGGCAAACTATGGACAAGATCCCAGGATGGGGTTCAAGGGGAGGAAGGAGGGGAAATATGAGGGAACAGAGAAATTCATTAAGAAAATGAAGGAAATACAAGAGGAAGTACAAGTGGCACTAAGAAAAGTGTAAGAAAAGATGAAAAAATATGTGGATAGGAAGAGAGGAGAAGTCGACGACTATAAAGTAGGAGACTTAGTATTATTGAGTACTAAGGATCTAAAGTATCAAATGGTCAGAAGGAGAACTGACAAGTTGACAGAGAGATTTATTAGCTCTTACAAGATCAAGAAAATTGTATTATTGAATACAGTTGAATTGGAATTATCTAGCACAGTAAGAATACATCTGGTAGTTAACATTAGTAGAATACATAGATATATAGGGCAAGTAGAAGGACAGAGAAAGGAGCAGCCAGCTCTGGTAATAATTGAAGAAGAAAAAAAATAGGAAGTAGAAAGGATAATTGTTATGAGAGCCCTAAGAAGGGAAAAGTTTCCCATGCATTCAAACACTTGATTGCAAATATCAAGTTATATAATGAAGACAAGATATAAATAGCATGGGAACCTAAATGATCATACCACGTGACAAGGTCATGTGATTATAGAAAGACATGTGATCATAGACTAGTAGTGTACAGCCACTTGTAAAAGTAGTATAAGTAGGTAGTCCAATTCAATGGAGAACTCCATCGAGTTCTTCCTAAACACTCACCTAGAGTGGTCCTTGAGTCATCAAGACCTAGCGATAACAATAATGAATAAGTGATGGATAAGGGGGAAAGATAAATACCTGGTATACTAGAAGAGATTCATAGCAGAGTCCAATACATAAGAAGAAAGGGAGAACTTGAAGAATGCAAAAAAATCAATTAAAGAGTTTGAAAAGGAATACTAATGAGATATAGAAGATGTAATGAGATAAGAATGCGAAAAGGAAATATTTAGAAGAGAGGAATTATCTGGAAGATTCATGGCAAGAAAACTGTTTGGGTGGTTAGACAAATGGTTTGACCAAGAATATTAGGGAAGATTGGAGAGAAATTGGAGATGATGGAAAGAAAAACAATTAGGGAAAAGAAAAATAGAAACAATCACAGAGGAAGAAGAAATTGAGAAAGAAAAATCAGGAGTTAGAGAGTAGACAGAAGAAGATGACAATGAGATGGGCAACATGGTTGACCCATACTACAAGTTGTAGGAAAATTCCTTAGGATAAGGAAACTTAAAAGAGAGGTGATATCATAACTTGGCAAAACAGCTAAGTTATTATTTAATATTTTTTTCTTTTCTTTTCTTTCTTACTAAGGTGGAGTATAGGAAGATATCATGTGACAGTCACAGAGTCACAAAGGTGTGACAGCAGTCATAGAATGGTCATGTTATTATGCCGCAAATGAATTTTCTGTAGAAGATAACATTTAATATGCTTTATAACAATGGATTCTTAATTAGAATTCACTCTAGAACCCTTTCTATAATCCTTAGAACATAATACTATATAATAAAGACATTGAGCCAGTGATAATTGACCTAGAGCTTGTGCTAATATCTCGAAAGGCAAATAGGATGAGCTGGCATTGGGTTACTAAGAAAGTTACTAAGAGACTATGCTCTAGATTCACCTTTGAATAGACTAACTCAGAAAGATGACAAACTTGTACTCTAGAACCAGTGGTATTCAGATGATAAACTTAGACTAATAGACTTTGTGCTTGTAAATAAGCATTGATAGTATCAGATTAATTATATTTAGATAAATGACCTCTGGGATATAACTTGGAGATACTAGACATTAATGGAGACTTACTAGTTGTTTAACAGGTAATCAAGAAAGTCCAAATTACAAAGCAGCATCAAGAGAAGGATAGGATGAGAAGAAAGAATATTCTAGAAGGAAGCTGTCATGACTTGGCAAAACAGCTAAGTCAATATTTATATTTCTTTTCTTTTCCTTTTAGATTATTACTAAGGTGGAGTATGGGAAATATCGCAGAGTCACAAAAGATGTGACCTTAGAGTTTAGCTTTCTTACACTAGAACTCAATTCATATCTAAGCACTGTCTACCTTAGACCTTGCTCAATCTTTTATCTCATCATAAATCAACCCTTGGTTGCTGATCATCATAATCAGTAACCATCTCCATATATAGCTGGGCCCTTGGCTTAAGGAGACTTATTAATCAGTTAAGGATTAACAGTGGAAGAGTGGTACTAAACTCAGGTATTATTTCTAAGACCTGACCTTACAAATGAGTGGTGTCTAGTAGTCTACTTGTAACCTTTTCTCAGTATAAACCTTGTGCTGTGACTCCATTGTGAGTTAGTACATGTAGAGGAGTGACAGTTACCTTTAGAGAACTATCTAGATTAGAGATCCCATCCATTAGGTGATAGACAAAGTACTATTAGGGCAGTAGTTAGTAGGACAGTAGGACTCTGGCTGGATAAAGATCTTGTGCCCCAGTAGACATAGTTTAGCTAGCAAGAATCAACATTAAATTTGTACCCCCTGTAGAGATGTCTCTGTAACAATACAACTTATTATTGAGCAACTGTGCTCAAAGAGAAATGTGCCCTCGCCAAACTGAGGGAAGAGCTAGAAGAAAGGAAGAGAAAGCTATGTAAGAGTTGTAAGAAGTTCAGGCATTTGGTTTGCAATTGTAAGAATAAGCAGGAAGAAGAAAAGGAAACTACTCTCTAGAATAAGTTTAAGGTATTAAGAAGTAGAGTAATGCAGTGTGTGTTAGAAGAGAAGACTATCAGGAGATAGGAAGTAATGGTGGTCAAATGCTTCAAGTGTAGGGAGAAAGGACATAAATGTAAGGAGTGTCTATTATAGAAGAAGAAAAAAAGGGAGGTAAAAGGAGAAAGAGTGGCACATATAGTGATACCACAAAAGGCATAGCAACAGAAGTTGAGGAGAGCTGAGGAAAAAAAAGTGGTACATGTGGCCAAGCCACGAGAAGTGCAGTAAAAGGAGTGGAGGAGAAGCCTGGTATATATTTTATGATAGAAGGCACAGGAACATTGTGGGAAAAGCATACCTGACAAGGCATGTCTATTAGAACTGGGATAGTATACAAGAGAGGTGATAGTAACATATGTATAGTATAAAAAATATAGAGAAAAGGGATGTTATATAGAGAAAAATAAAAGACAGGGGGTGATCAAAGACAGGCAAAGATAGTATAGATATCAAAAGAAGAAAAAAAAAAGAGTAGCGCTGAAAGGATGCAAAAGGGAATTGCATACTGGGACAAACAAAATAATGATGTGCCAGCTCCTAATTGTGTGCTAAAGGTCTGAGAGAAGATAATCAAAGTTGAAGATATATAAATAATTAGAGAAATAAGAATTATATGTAGCTCTAGTAAAATATATGTTAGTAGTTGTAAAAGGATTGTAAGATCTCTCTAGATCGTTGTTACATAGCCTTCCTAAGGTATCAATCTTTACATATTATGACAAAAGCTCCTCTGGAAAATATAGTTAGTTGATCACTCATAAACTGTCAGCGTCTAAAGTCCGATGACTGGAATTAAGCCAACTGTCTCTTTGTTCAGAGTTTAACAAAGAGAACTCGATGGAGTTCTCGCTCATTTCTCTACTACTTATACACTTTACTACTGTGGCTATGCGCTTACTCTCCCATGGTCCTCATATTACTCTAGTCATATGACACACTGTGACTGTGACCTGTGACACGACATCTGTGACCATTTGTTACACCAAAAATTGTGACATTGTAACAAAGTCATGTAATACTTTCCCGCGCTCCATCTTGTAGTTGTAAGTCCAAAAAGGAAAGAAAAAGAAAAGAAATATAAATAATGACTTAGTTGTTTTGCCAAGTTATGACATAGACCCTCTATACTCAGTTGCTCCCTTGTCTGCACCCCCAACACTGAACTTTACAGATATAATGCAATTCAAGTATGCACCTAGTTAAGCTTTTCCAGCCTGCTATTCTTTCTAAAGCCTATCTGAGTTGCATCTGTATCTTCTCTCTAGATCGAGTTCTGGGTATATTCTGTGTTCTTCTCAAGACACCCCACTAGTCCCAGTCTTCTTACTTTCAATAGATCTGTATTCACAATTCCAAAGGCAGTGTAGATAAAGGTAGGAGTCAAGAGGTTTTTCCTCGATCCAACTATACCCCAGATACTATATTAGAGTATTACAAAGCTCTGAAACTCAAGAAGTAAAATATAAAAAGGGAACTATTACTACTTTTAGATTTTCTTCAACTCCTTTCTGTCCTAAGTCCTCCCAAAATCCTACTGATAATGCAGCCCTCTCCTATCTTTGTGATGATGCATTCCCTTACCAAGTCTTTCCTATCAAAAATGACACGTTTTTATCACCACTTCCTTCTAAAATATTTTTTTGTCTTCCTCTATCATTCTCTTGATGCTGCTTTGTAATTTGAACTTTCTTGATTACCTGTTAAACAATTAGTAAGTCTCTATTAATGTCTAGTATCTCTAAGTTATATCCTAGAGGTCATTTATCTAAATATAATTAATCTGATGCTATCAATGCTTATTTACAAGCACAAAGTCTATTAGTCTAAGTTCATTATTTAAGTAGTACTGGTTCTAGAGTACAAGTCTGCCATTCTTCTAAGTTAGCCCATCCAAGGGTAAATCTAGAGTGTAGTCCCTTAGTGACTTTTATAGTAACCCAATGCTAGTTCATTCTAATTACCTCTCGAGATATCAACACAAGTTCTAGGTCGATTATTGCCAGCTCAGTGTCTTTATCATATAGTATTATATTTTGAGGATTATAGAAATGGTTCTAGAGTGAATTTCAATTAAGAATCTATTGTTATAAAGTATATCAAATGTTATCTTTCACGGAAAATTTGCTTGCAGCATAACAGTGTGCCCCATAGAGAAAAAAGCATAGCAAAGTGGCACATGACCAAGAGAGTTAGAAAGTGCAGCCAAAGAGGAGAGTAGTCAAAGGAAGGTCAAAAGAACCTTTAAAATGCTAAGAGAAGTATGAATGAGTATTGAAGTAAAAAAGTTGGACACATATGAAGGTATAACTGTAAAGGTACTCTTGAATAGTGGTGTCACTGGAATGTTTATGGACAAAAGGATGGTAGCTAAACATAGGTTCAAGCTATAGAAATTAGAAAGACTGATAATGGTCAGATATGTAAATGGGACAAATAATAGTGGAGAGGTCATTATGCACCAAGTAAAGTACAATGTATATTATAAAGGCCATGTAGAAAGAATAAGGATTGATGTGTGTGACTTAGGAAAGACAGAAGTAATTCTGGGAATACCATAGTTGGCAGCACATAATCCAGAGATAAACTAGGAAACTAGAGAAGTCAAAATAATGAGATACCTACCCCTATGTGGCAGAAAGAGTCCAAAGAAAGAGAAAGTCAAAAGGGTAATAACCCTAGAGAAAAAGAAAATCATCAGATGGGCGATAGATGATAAAGAAAATTGGAAAAAGGAAGAAGAGATGGAGGAGGACCACAGGAAAATCGAGAAAATGGTCCCAAAAAGGTTTTTGAAGTGAAAGAAGGTGTTTGGGAAGGTAGAGTCAGAGAGGATGCTGACCAGGAAAACTTGGGATTATGCTATAGATCTCAAGGAGATGTTCAAACCATAGAAAGGAAGGATTTATCCTCTATCAAAGAATGAGAGGAAAGAAGTCCAGGATTTTGTGGAGGATCAACTGAGAAAGAGGTATATTAGACTGTTAAAACCCCCTCAAATGTCACTAGTATTCTTTGTGGGCAAAAAGAATGAAAGCAAATGAATGGTAATAGACTACTACAACCTAAATAACCAGACAATGAAAAATAACTACCTGTTATCATTAATTATGGGCCTAATTGACAACATAGGAAGTAAGAAGATATTCACTAAGATGGATCTAAGGTGGGGGTTCAATAATATAAGAATAAAGAAAGGAGATAAGTGGAAGGGAGTGTTTACAATACATATGGGCTTTTTTGAGCCAATAGTAATGTTCTTTGGGATGTCAAACTCACTAGCTACATTTTAGGCGATAATGAATAAAATTCTAAGAGATTTAATCAATGAAGGAAAAGTTACAGCATTTGTGAATGATATACTAGTGGGGACAGAAACAGAGGAGAGACACAATAAGATCATGGAGGAAATATTAAAGAGGCTAGAAGAAAATGTTTTGCTCAAGTAGCTAGGCCAATGAATATGCTCACTAGGAAAGATGTGAAGTGGGTATAGAGAGAAAGCTAACAGAAGGCATTTGACAAGTTAAAAGAAGTCTTTATGACAAAACCAGTATTAGTAGCACCAGACTTGGACAAAGAATTTAGGGTAGAAGCAGATGCTTCAAATTATGCAACTGGAGGAGTACTATCAATGAAGTGCTCAGACAACTTGTGGAGACCAGTCACTTGCATTTCAAAGTCTTTAAGCAATACAAAAAGAAACTATGAAATATACAACAAAGAAATATTAGTAGCAATCAAATGCTTGGAGACATGAAGATACTTCTTAGAGGGAATAACAGTTAAATTTGAGATCTGGACAGATCATAAAAACCTTGAATACTTTATGAAGGTGCAAAAGTTGAATCAAAGACAAGCAAGATAGGCTTTATACTTATCTAGGTTCAATTTTACACTAAAACATGTTCCAAGAAGTAAGATAGAGAAAGTAGATAGTCTGAGTAGAAGACTAGACTAGGAGATCAGAGTGGAAAAAGACAATGAGGATAAAACATTGATAAAACTAGGATGGGGTAGACCTACTAGAGGAAGTAAAAAAGTCAAAGGTAAAGGATGATAAAGTAGTAAAAGCAGTAGAAGAAATAAAGTAAGCAGGGGTGAAAATGTTAAGAGATGAGGAATAGAGAAAAGTCGACAGTATCATGTACAAAGAGAAGAAGGTTTACATACCAAAAGATAATAAGCTTAGAACAGAAATAATTAGGCTATATCATGATACACTGGTAGGAGGTCATGGAGGATAGTAAAAAATAGTAGAACTGGTCACTAGGAACTTTTGGTAACCAGGAGTTACAAAGGAGATAAAGCAATATGTAAAAGAATATGATGCTTGTCAGCAAAACAAAAACCACACAGAATAGCTAGCAGGAAAATTAATGCCAAATTCTATTCCAGAAAAACCTTGGACACATATATCAGTAGACTTTATTACCAAGTTACCCTAAGCACAGAAATACAATAGTATTCTAGTAGTAGTGGATCAACTAACCAAAATGGTTCACTTTATACCAACTACGGAAAAAACATCAGTGAAAGGATTAGCAAGGTTGTTTAGAGATAATATGTGGAAACTATATGGGTTATTGGAAAGCATCATTTTGAACAGAGGACCACAGTTTATAGTAGAATTAATATGAGAGTTAAATAGGATGTTAGGGATCAAAAGTAAATTGTCAATGGCGTTTCACCCACAAACAGATAGACAAATAGAAATAGAAAGGATAAACCAAGAATTAGAATAGTATCTGAGAATGTTCATTAACTATAGGCAAGAACAATAGTCTGAATAGTTAGAGACAGCAGAATTTGTGTACAACAATAAAATACACTCTAGCACTAAAATATTGCCCTTCAAGGCAAATTATGGGCAAGATCCTAGAATAGGGTTCAAGAGTAGAAAGAAGAAAAAATATCAGGGAGCAGAGAAGTTCATCAAGAAAATAAAAAAAATATAGGAGGAGGCAAAAGCAGCACTAGGAAGAGCACAAGAAAAAATAAAGAAATATGCAGACAAGAAGAGAGAAGAAGTAGATGACTATAAAGTAGGGGACTTAGTGATGTTGAGTACTAAGGATCTAAAGTACCAAATGGTCGGGAGGAGAGCAAAGAAGTTAATGGAGAGATTTATAGGCCCTTATAAGATTAAAAAGATTATATTATCGAACGTAGTAGAATTAGAACTACCTAGTACAGTAAAAATACACCCAGTAGTAAACATCAGTAGAATACGACAGTATATAGGGCAAGTAGAAGGACAGAGGAAGAAGCAACTAGCTCTAGTGATAATCAAGAGAGAAAAAGAATAGGAAGTGATAGAGGATATTAAATAAACAGTGAGTAAGGGGCAAGAATAAGTACTTAGTATGATAGAAAGAGTTTACAGTAGAGTTCAATTCTTGGAAGGGAAGAGAGAATTTAAAGAATGCAAAGAAAGCAATCAAAGAATTTGAGAAGAAATATCAGTAAGATACAAAAGACATAGCAAGATAAAAACATGAAGAAGGAGTATACAATAGGGGAGAATTGCCAGGAAGGTTTATAACAAGGAAATTATTCAGGTGATCAAATAAGAGATATGACCAAGAATACTGGGAAAGATTGGAAAGAAACTAAAGATAATAGAAAGGAGATGTCACAAACTTCATTTGGTCATATCTCTACCAATTCTTCGACGATTCCCACGATCTCAAAGCCAGCTTAAAGCCCTTAAGAAGACCTTTCGATCGATGCCAGTCACGTCTCGAGGAGATCAATAATGGCCGAGATATTAAGCAGATCAACTAGTAACCACTATGTTACTGTTTATTAAATTGCTAATATCTCGAAAACCACCGCGATCGATGCTTCAGTTCTAGGCTCAGCAGAAGCCTTCTTCATAATGCTCAGAATGAGCCTAGAACGACCTTGAGGCAATTAATATTAGTGGAGATATGAAGGCCTCAATGTTTGCACATGGACTTTATTAATTACCCATAGATAGTCATCTGTCCTTTTCTTAGAACAAAGGACAGCCTCCATATGGTTAGGTT
>Ga0153964_1000049_pt1 | contig 18512 bp, 13 predicted proteins | sample TSFL048MetaG_FD_104726 | JGI IMG/M metagenome (GOLD analysis project Ga0153964, IMG submission 104726) | Attine ant fungus gardens microbial communities from Florida, USA - TSFL048 MetaG | ecosystem: Host-associated > Fungi > Mycelium > Unclassified | place: USA: Florida, Withalacochee... | reverse complement strand
TATTCTGGACTTAGTATAAGTACTCCAGTAGCTACATCCTAGTTCCTTAGTTCGTAGATTAAAGTCATTTACGTCTTTAATATCCACCTCCATTCCTATCAATCTATACACCACTCTTTTCCTGATCTCCTAGCAACAATCCTATCCTTCTGAAATACGCAACTGCACATGCGACAGCAGATCAAGGCACAGCACACAAGCTGAGGCCAAGGTTGTTCCCATTTTGTTGTCAAATCCTGCTCATTCTAGGGTAATTTCACCCCTACTCTGTCCTGTCCTTGACAATGCCCTAACAAACATAATATAAGTAAGATTACTATTAATTCCATATCTTTGAGGCACCAACACAATATCTCAACAATAATATTATCAACTTATGAGCAACCTGCTCAAAGAAAAGCATGCCCTCACTTTATTAAGAGTGCAATTAAAAGGAAAGTAAAAAAGAGAATACTAGAGTTGCAGAAAGTTTGCACACCTGGCCTATAATTGCAGGAACAAGAAGGGGGAAAAGGGGAAATCAACTCCTCAAAATAAATTTGTGTTAACAAGCAGGGTGATGAGAAGTGGAGAAGGCAGAGAATATATTAGGTGACATGAAGTAGAAGAAGAAAGGGAGAAAGTCAAGTGTTTTAGATGTTGGGGAATAGAACATCACAAGTAAAAGTACTCAAATATTGAGAAAAGAAGAGGAGAGGAGAAGACAGTATATGTGGCTAGAAAAGAAGGCTAGCATGTCCTATATGGGAAAAGGTACAGGAGTACTATGATGAATGGAGTATACCTCCAAAAAACATGCTCCTACTCAAAAGAGAATGGATCATGAAGGAGACAGTGGCAATCTATGTGAAGGAAAGGGGGTCCAAACCCACAAAAACCAAGAACAAGAGTTTTTCCTAAAAAGACAAGTAAAAAATGTATGGTATAGACTCTGCCAGGAAGCATGGAACTAAAGAGAAAAAGAAGCAAAAAGAGGAGAAATGACAAGGGTACAATATGCCAAATGTGGGAGAAGAGATACAATAGGAGAAAGAGTAATAGAACAAGAGAGAGAGAGATCTTGTGTCTAGAATGCAAAACAGGGAAAAAGAAACCATGGTGGAATTGGGAAATGGCAGTGCACAGCCAAAGAGTCCAAAAAGCACAGTAACAGAGAGAGACAGTTAAAGGGACATTAAGAGAACATTCAAAATATTGAGAGATGTGTAGCTAAACATTGAAATAAAAAAAGTAGATATACACAAAGGTGTGACAGTTAAAGTACTCCTAGATAGTAGTGCAACAGGAATGTTCATAGATAAGAAAACAATGGAAAAATATGGTTTTAGACTATAGAAGCTAAAAAGACCACTCATAGTAAGAAATATAAATGGAATAGGAAACAATGGAGGAAATATTACATATCAAGTAGAGATTAATGTGTTTTATAAAAACCATATAAAAAGGATGAGAATGGATATATGTAACCTTGGAAGAATGGAGGTGATATTAGGCATGCCTTGTTAAGACTCTAGACCTCACAGTTGAATATGCATTTCAACTTAAAGCCTATATTTAACACTTGATATCTTTATGCTCCTTGTCAGAGGATCTGGTTAAGGTTTTCAGTGGAGTTATATCAGAGGAGAGATGTCAATGAGACTTTGAGTAGCACTCTTGAGATTTTCCTAAGACAAGTAAGAGTACTGATTTCTCAGAGTATGATTTTACAAAGGGAATACAAAAAGAGAGAACTTATTGTTCCCTTCTCTTTCTGGTCTGTATTTATCCTAACTAGGTATTGTGACTTTGTTACAATATGGTAACACTAGTTGTAACTAAAGGTGACTAGTTAAGTGACAGTCCAGTAACAGAAACAATGAAAGTAACAAGTTGAGTCAATGTCTAATAATAGGTTAGTCCAATGTTGTCCCATTTAGTACAAGTCCAAAGAAAGAGAAAAAAATAGTCTGAGATTTCTCTGAAGAGTCCTATCTATTCTATGAATCTATTGTCTCTTAGAGTCCTCAGACATTCGATGTATTCACTGCATAGTAATATCCTTATCTAGTATTGCCAACATCTCATCTACTAATCACTTATTATCAGACCATGGCTGATAATAGTTGTAGTTCCACTCAATGTTCATAACATGCCTTGGTTACAAGTATATAACCCAAAGATAAATTGAAAGACAAAAGAAATAAAAATAACAAGATATCTACCTCTGTATAGAAGAAACTTAGTAGTAAAGGAAGATATAAAGTGGAGAAAAAAATGGGAAAAAGAATTAGAAATATAAATAAGTCAGACCAAGAGAAATGGAAGTAGACAATAGAAAAAAAATTCAACAAAGAAATTGAGATGAACAAGAAGAAAGTTAGGAAAATGGTGTTACAAAAATTCCATAAGTGGCTTAAAGAGTTTGAGAAGACAGAATCAAAGAAAAGATAGTATAGGACTATTAGTATCTAAACAAGAGAACAATTAAGGACAATTATCCACTGCCTTTGATTTTAGATCTAATAGATACTATGGGTACCTGGAAGGTGTTTACAAAGATAGACTTAAGATAGGGGTATAATAACATAAGTAAAGGAGAGAGATAAATGAAAAGCCATGTTCATAATATATCTAGGGGTTCATGAATCCACTATAATGTTCTTTGGTCTTATGAATTCACTAGCAACCTTTTAGGCAATAATGAACAATATTTTAAGAGACCTGATAAATACAAAAGATGTAGTAGCATTCATGGATAATGTCTTAGTTGATATGGAGGACAAAAGAAAGCATGACAATATAGTTAAGAAAGTCCTAAGAAAGGTAGAGAAGAATGATCTTTATGTAAAACCTGAGAAATGCATATAGAAAGTGAAATAAATTGATTTCTTGGGGCTAGTAATAGGATCAGAAGAAATAAAGATGTAGAAGAAGAAGATGGCAAGTACTCTGGAATAGCCAAAGCCTAAAACAGTCAAAGACATGCAGAAGTTCCTAGGATTAGCAAATTATTATAGGAGATTTTGCTAAAATAGCAAAACCATTGCATAGGTTAGTTAGAAAGGATGAAAAATAAAATTGAGAAAAAGAACAGAAGAAAACATTTGAGAAGTTAAAGGAGGTGTTTATAACATAACCAGTCTTAGTGGCACCAGACTTAGACAAAGAAATGTGAGTAAAGGTAAATGCATTGGAATATGTGACAGAGGGAGTATTGTCAATAAAGTGCAAAAATGATAAAGGAGGCCAGTAGCCTTTATCTCAAAATCATTGAATGAAGCAAAGAGAAATTACAAAATTCACAATAGAGAAATGCTAGTAATTATCAAATGCTTAGAGAAATGAAGGTACTTACTAGAAAGAGCACAAAACAGATTCAAGATTTGGAATGACCATCAAAATCTGGAATATTTCATGAGTAGTTAAAAACTAAACTGAAAACAAGCAAGATAAGCCTTGTATCTATCAAGGTTTGACTTTACTCTCAAACATATACCAGGTAGTAGTATGGAAAAAGCCAACAGCCTTAGCAGACATCCAGATTAGCAGATAAGAGTAAAAAGAAACAACAAAGATAGAGTGCTAGTGAAAAAAGAATAACTAAAAATAAGAGCAATGCAACTGACAGAAGTTGTAATAAAAGGAATCTTGTTAGAGAACATTAAGAAGTTAGATACAAAAGATAACAAAGTAATTGAGACAGTAGAATAAATAAAACAGACAGGAGTGAAAATGCTAAGAGATGAGGAATGAAGAGAAAAAGACAGGTTAATACTCAGAAACAAAAAAGTGTATGTTCCAAAATATAAGAAGCTGAGAGCAGAAGTAATCTGATTACATCATAATACACCAGTAGGAAGATATGAGGGATAGTAAAAGATAACAAAACTAGTTACCAGGAACTTCTGGTAGCCAGGAGTAATGAAGGAAGTTAAGAAGTATGTAAAATAATGCAATGTATTGTAGGAAGGATTTTGAGTTCAAAGAGGAAAAATATCTAAAATAGAGTGGTTGAGGGTAAAAGATATATCTCCTTGTTTTTTTGAGTTATGTCACTTTTACTCTAAGTAATTACATAATTAAATAATTGAAAACAATAAGAAAATAATAAGAATCATTATCATTATGTAGGTAGTCCAAAGGCTACCCCCACAGTATGCCAAAGAAACAAAAATCATACAGAAGCACTTGCAGGGAAATTAATGCCAAATACAGTACCAGAAAAACTTTGGGCTTACATTAAGGCAGACTTTATTACAAAGTTTCTGTTAGCATAGAAATACAACAGTATCTTGGTAGTATACTGTCATGGCTTAGTGTCATATTCCAAAAATCTGACAATTATGTAATTTAATTCTCCTAACAACTCTCCTAAAAAATTATAATTAGTAGGATAGTGTAGTAGACTACTCTCCTCCTATTCTAGACTTCCTATAAGTACTGAGTAGTTACAGTGTATTTGCTCAGTCTGCAAATTAACGTTATCTGGTCCTAACACTATTCCTGTCCACCCTAGATTCCTAGTTCACTTCCTTAAGGGTCTCTTTCCTGACGACTTCCCTTCACTCTGAAATACGTGACCACCTCACAACTGGAGACCAGGGTGCAATACATAAGTTGAAGCCAAGGTTATTTACCAAGTCATATTCCACTCTGATGTTGTTTTACTCTACCAGAGCCTTCTCTTGGGTTTTATACCATTGCTAAGTAATATTCTCTTCCAACATAGTACAATACTCCATTTGAAGTGTACTTTTATCTATTATTTTACCTATCTGTCCTTCACAATCCTGTCTTTGACACTTAGCAAAACAACTAAGTTATTATTTGGACTTACTATACAAGGAAGAAGCATGGGAAAGTGTCACATGATACATCATATGTTAGGAAGTCACAGAGTGATGTCACAGGATGCATGTAGTGACTTAGCCTGGATAACTTAATCACTCTTCAAGTCCAAGTTAACAAGGAAAACTCAATAGAATTCTTATTAAATTTTCTACACTACTTATACAACTACTACTTGGTCTGTGCACTATTTTCCCACACCATCATGTGACATTACCCTATGACTTCCTAACATGTGACTGTGACTTGTGACACTTTCCCACACTCCTTCCTATATAGTAAGTCAAAAAGAAAAAGAAAAAGAAAAGAAATATAAATAATAACTTAGCTATTTTGTCAAGTCATGACACCACCCCTCTCTTAAGTTTTCTCATCCCAAGGATTTTTTTTTACAACTCATAATATGGGTCAACTATATTGTCCATTTTTTCCTTATTTTCTTTTGTTTACTCCCTAATTTCTGAGTTCTTTTGCTCAGTTTCTTCTTTTTCCTTAATTGTTTTCAAAGTTCATCTTTCTTTTTTACCTTTCTATCACTTCTAATTCTATTCTAATCTTCTCTAATATTCTTCATTGTACTTTTTGTCTGACTACCTAAATAATTTCTTCACCATAAACCTTCCTGGTAGTTTTCCTTTTCTAAATGTTCTTTTTTCTCTTTCTTGTCTCCTTATGTCTTTCATATCTCACCAATATTCCTTTTTAAATTCCTTTATTATCTCTTTTGTATTCTCCAAGTTTTTTTTTCTCTTCCAAGTGTCTGATTCCACTGTGAATCCTCTCTATCTTACTAAGTATTTGTCTTTTCCCCTTATTTGCCACTTATTCAAGATCCTCTCAACTTCCCATTCCTCTTCTCCTTCTATAATTATGAGAGCCGGTTGTTTCTTTCTCTGCCCTTCTACCTGTCCTACATATTTTTGTATTCTACTAACATTTACTACCAGATGTATTCTTACTGTACTAGGCAATTCCAGTTCTACTGTATTTGACAATACTATACTATCTAATATGTATGCTGTACTGAATGTGGGATGATGGCTGCTGAGTAAGCATGACAAAGCTTCACCTAATCATGACTAAGTTTTACCTAATGGCTCTCTTTTCATTCAAAAATTCAAATAAATTCAGAATAAATTCAAATAAATTGGGAAAAATTAAAATTAAATTAAAACAGGCAGTGAGCAAAGCAAGCTGACTGTGGCCTTACTGTTGTAGGAAGGGAGCAGAGTGACCTGACTTACAACAGTGCAAACTATTAGTGTAGAAAGGGAGCAGAGCAACCTGACGTACAATAAATATTGCTTACTGTATTGCAGACCATTATTGGAAGGGAGCAAAGCGACCTGATTAACGACACTATTTGCAGCTGCACAGACCATTGTTAGAAGGGAGCAAAGCGACCTGATGGACAACACTACTTACTGTCATACAGACTGTTGTAGAAAGGGAGCGTAGCGGACTGACTTCAGCATAAACTTAATTAGTAAAGGGTTTAAGGAGGGCTGAAGGCCCAGATGAAAACCTTATCTAATATATATGCTGCACCAAACATGGGAGTGATGCCGCTGACTAACTGCTAACTAAATTTTACCTAAGCATTCCCACACCCTCTCTTTCTACTCAAAAATGCAAATAAATTCAGGAAAAATTCAAATAAATTGGAACAGGCAATGGCTTTACTGTTGTAGAAAGGGAGCAGAGCGATCTAACTTACAACAGTGCAAACTATTAGTATAGGAAGGGAACAAAGCAACCTGACTTACAACAGTGCAAATTACCAGTGAAGGAAGGGAGCATAGCAATCTGATGCACAATATTGCTCACTGTGTCGTAGACCATTGTTAGAAGGGAGCAAAGCAACCTAATGAACAATACTATTTGTAGCTGCACAGACTATTGTTAGAAGGGAGCAAAGCGACCTGATAAACAACACTACTTACTGTTACACAGAATGTTATAGAGAGAGAGCATAATGAACTGACTTCAGCACAAACTTAATTAGTAGAGGGTTCAAGAAGAACTAGAGGCCCAGATGAAAACCTTGTCTAGTATGTATGCAAGAAGGAATGTGGGAGTGATAGCGCTGACACATAGTTCAACTTTTCACACGCCTTCTCTTTTCACTCAAAAACTTTATAAAATTCAATAAAATTCAGAATAAATTCAAATAAATTAGAATAAATTGAAATAGGCAGTGAGCAAAGCGAGCTGACTATGGCCTTACTGTTGTAGGAAGGGAGCAGAGTGACCTGACTTACAACAGTACAAACTACTAATGTAGAAAGGGAGCAAAGCAACCTGATGCACAATATTGCTTACTGTGTCGCAGACTGTTGTTGGAAGAGAGCAAAGCAACCTAATAGACAACACTACTTATTGTCACACAGACCGTTGTAGAAAGGGAGCATAGCAGACTGACTTCAGCACAAACTTAATAACACAGAATTAGTAAAGAGTTCTAGATAGACCAAAGGCCCAGATAAAAACCTTGTTTTCTTTACTTTATAAGGGCTGACAAATCTCTCCATCAACTTCTTTGTTCTTCTCCTAACTATCTAATATTTCAGATCCTTAGTGCTTAGCATTACTAAGTCTTTTACTTTATATTTGTCAACTTCTGTCCTTTTTCTATTAGTATTTTTTTCATTTTTTCCTATACCTTTCCTAGTATTGCTTTCACTTCTTTCTGTATCTCCTTCACCTTGGTCACAAATTTCTCTACTCCTTTATATTTCTCCTTCTTTCTTGTTTTGAATTCCATCTTAGGGTCTTGTTCATAATTTGCCTTAAAAGACAATGTTTTTGTACTTGAGTATGTTTTATTGTTGTATACAAACTCTGCTGTTCCCAACTATTCTGACTATTGTTCTTGCCTATGATTGATAAACATCCTTAAGTACTGTTCTAACTCCCAATTAACTCTCTCTGTTTGTCTATTTGTTTAAGGGTAGAATACCATTAACAATTTACTTTCAATTCCTAATATCCTGTTTAACTCTCTCATCCCTGCTGTGAATTGGGGTCCTCTATCCAAAATAATGCTTTCTAGTAGCCCATGTAGTTTCTATATGTTATTTCTAAATAACCTTGCTAACCCTTCTGCTGATGTTTTCTCTATAGTAGAAATGAAATATATTATCTTTGTTAGTCTGTCAACTACCATTAGAATGCTATTATATCCTTGAGCTAAAGGCAACTTTGTAATAAAATCTACTAATATATGTATCTAAGGTCTTTCTGGAATTAAATCTAGTATTAATTTTTCTGCTGGCTGTTCTATGCAATTCTTATTTTGCTAATAAGTGTTATGTCCCTCCACATATTGTTTCACCTCTTTTTTTACTCCTGGTCACCAAAAGTTTCAAGTAACTAGTTTTACTGTTTTCTACTGTTCTCCATGTCCTTTTACTAGTGGTATATCATGATATAGCCTGATAATTTCTGCCCTTAGTTTATTGTCTTTTGGCACATACACTTTTCTCTTCTTATATATTATACCGTTTACTTCTCTTCATTCTTCATCTCTTGACATTTTTACTCCTGCTCATTTCATTTCTTCTACTGCTTTGATAACTTTGTCATCTTTTACTTTTGATCTCTTGACCTTCTTTAGTAGGTCTACCCTATCTACTATTATCTCTACTTCTATTTTTCTCACTTCCAACCACTCTAGTTTGACTAATGTCTCATTTTCATTGTTTCTTTTTATGCCTACTTCTCAGTCCAGCCTCTTACTTAGACTGTCAGCTTTTCCTATCTTACTTCTTAGAACATGTTTCAATGTAAAATTAAATCTAGATAGGTATAAAGCCTATCTTGCTTGTCTTCAATTTAATTTCTGCATCTTCATAAAATACTCAAGATTTTTGTGGTCTATCCAAATCTCAAATTTAATCATTGTTTTTTCTAGGAAGTACTTCTATGTCTCTAAACACTTGACAATGGTCAACATCTCTTTATTGTGTATCTCATAATTCCTTTTTGCATCACTTAGAAATTTTGAGATAAAAGCCACTGGTCTCCACAATTTATCAGAGCACTTTATAGATAGCACTTCTCTAGTTGTATAATTTAAGGCATTTGCCTCTACCCTGAACTTTTTGTCTAAGTTTAGGACTGCTAATACTGGGTTTGCAAAGCCCAAAAATTTCCTAATATTTTTCACATTTTTTGGCTCTGGTTAACTAAGTACTTTATCTATCTTTTTCTTTTCCATTTCTATTTTGTTTGGTCTTATAACAATCCCTAGGAAACCTATCTTCCTCACTTTTTACATATATTTTTCTGGTTTGACATATAAGTCATTTTCTTCTAACCTCCTCAATATTTCTTTTATGATTTTATTATGTTCTTTCTCTACTTTAGTTCTTACCAACATATCATTTACAAATGTAGCAACTTTTCCTTCATTGATCAAGTCTTTTAAGATTTCATTTATTATTATCTAGAATGTAGCTAGCAAATTTGTCATCCCAAAAAATATTACTGTTGGTTCAAAGAAGCTCACATGTATCATAAATGCTCCCTTCCACTCATCTCTTTTTTTAATTCTCACTGTTACAAACTTCATTCAGCTATATCTCCATCAATTCTTTGACAATTTCCACAGTCTTAACAGCTATGGAAAGCCCTTGAAAAGACCTTTCAATTGATGCCAGTTATGTCTCAAGGCAATTAGTATTGGCCAAGATATTAAGCAGATCAATAGGTAACCACTATGTCACCATTTATTAAATTGCTAATATCTTGGAAACTACCATGATTGTGTTAAGTCCTAGGCAGTGGTGACAATTGTGAGGTCCTAGCAACTCAGTAACACTGTGGACAACTGTAAGTGACAGAGTGCCAACTTCAAGTCCACAGAGAATTACATATAAAGTCAGGTGACCTACTACATAATCAATCACCAACATTTTACTGAGGGACTGTCTAGAGCACATCTGACAGATTGATGCTTTGGTTCTAGGCTCAGCAGAAACCTTCTTCATAACACTTAGAATAAGCCTAGAACAACCTCAAGGCAATTAATATTAGTGAAGATATAAAGACCTTAATATTTGTACATAGACTTTATTAATTACCCATAGATAGTCATCTGTCCTTTTCTTAGAACAAAGGATAGCCTCTATAAAATTAAGTTATCACTACATTAACCATAAAGGCACTACCATATATAGAACAATAGATAGTAGCATGTGATGATCTGTCCTAGTGTTAAGACTTTAGATCTCACAGTTAAATATGCATTTCAACTTGAAGCCTATATCTAACACTTGATATCTTCACACTCCTTTTTTTAAAGGATCCAGTTAAGGTTTTCAGTGAAGTTATATCAGAGGAGAGATGTTAACGAGACTTGAGTAGCATCCTTGAGATTGTCCTAAGACAAGTAAGAGTACCGATTCCTCAGAGTAAGATTTTATAGAGGAAATATAGAAAGAGAGAACTTGCTGTTCCCTTCTCTTTCTGGTCTGTATTTATCCTAACTAGGTATTGTGACTACGTTACAATGTGGTAGCACTAGTTGTAACTAAGGGTGACTAGTTAAGTAACAGTCTAGTGACAGAAGTACTAAGGGTGACAAGTCGAGTCAGTGTCCTAATAATGGGTTAGTCCGGTGTTGTCCCATTTGGCATAGGTCCAAAAATAGATCAGAAAGATAGTCTGAAATTTCTCTGAAGAGTCTTGTCCATTCTATGAGTCCATTGTCTCTTGGAGTCCTCAGACACTATTTGATACATTACTGCATAATAATGTTTTTGTCTAGCATTGCCAACATCTCGTCTACTAACCACTCATTATCAGACCATGGTTGATAATAGTTGTAGTCCTACTCGATGTTCATAACACCTAGTGCACAAACTATTATATAAGAACTCATAGTCTGAGGTCTAATCCTCAGACTTAACAACATCTTTGCTACTTGTCTAACTTCGCTTTTTTGAGCCTTTTGAATATTCAATTCACCAATCACAAATCAGTAAGTAGCCATTTGTGATACTCACATTATTGAACCTCCATCTCAGATCTATTTTAGTAAACACTTTCTTATTACCTATGTTATCAATTAAGTTTGTAATTAATGGTAGCAGGTAATTATTCTTTACTATTTGGTTATTTAGGTTATAGTGAAAGGGTACAAAAGAGAATTGCATACTGGAACAAACAAAACAATAATGTGCTAGCTCTCAATTGTGTACTAAAGGTTTGAGAGAAGGTAATTAAAAATAAAGGTTATAAATAACTAGAAAAGTAGAATTATATGCAGCTCAAATAAAGTATTATCAAATATATAAGCTTAGGTGTCACAAGGTAAAGTAAACAACTGATATGTGTATTTATCTATTAGATATATAAGCTAAATACATCAGTAAATAGTAGTAATATACACAAGTATAATAGATATTTCACCTCAGGTATCACAAGGTAAAGTAGATGATTGAGAGAGGATAAAGAACAATAACAGGGATTAAGTAGATGAACAAAAATAGAGATATTATGTACTATATCAGTGGATACTATCCTAGATTTCAATAAGTATGTTTTCAGTTATTATAAAAAGAGTATAAGATCTCTCTAAAATTATTACCGCATAGCCTTCCTAAGGTGTCAACCTTTACATACTATGATAAAAACTTCTCTAGAAAATACAGTTAGTTGATTACTTATGGACCCTCTATACTCAGTTGCTTCTTTGTCTGCACTCCCAACACCAAATCTTATAGGTATGATGTAATCCAAGTATACACTTAGCTAAGCTTTCCCAGCCTACTGTTCTCTTTGAAGCCTACCTAAGTTGTATCTGCTATTCCTCTCTAGATCGGGTTCTGGGTATATTCTATGTTTTACTTAAGACATTCTCCTGGTCCTAGTCTTTTTACTCTTAATAGATCTACATTTACAATTCCAGAGACAGTATAGATAGAGGTAAGAGTTAAGAGGTTCTTTCTTAATCTAATTGCACTCCAGATACTATATTATCATGATTATAAAGCCCTAAGACTTAAGTGATTAAGAAATAAAAGAGAAACTATTACTACTTTTGGATTGTCCTTAATCACTTCTCATACTAAGTCCTCACATTCTTTATGATGACACATCCTCTTACTTAAGTTCTTTCCATCAAAGATAACACATTTTGTAGTAGGTTTCTTTCTAGAATGTTCCTCTTTCTTCCTTATGTTCCCACTTGATGTTGTCTTGTGATTAGCTACTCCCTAGTTACCTGTTAGTCATTAGTAAGCCCCAACTGTTGTCTGAGTTTTCTAAGTCATATCCTTGATGCCATTTATCTAAATATACCTGACTTGATGTCATCAATGCTTATTTACAAGTACAAAGTCTATTAGTCTAAGTTTGTTATCTGAGTACCACTGGTTCTAAAGTACAAATCTGCTATATTTCCAAACTAGTCCATCCAAAGGTAGATCTAGAACATAGCCTCTTAGTGACTTTCTTTATAACCTAATACCAGCTTATTTCTGTTGTCTCTCAAGATCTTAACATGAGCTCTAGGTTGATTATCACCTACTCAATGTCTTCATTACATAGTACTATGTTCTGAGGATATAAAAAGGGTTCTAGAGTGTATTCTAATCAAGAATCTGTTTTTGTATAAAGTGTATCAAATATTATCTTCCATGGAAAATTCACTAGCGACATAACAATAGTAGTCTATCATCATTCTTTTGTTTTTATTTTTCTTGCCTACAAAGAATACTGGCAACATTTGAGGGGATTTTAATGGTCTAATATACCCCTTTCTTAGTTGATCCTCTACAAAATTCTGAACTTCTTCTCTCTCATTTTTGGACAGAGAATAAATTTTTCTCTTTTGTGGTTTAAACATTTTCTTGAGATCTATGGCATAATCCCAAATATTAGATGAGGTCTATGCATGGGATTTGAGATAAGAAAGAAAAGGAAGTTTGAAAAAGAAAAAGAATTTGTAACAAGAATAAAGAAAGTTCATAAGGAAGCAGAAGTAGTGCTATAAAAAAGTCAGGAGGAAATGAAAAAGTATGTAGATAGGAAAAGGAGCAAGGCAAAGGAATATAAAGTAGAAAACTAGGTACTGCTAAGCACAAAAGATCTTAAATACCAAATACAAGGAAAGAGATTAGAAAAACTAACAAAATAATTTGTTGGGCCTTACAAGATCAAGAAAATAGTCTTGACAAATGCAATCAAACTAGAATTACTTAGCAATATCAAAATACATCTAGTAGTAAATGTTAGCAGAGTATAAAGGTATAAGAATCAAGTAAAAATATCATACTCTGTAATACCATACAACATTATAGCCTACAAGATACATACCCAAATGCTTATCTCAGCAACTCACCTTAGACTTAGGCATTTATAGTATAGCTGAACACTTACTCATATTAACTCACTTTCAACTGATTCCTATATTAAGTAGCTAAACTGGTTAATTCTCCCTTAGTTTCATTATTCACTAAGTCAGCTCCTCTTGTCTAGTTATCTTCTCTTATCTCTCCTAATATACTAGTTGCCAAAAGTAGGTGAACACAGAGGGAAACACAACTTGAGTAGGTGAGGTTGCATTTACTATTCACTCAGAAGTCAGGACTTGATAGTATAATGAAGCTAACCCCCTATGCTATCCTGAAAACCTATTGACAATGTCTGGTACCCCCATTTCAGACCCCCATCTAAAGTGTTGAGTTTGATGTGATAGACTCTACATAGCTCCTCCAAAAAGTCTACCACAACTCTAGTTAAACACCTCTTCATAGCTATACAAGCCCAAAATTAGAAAAACTTTTTCTAAGAACTCAATAAAGCTGAAGCAAGAGGCTCACTTACTAAAAAAACCATTCTACCAGCTGACCTGGAAGAGAAAAACCTAAAATCATCCCCAACTACTATCCAAGTAACTCTTTCTACCCTTCAGGGCATTGACCTTCAATTACTACTACTAGTACTTACCAGAAAGTCAAATCCTTTTTCAAAGAAAAAATATTGCAATATAAAGGAACTGAACCCTTTTAGTAGTAGTAGCCTAAATGAGCTATGCACATTCATTTTTCAATATCAAATATACTTTTGGACCTGTGAAAGGGAATTTAATAAGAATACAGAGAAGATATTGTTTGCTATTTCCTATCTTAGAAGAATAGTGCTGTTACACTACTAGAGAATTTTCTGTGGAAATATAACATAGGATACATATTATACCCCTAGATTTTACTATTGGAACCTACTCTAAAGACCTCTTATAAGCCCTAGACATAATCTAGACCCAAAATTGGATACTTTTGTTAGATAGTTGCCAAGTTGCCACATGCTAGAATAGCATATACCTCAGAAAGCAAGATTAATGAGCTAGCATCTAATTTTAATCTAGAGTAGACTTAGACTAATATGATACCAAGATGACAGATCAAAAGTCTATTAGTGACTAGTAATCCTATCACTACTAGACTTAGTCAAGAAACAGATGCACTGTCAGACAACAATTGTATTGCTGATGCTTGCACATACTATTATATATTTTTAGACCATATTTGGAGTAGAAGAAAGCCAGTTTAGAGATCAGGGAATAATGGACAGAAGTAAAGTATGAAGATAGAGCAAGATTACATGGTTATGTTATTAGAACTTGGGCAGTGGTAATAGCTGTGAGGTTCTAGCAACTCAGTAACACTGTGAACAACTGTAAGTGACTATATTGAAAGAGATGATAGCTAGCTATCACCTGTGGATAACTGTAAGTGACAGAGTACCAACTTCAAGTCCACAGGAAATTACACATCAAGTCAGGTGACCTACTAAATAATTAATTACCTAAATATTACTGAAGGACTGTCTAGAGCACATCTAACACATGCTTGGAAGATATGGAGGATAGGAAGATGATACCTATCATGGCCACATTGCAGTATCATAGAGGAGAAATGCAAGAGAGAGTAATAGAATAAAGGATTTTCTTTTCTATTTCTTTTTAATTGAGTCTCTAATATTTGTAATATTCTAATATATTTCTCAGAGTAGAGATTGATGGGGAGAGCCTTTGCCTTTATCTCAGAAGCTCTTGAGGTTATAAATGCAATTCTCTTGAGTGTGTAAGGGATAATCTTAGTAAGAGGTTGAGTTGGTGACTGTTTCATACCATATACTCTATTCTTTCAAGAGACAAGACACAGCAGTTGCTCAGACAACCTTCTATGGAGTAGTAGGCTAAAAAGTCTGGCTAATCATTGACTCAGATCATATCACACCCATAAAGTTTAGTATAGAGCTATAGATAAGGGCTTGATTGAGTATAGTAAGGCCTATAAGTGGTTTACTAACTACTTTAATAGTGAGCTTGTTATAGTGTATAAAGATAAACACCTTAAAGACACTATGCAAGGAATGTTAAGACTTTAGACCTTAGTTGAATTTATGTTTTAACTTAAAGCTTATATCTAATACTTGATATCTTTATGCTTCTTATCAGAGGATCCAGTTAAGGTTTTTAGTAAAGTTATTTTGGAGAAGAGATATCAACGAGACTTTGAGTAGCATCCTAGAAATTATTCAGAAACAAGTAAGAGTACCGATCTCTCAAAGTAATAAGAATACAAGGAGAAATAAAAAAAAGAGAACTTGCTATTCCCTTCCCTTTCTAGTTTGTATTTATCCTAACTAGGAGTATAACAACTGTTACAATGTAATAACACTACTTGTAACTAAAGATGACTAGTTAAGTGACAGATCAGTAACAAAGATGATAAGTGAATCAGAGTTAAGTCAGAGTTTATAAATAGGTTAGTCTAATTTTATCCCATTTAGATGAAGTCCAAAGATAGAAAGGGAAATAGTTTGAGATTTCTCCAAAGAGTCCTATTTGTATTATGAGTCCATTGTCTTTTTAGAGTCTTTAGACATCCAGCATACCATTGCATCATGATGTCCTTATCTAGCATTGCCAATATCTCATCTACTAACTACTCATTATCAGACCATAGCTGATAATAATTGTAGTTCCACTCAATATTCATAACAAGGAGGATCTAGATTGAATCCACCATCATTTCATTTATTTTCATATTATAAATAAGCTACACTTCTACTTTTTAATTTCTTTCTGATACCCCACTTCCTCCTCCCCACAAACCCTTTAGCATGCAATTAAGAACTGTCACTATCTTTTCTATTTGCTTATCATAGTAAACATCTCTTTTGCCCCTTTTAGTGCTAGACTACTTTAAGCTATTTATCAATGAATCAGACCTACATCAAAGTCTAGACTTCCCAAAGACATTGGATAGCTTCTGGACAAAGGCAGACCAGTCTTCAAGTTTCTATTCTCCAGAAGATAATAACAAGAATGCTATTATAACAATTCTTTTTTCTAATAATGGTAAAGCAGTCAGTTATTTCATTTAGTTCACAAAATATCAGAATCACATTCACTGGGACAACTACTTACTAAGGGAGGTGGTAAAGGATACATTACTGAGCCATATTAGAGATAAGCTATGCTTCAGTCACAAAGATGTATTATTCTTTAAGGGCTTAAAAAAAGCTGTATTGAGAATTAACAATGATTTCTGGAAAAGGCAACAAGAAGACAAGAACAAATTTCAAATAGCTCAGAACTTACAAAATTATATGTTAAAGCCCCCAGAACTAGATATGGGAAGGGTCCAGACTCTCTTAGAGATAGTAGTGAGTTGTGATAGGTTAGTGAGAAAGAAGACAAGACTACCAGTTTTCTCAACCCCTACATTTTCATGTTCTGACAATCCTCCTTCTCTAATCAGTAACATCTTGGGTTCTAATGATTATTTGATACCAGTCAAACAATAACATTATATGGCTAGGGGCTTATGCTTATACTATAGCCAGGCAGAATATCTTGCTTAGACCTATCCTTGCTAATTTTCAAGGGTGTTGACCACTGTTAAAGCATATGCTATGTAGTTAGAGAATCTATTCTCTGATTTCAAACCCTCAAAAAAAAATCAGTAGTCCTCTCAATTCCTTAGGAGCTAACTATCTAAATATTACTAGGGAACTAACTCTGTATTTAGACACATTGACTGTATCAGACTCAAGGGTACTAAGCACAATCCTTTATTCTCTAGTCATTCCTGTAGCCTTTAAAGGATTAGTAGATTCAGGTTCTTTGGACTGCTTTCTGAACTCAAGTTTTGTTATCAAGAATAAATTATCCTTTCAAGAAATTGTACCTCTCCTTGTTACTTTGATAGATAGTATTGCTAATGCTTTTATGACTCATTACCAATAAATTTCTCTTGTGGCTATTTTTTTATACTTGAATTCTACATAATGAAGCTAAAGGACACTTACCTAGCAGTTCTCAGGTTCAGTTGGCTAATCTACTATAACCCAATAATTGATTGGACCAAGAAGACTATTCTCATTCAAATACCTAATTCCAGCTAAATAGATCAAGTACCTACAGACCATGGAAAAGGTATTGTTATCCCCTAGAAATGTTAACTACAGGGCAGTGGTGACAGCTTTGATGTCCTAGTAACTTAGTAACACTGTGGACAACTATAATACCCTCTCTTAGATCTATTTACTTTCTTTTCACAGTAGAATTACAAACCCTTTAGGAATTTATTGAGGAAAACACAAAGACAGAAATTATAAGGCCCTTCAACTCACTATGTGGGCCTCTGATATTATTTGTTAGAAAAAAGAATAGATTCTTATAGTTATGCATCAATTACCAAGGCCTAAACTGCTTAATGTGTAAAAACAAGTATCTAACTCCACTAGTGACTGATCTGCTAAATGTCCCAAAGAAGGTCCATTGAAAGGGTGCAAAAGGGAATTGCATATTGGGACAAACAAAACAATGTTGTGCTAGCTCCCAATTGCATGCTAAAGGTTTAAGGGGAGATAATCAAAGATGAAGGTTATAAATAACTAAAAAAGTTGAATTATATGTAGCTTAAATAAAATATATGTTTAGTCATTATAAAAAGAGTATAAGATCTCTCTAGATCATTGTTGCATAGCCTTGCTAAGGTATCAACCTTTATATACTGTAACAAAAGCTCCTCTAGAAAATACAGTTAGTTAATCACTTATAGACCCTCCACACTCAGTTGCTCTCTTGTTTGTATCCCTAATACTGAACCTTATGGATGTGATGCAATCTAAGTGTATACCTAACCAAGCTTTTCTAGCTCGTTGTCCTCTTTGAAGCCTACTTGAGTTGCATTTGTGCCTTCTTTCTAGATTGAGTTCTGGGTATATTTAGTACTCTTCTCAAGATATCCCCTTGATTTTAGTTTTCTTACCCTTAATAGATTCACATTTACAATTCCAGAGGCAGTGTAGATAAAGATAAGAGTCAAGAGGTTCCTTTCTGATCCAACTGTACTCTGGATACTATATTACAAGATTTTTATCCAGGCCTCTGGCCTAGCTTGTGAAGTTTGTGTTGAAGTCAGTCCACTACGCTTCCTTCCTACAACAGTCTGTGGAATAGCAGATAGTATTGTCTGAAAGGTTGCTATGCTCCCTTTCTCCAATAGTCTGTGAGAATTTTCTTTCTAACTCATTTCTTTATCTCTCAAATCATAAGAAAAATCAATCTCAAGTCCATTGTCACATACAAATATAATCTATAATCTAATGCTATTGAATACTTCTTTATATACTACATTGAGTGTCCTTCTACTCTCTTG
>Ga0153964_1000047_pt1 | contig 18687 bp, 13 predicted proteins | sample TSFL048MetaG_FD_104726 | JGI IMG/M metagenome (GOLD analysis project Ga0153964, IMG submission 104726) | Attine ant fungus gardens microbial communities from Florida, USA - TSFL048 MetaG | ecosystem: Host-associated > Fungi > Mycelium > Unclassified | place: USA: Florida, Withalacochee... | reverse complement strand
TAGATATACCTCAGTTGAATATCACCTTAGCTTCCGGATCTATCCACTAGCTTCTTAGTGCCTCTGCCTTGTGTGCGGAGTGAGCCCTAACAGTTACCAGTTGATCTGCTTAATATCTCGGCCATTATTGATCGCCTCGAGATGTGACTGGTATCTATCGAAAGGTCTTCTTAAGGGCTTTAAGCTGGCTTTGAGATCGTGGGAATCGTCGAAGAATTGGTGGAGATATGACCAAATGAAGTTTGTGACATTCATCTTCTGATGTTTATCTCTACCTGTTCTTTGAGGCAGCATCTTTTCCTTCTTTATTATGCTAGATGTGTGAGCACTGTGCCACATGTTCAGCACCTTCAACCTGGTAGAGACTTGTCAAGTTGTAAGCCTCTTGGTTCATAGAAAGATACTTCAAGTAGTCATTTCTGTAAATAGGATGGACTGGAAGGAGTACACTAAGCTCTGGGAAGTCTATGATACCCTTGGCCTCTGGCCCTTTTCCCTATATGTTGTCCTGAAGTCACATATCAAGACACTAATAGTTAATAGCCACTTGAGGGTACCCAGTTTCTCTATGACCTACAAAAAGGAGTCCTAGTACTCACTCACAGGTGAGACGCCTTGCTCCTCACCTACACCTTGTTAGGGAGGCAATTTTAGGTAAGCCAACCAGGAGAGACTGGGATAGTATAAACTGTCCTTGGCCCTTCCACATAGAGCTTTGGCTCGTAGTAGAAGTCACTAGTATCTTTTTAAAAGGAGATCTCACTAGAGTACTGGAAATAGTATCTGTGATTTTACATGCAATGTGGGAGGGTTGTTTGATTAGGGCCTGAAACATAGAGTAGGAGTTAAGTCGGTATGGCAAATACATGTGTTGAAAGCTAGGTCTTTTTCCTTTTTCTATAATTAGTCTTTTCTTTCTTTTGGTACCTATGCTTCTTTGCCTCATACTTAGTTAGTATAAGAGGTGCATTTACAATATGTATTAAGGGTCTGTAGTCTCCCTTTCTCTATACTGCCACAGACTATCTTTATGCCCTGTGTAATAAATTGCTGATTTAAAAAAAAAAAAGCATGGAAAAAGAGTTATATTACTGTCACAAAGTCACAAAAGGTGTGATATTGGTCACAAGTCACAGTCATAACATGTGACAGGGTAGTCACATGATGAGTAACATGAGGACTGTAGAAGATGAAGTATATAGTCACAATAGTAGTTGTATATATAGTGTAGAAAATCAACTGGAAACTCTATTGAGTTTTTCTTGTCAACTTGGACTTGGAGAGTGATTAAGTTGTCTCTGGCTAAATCACTACACATATAGCCAAAGAGTACTACTATGAGGACAACTTTGAAATAGGGCATTAGAATAATACCAAGCAGGCAGGACTCAGGAACAGGGTATAAATAGTAGTCTAGAATTGAGAATTGGATTTTGAATATTACTGCTACTATAGTACATTGGTAGAACTTTATTTAAACAACTTCTTTTCACCTTTATCTTCTGAATTAATTTCCCCATAAATTTGCATAAGAGATACCGTGCTAATACACAGTGTTGACTAGGGTACTTTCTTAGAAGATCACATACTTTACTTATTAAAAACTTTTATATTCACCGCTATCTAGACAGTAGTTGGGAAACTTTAATTTAACAAGAAAACAGGAAAAATCCTAGCTATAATTTAGCCTTATCAACAGAAATTTCAGTATCATATCTTTTTTCAGCACTAATGAGTTCTTGTGAAGCAATGTCACCAATATATCAATGTCTCTCCAATACATGGCTATCTTCCTAAGACAAAGGAAATTGAATAATCAAAGTAGTAATGACGTCCTATAACTCAACTCCTTTGACGAAGCAGTATGGTTCTTCTTATTTGCTATATATGAGTTGAGTTGAGACCAACTTTATATTATGAACAAGATCTTCTTCAGGAATATAGTCAAACAAAAATTTACCAAGAACATCCCTAAACATACCTAGGCTCTGAGCTAACCTCACAACAGAATAATCAGAAATGTCCTCTTATCCCTCCCTCCTTGTTCTAATGTGGAACAACTTAAAAAGTCCAAGTTCTACAAAAATGTGAAGAGCAATGAAACATCCATCAAATCATTTGCCTAGGCTACTGTGTCAGTTGCAAACATCCTCAAAATCAAAGAAGTCTTTTCTGTATTACCAAATAAGAAGATAATAGAAATTTATAGCACATCAATGGATAAACTGACAAATAAAACTAGGAAAATCCAAGCTACTACCAAGGGCCCCTCAAGAGAGCAAGCTATTGTTCCAATTGCTAATCAACATGTTGACCTCAACCCCATTATAAACAAAGTAAATATACTGTTATAAACTTCATTTAGCCATATCTCCATCAATTTTTCAACAATTCTCACAGTCTCAATAGCTACAGAAAGCCCTCAAAAAGACCTTTTGACCAATGCTAGTCATGTCTCAAGGTGATCAATATTGGCTGAGATATTAAGCAGATCAACTGGTAACCACTATGTTACTGTTTATTAAATTGCTAATATCTCGGAAACTGCCACAATTGATGCTTCAGTTCTAGGCTCAGCAAAAGCCTTCTTTATAATACTCAGAATTAGCCTAGAACAACCTCAAGGCAATCATTATTAGTAGAGATATGAAGGCCTCAATGTTTGCACATAGACTTTATTAATTACTCATAGATAGTTATCTGTCCTTTCCTTAGAACAAAGGACAGCTTCTATAAGATTAAGTTATCACTATATTAAGCACAAAGACACTACCATATGTAGAACAATAGGTAGTAGTATATGATGATCTGTCCTAGTGTACAGACTATCACAATTCTGTATATAAGGACTCATAGTCTGAGAATTAGATCTCAGACTTAACAATATCTTTTGTCACTTGTCTAACTTTGCATTTTTGAACTCTTTAAAGTATCAAAGCACCCATCACAAATAGGAAGTGACCATTTGTGATAGTAACTGTTATAGTTGTGCTATGGACCAGTAGTCATATACTGTATGGTTTACTACTACACCAAAAGGACAATGTTAGCAAGGCTACTTGCTAACAAGGGTCCAGCTATTTATGTAGTTCATTTGAACAGGTATTTTGTTATACTTCCATGACACTATTTAGTAGTCACTTTTCTATGACATGCATAACCTGGAAATAAATTGGGAGATAGGAGAAGTAAAGATGATAAGATGTCTATCCCTTTGTGGAAAAAACCTGGTGGTAGAAAAAGATATAGAGTGGAGGAAAAAGCTAGGGAAGAAAATAAGAAATGTGGAAAAAGCTAATAGAAACAAGTGGGAATAGACAATGGAAGAAAAGTTCAACAAGAAGATTGAGCTAGATAGAGAGAAAGTAAAAGAAATGGTGCCACAGAAATTTCATAGGTGGCTAAAAGTATTTGAGAAAGCAGAGTTGGAAAGGATGTTAAAGAGAAAGCTATGGGACTATGCAATTAATCTAAAAGAGGATTTTGTCTCAAAGAAAGAAAAGATATATTTAATGTCAAGGCAAGAGAAAGAGAAAGTACGAGAATTTATAGAAGAGCAGCTAAAAAAAGGGTATATTAGACCCTCAAAATCACCCCAAACTTTACCAGTCTTCTTTATAGGAAAGAAAGATAGAAAGAACCAAATGGTACAAGATTATTGGTATCTCAACAAGGGGACAGTCAAGGACAATTATTCCTTACTATTAATCTCAGACCCTTATTGACACTATGGGAACAAAAAGGGTATTTACAAAGATGGATCTAAGATGGAGGTACAACAATGTATGAATAAAGGAGGGAGATGAGTGGAAGGCAGCATTCACAATATACTTAGGAGTATACAAACTTGCCTACAACTTTTTAGGCAATGATGAATGACATTTTGAGGGACCTGATAAATACTAGAGAAGTAGCTGTGTTTATGGACAATGTCTTAGTAGGAACAGAGGACGAGAAGTGGCATAATGAAATAGTAGAGGAAGTGTTAAGGAGGATAGAGAAAAATGACCTTTACATAAAGCCTGAAAAATGTGTATGGAAAGTAAGAGAAATTGATTTCCTGGGGCTAGTAATGGGATCAGGAGGAATTAAGATACAGAAAAAAAGGTAGTAGAAGTCCTAAAATGGCCAAAACCAAAAACAGTCAAAGAGATACAGAAGTTCCTAGGATTAGCAAATTATTACAGACAATTTGTCAAGGACTTTGCCAAAATAGCTAAGCTAATACATAGGTTAGTTAGAAAGGACAAAAAATGGAATTGGGGAAATAAATAGAAAAGGGCATTCAAGCAGTTGAAGCAGATGTTCATGACGCAACCAGTATTGGTGGTACTAGACTTGGATAAAGAAATGAGGATAGAGGCAAATACGTTAGAATACATGACAAGAGAAGTGTTATTTATGAAAAGTGAGGATGAAAAGTAGAGGCCAGTAGCTTTTATCTCAAAATCACTAAATGAGGTGAAGAGGAATTATGAAATTCATAATAGAGAGATATTGGCAATAGTTAGATGCTTAGATGAGTGGAGACATCTGCTAGAAAGAGCACAGAACAAATTTGAGATCTGAAGCAACCACAAAAATTTGAAATATTTTATGAGTAATCAAAAGTTAAATCATAAACAAGTGCAATGGGCTCTATACCTATCTAGATTTGATTTTATGCTCAAACATGTGCTAGGATCCAGTATGGGAAAAGCTGATAGTTTGAGTAGATGACCAGACTGGCAAAAGAAAGTGAAAAAGGACAACAAGAATAAAACGTTGTTGAAAAAGGAATAGTTAGAAGTAAGAGCAATGCAAGTAATAGAAGTAGTAATAGAGGGAGTAGACTTATTGGAGAAAATAAGAAAGTCAAAGGCAAAAGACAATGAAGTGGTAAAAGTAGTAGAAGAAATGAAACAGGCAGAAGTAAAAATGCTAAGAGACAAAGAGTGGAGAGAAAAAAGTAGACTTATGCTAAGGAACAGAAAAGTATATGTTCTAAGAGACAAAAAGTTGAGAGCAGAAATAATCTGGCTACATCATGATATACTAGTAGGAGGGTATGAAGGATAGTGGAAGACAATGGAGTTGGTTACTAGAAATTTCTGGTAGCTAGAAGTGACAAAAGAAGTCAAGAAGTATACAGAGGAATGTGATATATGCTAGAGAAATAAGAATTGAACAGAGGCATCCACAGGAAAACTCATGCCAAATGCAGTACCAAAAAAATCCTGGACCCATATTTTAGCAGATTTCATCACAAAGCTACTACTAGCACAAGGATATAACAGTATATTGGTAGTATATGATAGAATGACAAAAATGGCACACTTTATGCCAACTACAGAAAAGACTTCAGTGAAAGAAGTTAAATCGAATGTTGGAAATAGATACCAAGTTGTTGACAGCCTACCACTTACAGATAGACAACCAAACAGAAAGGATAAATCAAAACTTAGAACAATACTTAAGAATATTCATCAACCATCGACAAGAGTAATGGCCAGATTGATTAGTAATAGTAGAGTTTGCATATAACAATAAGGTGTAGACTAGTACAAAAGTATTGCTGTTCAGAGCAAATAATAGATGAGATCCATGCATGGGATTTGAGATAAGAAAAAAGGGAAAATTTGAGAAGGCAGAAGAATTTGTGACAAGAATAAAGAAAGTACATGAGAAAGCAGAAGTGGCACTGAAAAAGAGCCAGGAGAAGATAAAAAGATATGCCAATAAAAGAAAAAGAAAAGTAGAAGAATATTGAGTAGGAAACTAGGTGCTCTTAAGCATAAAATAAAGAGAAGACAATTGGAAAAATTGACAAAACATTTTGTAGGCCTATACTAAGTAAAAGGGGTCATTTCAACAAACACAATAGAACTGGATTTACCAAGTACAATTAAAATACATCTAATAGTCAATATCAGTAGAGTACAGAGATACAAAGATCAAATAGAAGATCAAAAAAAGGAACGACTAGTACCAGTTATAATCAAAGAAGAAGAAGAATATGAAATGGAGAAAATATTTTTAAAAAAAAGATTTAGAGGAAGAGATCAATATTTGGTACAGTGAAAAGGATATACAATGAAAGAAGATACCTAGGAACCAAGAGAGAGCATAGAAAATACAGAGAACTTAGTCAAAGAATTTGAGAAAGAATACAATGAAATAGAAAAGGCAAAGAAAAGAAGAAATGATAAAGAAGATAAGGAGAGAGAACTGCCAGGTAGGTATATGGCAAAAATATTATATGACTGGGATAACAAGAGATTTGACAAAGAATATTGGGGATGACTAGAAAGGAATTGGAAGAAATAGAAGAGAAAGAGAAGAGAAAAATTAGAAAAAATCAATAAAGAAGAAGAAAAAGAAGAATTTGAGAAAGGAAAAATAGAAGAATGGAATGAAGATGATGAAATAGGGAAGATGGGAGATATCTATGATGAGCTGTAAGAAATTTTTGGGACAAAAATTCTTAAGAGGGGAGTACTGTCATAAATTGACATGACTATGATAATGGTAATAGACAGGATCAGCTGATGGAAAGGAATGACAGGTAATATGAGAGAAAGATTAGAAATAACTAATGGACATGGGAAAAAGAACTTGTATTATAAATAGGAGCAAACAGCTAGGAAATATATAAATAGTATAAAAGAATCAAGCAAGAACTCCATTGAGTTCTCTTCTAACCCTGAAAAGTCTTTTGGTCTAAATCCTAGACTAAGATTCTAAGTCAGTTGCTAACAATTAGGAACTTTGGAAACATAATAATTATAACAGGTGACTTTAACATCAAAAACAGTAATTGGGACCCCAATTTCCATTACTATTCTATTCATACAGACAATCTTATTGTTATTGCTAAGTCTTGATGACTCAAGGACCACTCTAGGTAAGTGTTTAGGAAGAACTCGATAGAGTTCCTCATTAGATTTAACTACCTACTTATACTACTTTTACAAGTGGCTGTATACTACTAGTCCATGATCACATGTCCTTCTAGAATATTCTACAATCACATGACCCTGTCACATGATCTGATTACTTAAGTTCCCATGCTATTTATATCTTATCTGCATTGTATAACTTGATGTTTGTGATCAAGTGTTTGAATACATGGGAAACTTGTTCCTTCTTAGGGCTCTCATAACACTTATTACAATTGCTAACAACTTAGGCTTAGAGTTATCTTTTCCATCTAACCTAGGCCCTATAAGATACGTTGACAATCCACATAGTACTAATTCTATCTTAGACCTCATCTTTCTTCTTTCCACTAATATGGGGTTTGGTCAACACTTTTTGCACTCTGAATTACAAAAACCATCAGATCATATCCCTCTTATCATTGAAGTGGGCATTAGGGAGGTAAACATTAATATTAGCATTATGTCAATAAAAAAAGATAGCAAAGAAGAGAAATACTTCATCAAATCAATAATGTAAGACATAGAAAACCTTGACGTATTAAATATCAAAAGTAGAGATGATCTTCAAAATATGGTTAAACAACTAGCTACCATATTTGATGATGCATGGCACCAACACTCCAAACTAAAAGGTGTCATAAAACATTTCAAGAAGTAGTAGAATTAAGAATGTACTAATAGCCTTAATAGATATCAGAAGCAAAGTGACATACAAAGCTAGAAAGAATATAAGTCTACTATATAAGACACCAAGGAAAAGTTCTTTGATAACAAGATACATGAAATTGCATCATCAAATAAGAGACTATGGAACTTAATGAACTAGATCAGGAAAAAGTTACTACCTGTTATCGAATCCATTTCGTTTGAAAATTGCCCATGCAATACCTTACCTAACCTGTGGTATGCCTTCTACAACTCATACAACTTAGCTGAAAACAGACCCATCAATACTGGTTTCCTCAATGAAATCCCTTAAGCAAAAATTATCAAGTAGTCCCCTTTCTCCAACCAGGAATTCAGAGATATAATAGCTAAGTATTTCTTTTCTTTTACCCCTAGTCCAGACCATGTCTCTTGGAGACACCTCAAATCTCTCATCTATAATAACACATGCCTAAAGAAAATTGTATGTACTGCTAACGCTTGTATTAACCTAGAGTATTGGCCCTCCTACTTCAAATCTGCCTCTACTATCATCATTCCCTGTCATATTCTGGAAATCTGACAATTATGTAATTTATTTCTCCTAATAATTCTCCTAAAAATTAATAATAGTAGAATAGCATAGTAGATTACTCTTCTCCTATTCCAGACTACCTATAAGTACTGAGTAGTTACAGTATAATTCCTTAGTTTGTAAATTAATGTTAATTAATCCTAATCCTATTCTTGTCTACTTCAGTCTCTATTCTATATTCCTAGGACCTCTATTCTGATGACTTACTTCTATTTTGAAATAAGTGACTGACCTCACAACCAGAGACTAGGGCACAACACATAAGTTAAAGCCAAGATCATTTATCAAAAGTTGTACTTTGCTCCAACATTTTTATTCTGTCTGTCGGAGCCTGCTTTTTTGGGTTTTCTATCATTGCTAAGTATTATTTATTCTCCAAAGTAGTACTATACATCCATCCCGGAGTATAATTCTATTTATAACTCCTTTTCTCCATTCTCTGTCTTCCTATATTTGACATTCCCAAGCCAAATGAGAACTCTTACAATATGCCTAAATCCTTCTAACCAATTGTCCTCCTAAACATAACTGGTAAACTCATTGAAAAAGTTATCAGCAATCAACTTCAATTCCATATGACAGCTCATGGCTTCCTAGATCCCAACCAACTAGGCAATATTAGACAATGTTCTACTACAGATGCAGAAATTTACATTACACATCTAATCTATGCAGAGTGGCTTAAGTAGTACCATACTAATGTTATAGTATTTGATATTGCTCAATTCTTTTCTTCTCTCAACCATAGTTTTCTTTTCACATGTCTAAAAAAAGCTAGTTTCAACACCAATATTATAGGCTTTTTCAATAGCTATCATTCCAATCACTCAACTATGTATTCATGAAATAATTTTTCTTTTCTACTATTTAACACCAATGTTGGAGTAGACCAAGGCTTAGTTCTATCCTCCATCATTTCCACTATATACCTAGCTCCAATTATAAAAACATTCAAAAAAAGAATTAAAAACCTAAAAGAAAAAATTCCAACTGATATTCTTTTTTTTGTTAACAATAGTCTTCTAATTTTCCAAGAGAAGAGTTATTTTCTCTCATCTTCATTTTTATTATGTAGTTACAACATCATGTTGAAAATTCTCCTTAATGCAGGACTCGTCATAGAACACAACAAATCCAAATACTTCCTAATCCCACTCCTTATCTGAGTTAACAAGGAGAATTCGATGGAGTTTTTGTTATTTTCTGTATACTACTTATACAACTACTACATGGTCTGTATACTACTTTTCCATCTCATCATATGACACATCATGTGACATGACACTGTGACTTCTTGTCATGTGACTGTGACTATGTGATACTTATGATATAATACTTTCCCATACTCTTTTCTATGTAGTAAGTTCAAAAGAAAAAGTAAAGTAAAGTAAATATAAATAATGACTTAGCCATTTTGCCAAGTCATGACAATTACCTTGGCTTTTGCTTCAATTAAAAACTCAACTTCCAATATCATACACACTTCTATACTACTAAATGTCTCTTCACCCTTAATACTATGAAGATACTAGGAAACTCCTCAAGAGACCTCCCTATTCAAAAATGACTCTTGTACAGGATATGTATTCTGCTAATTACATTATATGGGTTCCAGCTTTGGTTCTTTAAGAGCATACCCATCAGTAAAAATATAGCTAAACTAAAGAAAATACAGTAGAGAGCAGTCCTCTAGATCACAGGCACCTTTCAAATATTACTCTTAGAAGACATAGAGATCATTACAGGTCTTATTCCCATTACCCTTCATCTTTGGAAACTCAATGGCAGACATTACCTTCACTATGCATCCATTCCTTCCTCACATGCTATTAATTTCTTACTTGATACTTAGCATGCAAAAAACCATCCACCTCATAGGTTTGCTATACCTAAACTCACCACTAAACAACAGGTGAACCTCAAGAGCCCCATTAAGGATATCAATGAATGTCTCAATAGTATCAATAAATGTTTTAATCCCCTTTACAAACTTTTTTCTCCTAGTTTGAGAATAGTCAATTATTTCTCTAGTAGAATTACCTTCTATTCTCCTTCTTCCTTGTCCAATAAAGACCTCTATCATCACTTACAAAATCTCAACCAAGCCTTTAGGTCATCATAAACCTCATCCTACTATGCCACCATCATTGTAGATGGTGATGTCAAAAAATTCCATGTTGTAACAGCAATTGCTAACATTTGGTCTAACAACTCTGTCACCAAGCAGCTTTAAGTCCAATTTATCAATGTTATGTCTGTTAAAACAGAGCTCATGGCCATCCACATTGGCCTTATTTCAGCCATGAAACTTATTGATACTTATGACATTATTATTATTACTGACTCCATCTCTGTAGCTAGAAAAATCCTAGAATCCAAAGTCGACCCTCCAAAAAGTATGGTCATACCACTAGTCTCTGCTATTGAATCCTATCTGAGCAAAGATACCAGGAACAACATCCACTTCTGGCATTACCCTAGCAAAGTAAAATAGCCAAGACACAAACTTGTCAATGATCAAGTAAAAGTAAGCAGTAATGTCCCAATACTTCCCAATAGAAACTCACACTTATTGCAATGAACTGATGCAATAGACATGTCCACTCTCTTCTGTATTCTGTTAACTCCTCCATTCCACTTACACCACTATTCTTCCATTCCTTCTCTATTTTACAACATCAATGCCAGCTTATTATTGATATAGTGATATCTGTCACCTGGGCCACAAGCTAACACCAAAGAGTGTAGAGTAGGCTTAGATAGAGTTCAGTCTCACTATCCTCTCTCAGTTGTTTACCCAATCCTAAGATGTCTGAGGTGAGACAACATTTCTTGTATTACAATCTTTGCTTACTGTAAACTGCAAATATTAACATAATAAAAGGTAGTCGTCTACTTGATCCCAAGATATCTGAGATATTAACATAATAAAAGTACTTATTCAACAAAAAGAAAGAGTGTAATAATATCCTTTGCAACTAGCCTTAAGAAAGGACATTATTTCCTGAATTTTAAAGACAAAAAATAATACATCATCAAACTGATCTATTATAATGAGTTTCACTACTATATGCTGTTTTGCCAACTGCTCAGAACACAGTCACAACTCAAAACCATAGTGAAAGGATGCAAAAGGGAATTGCATACTGGGACAAATAAAACAATAATGTACCAGCTCCCAATTGTATGCTAAAGGTCTGAGAAGAGATTATCAAAGGTAAAGGTTTATAAATAATTAGAGAAATAAGAATTATATGCAGCTCCAGTAAAATATATATTGGTAGTTGTGAAAGGATTGTAAGATCTCTCTAGATCGTCATTACATAGCCTTTCTAAGGTGTTAACCTTTATATACCATGACAAAAGCTCCTCTGGAAAATACAATTAGTTGATTACTCATAGATCCTCTATACTCAGTTGTTCCCTTGTCTGCACCCTTAACACTGAACCTTATAGGTATGATGTAATCTAAGTATGCACCTAGCCAAGCTTTCCTAGCCTACTGTTCTCTTCAAAGCTTGCCCGAGTTATATCTGCATCTTCTCTCTAGATCAAGTTCTGGGTATATTCTGTGTTCTTCTCAAGATACCCCACTAGTCCCAGTCTTCTTACTCTCATTAGATCCGCATTCACAATTCCAGAGGCAGTGTAGATAGAGGTAGGAGTCTAGAGGTTCTTCTCCGATCCAACTGTACTCTGGATACTATATTAAAATATTACAAAGCCCTGAAACTCAAGAAATAAAATATAAAAGGAAAACTATTACTACTTTTAGGATTTCATTGCCTCCTTTCTGTCTTAAGACCTCCTAAAATCCCACAAATGATGTAGCCCTCTCCTTTCTTTGTGATGATATATTCTCTCACCAAGTTCTTCCTATCAAAGATGACATGTTTTCATTGCTGCTTCCTTCTAGAATATTCTTCTGTTTTCCCCTATTATGCTCTTGATGCTGCTTTGTAATTTGGACTTTATTGAGTATCTGTTAAGCAGTTAGCAAGTCTCAATAAATGTTTAGTATCTCCAAGTTATGTCCTAGAGGTCATTTATCTAAATATAATTGATCTGATGCCATCAATGCTTATTTACAAGCACAAAGTCTATTAGTCTAAGTTTTTCATCTGAGTAGTACTAGTTCTAGAGTATCAATTTACTATCTTTCTAAGTTAGTCCATCCAAAAGTGGATCTAGAGCATAGTCTCTCAGTAACTCTCTTAGTAACCTGATGCTAGTTCATCTTAATTGCTTCTCAAGATCTCAACATGAGCTCTAGGTCGATTATTACCTGCTCAATATACTTATCATATAGTGTTATGTTCTAAGGATATAAAAAGAGTTCTAGAGCAAATTCCAATTAAGAATCTGTTGTTATAAAGCTTATCAAATGTTATCTTCTGCAGAAAATTTGCTTGCAGCATAACAGTAGTAGTGTCACAAACTTCATTCGGTCATATCTCCACCAATTCTTCAACAATTCCCACGGCCTTAAAGCCAGCTTAAAACCCTTAAGAAGACCTTTTGATCAATACCAGTCACGTCTCAAGGAAATCAATAATGGCCAAGATATTAAGCAGATCAACTGGTAACCACTATGTTACCATTTATTAAATCGCTAATATCTCAGAAACCACTGTGATCGATGCTTTGGTTCTAGGCTCAGCAGAAGCCTTCTTTATAATGCTCAGAATGAGCCTAGAACGACCTCAAGGCAATTAATATTAGTAGAGATATAAAGACCTCAATGTTTGTACATAGACTTCATTAATTACCCATAGATAGTCATCTGTCCTTTTCTTAGAACAAAGAACAGCCTCCATATGGTTAGGTTATCATTATTTTAGTACAAAGACACTACCATATATAGAACAATAGATAGTAATCAGGTGATGATTTGTACTAGTGCACAGACCATCACAATTATGTATATAAGGACCCATAGTCTGAGGATTAGACCTCAGACTTAACAATATCTTTGCTGCTTGTCTAAACTTCACTTTTTTGAGCCTTTTGAATATCAAACCAACCAATCACAAATTAGTAAGTGGCCATTTGTGATAAGTAGCAGTATTAACTCATGAATCATATTGTAACAATATAAGAACTTATATAGTAGATAGGTTGTTTTAACTTTGGTCTAGTTCTGCATGCATAATCTTTACTCTTGAACACTGGAGATGTAGGATCGTAACATAAGACCGAAGTTTCCTATCATTCTTCATAATAATACTCTATGGTACTTTAAGAGAACACTCCTATTGTCACCATGATCCCATACAGCATTATCACCTCATTCCTCACCACTGTTTTCATGCTTTTCTTTGGACAATCAATACTACAAACCTGGAATAATATTGATTAGACTGAAAAGAATGAATATCTTTAAAATATCCAATTCTTCTTCAGATTGGCAGGAAAGGAACTAAATAAAGACAAAGGGAAGAGAAGAATAAAAGAACCTAATGATTATAAAGGAGATCCTGAAACAGTCAATGTATGGTATAGATACATGACAATGTATTTCCAAAGCAATAACATCTCCAGTAATTGGGAACAAATCAAGATCGCTCTAGGAAAAATAAAAAAGGAAAAAGACAATCATGCTCAACAATGGGCTGATGAAAAGATTGCCAAATTTGTCCCTTTTCAGAAGAAGTGGAGAGAATTAGAGATAGAAGATGACAAAAAAGTTGAATTGAGGAACATGACCCACAAATCTCTATTCAACTCCTGGAACGACATAACTCAAGCTATAGAAATATTCTTTATTTTTACTAAAACCCAGACTCATGTTATTGAGAAGATTCATCAACTTCGCCAAGGGTCTAGAATAGTTAAAGACTATTGGAGTAACTTCTGTACCTGAAAGAAGCTAACAGGCTATAACGAGGTGGCATTAGTTGAAATCTTCAAGAAGGGACTATATTCAGGTTTGGCTTAAAAATTAGTAGAACTTGGATAACTGAAGAATTCAAACTCACTGGAAAGTTAGTATAAAATGGCATTAGATTATGAGAGGGCAAGATAAGAAGCAAATATAAAATTTGGAAGTAAGAATGAATGGTCAGAAAAACAAGTAATTAAGAAAGAGAAAAAGAATGAACAACCTCTCTTTATGCCAACAACCACTCTAACCTATAGATGTAACCCAAATACTATGGACATCGATAGTATGCATAAGTAAGGAATTTGCTTTAATTGTGGCATCAAAGGGCATATTGTAGCAAAATGCCCTGAACCAAGAAAAGAGAGAAAGTTTTTTGAAAGGAAGTTGAACTTAGAAAAATCAGTTGATGACTTGACTGTTAATGAGATGTGAGAGTTGATCAGAAGCCAAGTAGAGGGTTTTGGGAAGGGCAGAGAGTAAGTACTAGCTTACCTGTCCCTATTATAGATTCCAAGATATGTTTGACCAACTTCTCAATAAATGATTTCTTGAACTATTTTGATGCCAGAAAATTTGGGAAAACAAAAGGATTTACAATAGAATGGGTTGCAAAAAGGATATGAGAAGAGGATAAAGAAACTACATTATTAATCCTAAAAGTATGGTCTTATTACTCAAGAGAATGCAATGCAAAGATAGTCAAGGAGCTGAACCAGTTGACAGATAAGGAGGTATTAGAAGAGTTAGAGAGGATAAAAAAACCAGAAATGATCTAGAAGTTAGGAAATAGAGAACTCAGTACCAAGATTCAATTAATAACCATCGACTTCTCCAAGACCTATTATCGAATAGCCTTGATCAATTCTAGTTGTACTAGTTCATGTATCAACTGGCAATTCATTATAGAGAACAGATTGGAGACCATATGGAACAAATCTCTTTTGTAGTAACCAATCTTGGCAAAGCCGATGTATTCTTAGGATATGAATGGCTTCAATATCACAATCCATCAATAAACTGGAAGACATTACAACTAGTACTGGACAGATGCCAAACCTGGTATAGGAGAGTTATTAGAGGAGGAGAGCCAGAAGAGATTGAGGATGACTATGATGAGTTGGAAGAGGGAGAGAAGTACTTGTTTGTCAACTTGGAAGAAAAAGCATGGAGAAGAGTAGAAACAAAAAGCGAAACAGTGGAAAAAGAATTTGAAAAAAGAATACCCCAACAATATTGGCAATTCAAGGAGTTAGTCTTTGATAAAAAAGCCTTTGATGAATTACCACCACAATAACCCTGGGACCATGCAATTGAATTAGTCCCAGGAGCAATATTAAAGGACTGCAAGGTATATTCACTAAGTATCAAGGAGCAAAAAGAACTTGACAAATTCTTAGATAAATACTTAAAAACAGGACAAATACGACTATCAAAATTACCATGTATAGTACCTTTCTTCTTTGTCAAAAAGAAAGATGGCTCTTTATATCCTGTACAAGACTATTGCCAACTCAATGAAGTAACAATAAAAAATAAATATCCACTTCTCCTCATCCAAGAGTTAATTGACAAGGTTAAGGGAGCAACATACTTCATTAAACTCGATATTCAATAGGGATACAACAATGTGAGAATAAGAGAGGAGGATGAGTGGAAAGTAGCCTTTAGAACAAATAAAGGGCTGTTTAAACCATTGGTGATGTATTTCAGTTTATGCAACTTACCAGCAACTTTTTAACTAATGATGGATATACTATTCTGAGATCTTATCAGTAGAGGAAAGGTGGTCATCTACATGGACAATATCCTAATATTCTCCAAAACACTACAAGAATACTCAGATATTGTAATGGACATGCTCAAACTTTTAAAGGATAACAAGTTATTGGTACAGACCAAGAAGTGCCTTTTTTATCAAAAAAGGATTGATTATCTGGGGGTTATTATTTTAAAAGATAGTGTGGAAGTTGATCCAGCAAAAATCAGAGGAGTCACAGATTGACCAAAACCAAGTAATAAATAAGACGTTCAATAGTTCTTGGGATTTTATAACTTTTACAGAAGATTTATCAGGGATTTTGCCAGAGTCGCCAAGCCATTAACAGAGTTGACAAAAAAGAAAGAGTAGAAGTGGGGAGTAGAAGAAAGAGGGGCATTTGAAAAGATAAAAAAGATAATATTGTCAACGCCCATCCTTGCTATACCCAATGCTGATCACAAATTCTGAATGGAAGTAGATGCCTCAGGATATGCCATTGGAGAAGTGTTGTCCCAACAACAGGATGACTCCTCTTGGAGACCAGTTTCTTTCATCTCATAGTCATTGAGTGAGACTGAAAGAAACTATGAGATATATGATTGCAAGTTGTTAGCAGTCATGACAGGATTGTGATAATGGAGACAGTACTTGCTAGGAACAAATCAATTTGAAATATGGTCAGATCATAAAAACCTTGGGTATTTTTACAAACCCCAAAAGCTTAATTGCAAACAAGCTCACTGGCTGTCTGAACTCCAAGACTACAATTTTGAATTGATCCACAAGCTAGGAAACACAATGAAAAAAGTAGATGCTCTATCTAGATGATCTGATCATGACAATGGAAAAGGCAATAATGATGAAAAGATAGTACTGAGGCCAGAGAAGTTTAGAGTAATTGAAGTAAGGGAGGATGAAGTATGGAAGGAAGTGAGAGAAACAAAGGAGTGGATCAAAGAAAAAGTGAGAGGAGTAGTAGAGACTAGAGAAGAGGGCTGGAAAGAAAAGGATGGGATGATATTTTGGAAGGGAAGGATATACATTCCAGACTCAATTGTCTTGAGAGAAGAAATTCTTCGATGCCATCATAATCAAAAACTCACAGGACACCCTGGGTATACCAAGACTCATGAATTAATCATGAGGAATTACTGGTGGCCCAGGTTGATGAATGATGTCAAAAGATACGTTCTTGGATATGAATTATGTTAATCAACTAAGCCAGATCAACAAAAGAAAACTAACACATTACATCCAAATGAAGTACCTACACAGCCATGGGACGTTATTAGTATTGACATTGTAGGGCCACTACCAATATCCTCTGGATACAATGGTATCTTGGTAACAGTCAATTAATTCTCCAAAATAGTACAATATATTCCCATCAACATGGAAATCTCTTTAAGAGAAGTAGTCCAAAAGTTGTGGGAATGAGTGTTCAAAGATATAGGACTACCAAAGAAGATCATTAGCAATAGGGGCCTCCAGTTTGTATCAAACTTTATGAAGGAATTGTACTTATAGTTAGGGATTGAATGAAACCCTTCAATAGCCTACCATCCTCAAACTGATGGGCAAACTGAGCACGTAAATTAAGAACTAGAACAATACCTTCGACTTTACATTAGTCATTGACAAGACAATTGGGCTGAATGGCTGTTAATAGCTGAATTTGCTTATAATAATTGAAAACACACTAGTATAGGCAAGTTCCCATTCTTGATCAACCTAGGACGACATTCAAACACTGGGAACAAGACTAGTGGGGTAGAAAGGAAGACCCCTTTAGTTGAAGAATTCCTAGAAGAAATGAGGACAATGAGAAAAGAAATAGAGAAGGCACTGAGGAAAATGAACCAAATAATGAAGGAAATGTTCAACAAGAAAAAGGGAAATGAAAAGGAGTTTGCAGCAGGAGAACTGATTTGGATCAATGGGTCTCAATATAATGATGGACGACTGACAAAGAAGTTATTGTTCAAACAAACAGGTCCCTTTCCCATTGTATGAAAAGTAAAAAAAGCAGCATACGAGTTGAAGATCCCTAAGATGTGGAAAAATCTCCATCCGATCATCAACAAGTTGCGATTGAAATCTTACATTAGACCCACCTTTGAACAACAAGCAGAATGCTCCAATAATAATATCATATCAACCTCAGAAAGTGAATGTATACAAGAAGTTAAACGAATCCTTGATTTGAAGTGGAGAGGAGACCAACTACTTTATTTAATCAAATGGTGAGGTCAATCATTTGAAGAATCCACTTGGGAGCAGCATTATGACATTCTAAAGAGAGCTAAGAAACTCTGCGACAACTTTCATCAAAGTCACCCTGATGCCCCTTGAGTGCCCACTATTTGTATTCCAAGAAATATTGCGAAGACACAATCTTAGGAGGGGGGTAATGTAATGAGTTCCACTACCATATGCTGTTCCGCCAACTGCTCAGAACACAGCCACAACTCAAAACCGCAGTAGTGGTATTGACTCACAGATCACATTATAACAATATAAGAACTTGTACAGTAGATAGGTTGTCTTAACTTCAGTCTGGTTCTGCATGCATAACCTTCACTCTCAAACACTAGGGGTGTAGGATCATAACACCTATGCTAAAGGTGGCTCATGGCTTCTTGTCATAGGCTTCACTAATTCTTTATGTGCCCACTTCACTTGCATGACCACTGGACATGCCCCCATTGGGAATACTGTCAAAGATTCTTCCCCCAACTCCCCACCAGCTGCCCTTGCAGCAAAGCTGAAGTTCAGACTCATGAACACATTGTCATGGAATGTAATACCCATGACCCATCTTCCTGGCCATGCAACATAATCATCAACAGCTTTGTTCATTTCCTTGTGAATAACCCTACAGCCT
>Ga0153964_1000043_pt1 | contig 19037 bp, 15 predicted proteins | sample TSFL048MetaG_FD_104726 | JGI IMG/M metagenome (GOLD analysis project Ga0153964, IMG submission 104726) | Attine ant fungus gardens microbial communities from Florida, USA - TSFL048 MetaG | ecosystem: Host-associated > Fungi > Mycelium > Unclassified | place: USA: Florida, Withalacochee... | reverse complement strand
TCACAGTGTGTCACATGACTAAAGTAACATGAGGACCATGGGAGAGTAAGCACATAGCCACAGTAGTAAAGTGTATAAGTAGTAGAGAAATGAGCGAGAACTCCATCGAGTTCTCTTTGTCAAGCTCTGAACAAAGAGACAGTTGGCTTAATTCCGGTCATCGGACTTTAGACGCTGACATTGACCCACAGTATCTTCAGCACATTGAAAATCTTTGCTAGTCTTATATAGCAATAATAAAGGAGACTTTTAAGAGTCAGCTTAATATGAAAAGACTTGGGTGGTCAAAACAACAACAGAAAAGTACTTCATAAGAGGCAATACTATGCTAGATAGCCATTTAGGCAAAATAAGTGACTATTTTCACCTTAATAACAAGAATAACCAGCTTGAGAATTGAGTTTGGTCCCCTAGCAACGTCCTCTAGACACCTAGTCATGGACTTGAGCACCTTGTTTGAGTAGTAGAGTAATGGTTGTGACCACTGCTACAGATACCTCATAGATGCTTGCCCAGGTGCCCCATATTAGATTTATAATGGATTTCTCTTCTAGAGTGCTCTTGAGGGCAGAGGCAAACTTTGAAGACTAATCTTTACTAGAGTGATATCATATCTTAGCAGCTGGCAATACTATATTTAGAAGAGTTACCATCAGATCTGAGCTATTATTACTGATAGCTAATTATATCAAGATCAAGAGAGAAGAGTTGACATGGAGTCACAGAAGCAACCACAGTGAAAGGAAACTGGATTCTAGAGGAGTGAAAAGATATAGAGGATATAGGGAGAAGGATAAGGAAGTTAGGGAGAGAGGTAGAAAAGAGGTTTGATAAAGACAACATGCTTAAGGACAAGATGACTTGAGATCACTGTCTTTCTCTATAGTCCCTCAAAAGGCTTGAGAGCCATTAATTGTACAGAGAAGAACCCTAGGAGTAGGACTAGAAAAGTAAGGAGCAGTTACCAAGTGTTTGGGAGAGGCACTATCTCATCATGTCAGCCTTACTATGTTTGGGAATTTGGAGGTTTTCTTTGTTTCACTTTCTTTGTTATCTTGTTGCTTTGTAATCTTAATAAAATACTCTAGGGAAAAGAAGGGAACTCAAGTATCATACCCCCATTATTATCCCTTTCTGTTGCTCTAGAGCTTAATAGATATTTGAGTGATTAAGTCTCTGTTTTCTGAGTTTTTTCTCTTTACTTTCTAAAACTATCAAAACCCTGTCACAAACTTCATTTGGCCATATCTCCATCAATTCTTTGATGATTCTCATGGTCTTAAAGACTATGGAAAGCCCTTGAAAAGACCTTTTGATCAATGCCAGTCATATCTTGAGGTGATCAATATTGGCTGAGATATTAAGCAGATCAACTAGTTACCACTATGTTACTGTTTATTAAATTGCTAATATCTCAGAAACTACCATGATTGATGCTTTAATTCTAAGCTCAGCAGAAGCCTTTTTCAAAATGCTCAGAATGAGCCTAGAATGACCTCAAGGCAATTAATATTAGTGGAGATATGAAGACCTTAATGTTTGTACATAGACTTTATTAATTACCCATAAATAGTCATCTGTCCTTTTCTTAGAACAAAGGACAGCCTCCATATGGTTAAGTTATCACTATTTTAAGTACAAAGGTACTACCATATATAGAACAATAGATAGTAGCATGTGATGATCTGTCCTAGTGCACAGACTATCACAATCCTGTATATAAGGACTTCTTGTCTAAGGATTAGACCTCAGACTTAACAATATCTTTTATCATTGTCTAAACTTCACTTTTTTGAATTATTCAAGTATCAAAGCCCCCATCACAAATTAGTAAGTGACCTTTTATGATAAACTCCTTTCTTGAACAGGAATTTGAGCCCCAACAGACTTGGGCATTTGCTTATACTAGGAGCTAACCACTTACTATGTGTTTTTGGAGTAGGTTTCCAGTTGTATAGTCAGCTAAAGAAAAGCTTACACAATGGTATGGGAGTTCTAGGTAGATCTGCTATATCAATGATGAGCCAGACTACTAGACTAGATAAGGGCAGTAGTATTATAACACAAGATAAATGTGTATCTTAGAGATCCAAATACAGTGAGGCTGACCTTGAGTAGATTCATAAAAACACTATTATAATTTCTTTTGGTTATTTGAGTTTTCCTCTTTTATTTCCCCTTATTTCTAAGCTTTCCTTGTTTAGTATACAATTGTGAAATATCTCAGAGATTCTTTTACTTTCATTTGTTGTTACTTTTGTATTATGATCAATTCCCTTTGATCTCCATCAGCAACACTGCAGAAACAGATAGAGGATTTAAGAATGAGACTTAAACAAACAGAACTTAGGTACAATGACATCTTTCACTCAGGGTATTAACTAATTTTCATTTAGTGCATCTAATCTCACACAATCAGAAGTGGTAACCCTACCTCATTGCTCAGTGCAATCTACTCAAGCTCACTAGTACTCATCACCACTATATCCTACCAACAATCTATTGCAGTGTCTATAACTACAACTGCTACTGATCAATTTGTGAAATCTGTCCCAAAACTAGCTATGTAGCAATATGATGAAGTTTATTCTCTACCTTTTGTCATTACTCCTCCTTCATTTCTAGTATTTCAAATGACATTCAGAGAATGTCATCTTCATTCTTGTTATTCATATTAAATTCTTTCTTTTCTTGTCTCATTATGTTCCAGAATGAGAGACATATGCAGAAATACCTGAAAAATGTCTATTCTTAGGTAAATAGTCATATACCTGTATTGTACATAAAGTGTTCATCATGTAAGCCCTAAGACCAGTCGTTTCTATCTGGCCTTAGTCCAGTACTTTTAGAGTCATTGAAGATGTACCTATGCATTCTTTCGACACAATATTGCCTTTAACAGACTAATGTACCTGAAGATGCAAAGGGTATCAAAGCATATAATAATTCTGGAGTAGTAAATTGGTTCTTACTATTCTGGTGTTACAGAGATCACTGAAATTTTACAGCTGCATACTCTGGGGATTGATTAATGCTAATACTATTCCTCCAACTCCCTAGTTAGAGCATATTACAGCCTTTAAGGCCTACTTCTCTGAGTCTACTACTGATGTGGACTTGCAATGTACTTGTACTGGAAAACAGCTTATTAAGTCAGATCTCATTGAGATAGGTTCCTTAATTTCTCCTATGACCCAAAAGCAAAATGCATTGGCTGTCAAAAATGTTGAAGAATTCATTCTCTGCTTTGTACAAACCTTCATCTCAAGATTTGGACTAATCTACTTGTAAGGACTTAGTCATGATAACTTAATCCTATTTCTTATCTGAGTTGACAAGAAGAACTCAATGGAGTTCCTATTATTATTTTCTATATACTACTTATATAACTACTATATGGTCTGTACACTACTTTCCCACACTTATCATGTGACCCATTATGTGATGTCATGTGACTGTGATTTATGTGACACTTGCAATGTGATACTTTCCCATACACTTTCCTGTATAGTAAGTTCAAAAGAAAAAATAAAGTAAAGTAAATATAAATAATAACTTAGCTATTTTGCCAAGTCATAACACTACCCCCCTCTTAAGTTTCCTTGTCCCGAGGATTTTTACAACTTGTAATAAGAGTCAACCATGTTGTCTATTTCCTCCTCATCTTCTTTTGTCCATTTTCTAATTTTTGGTTTCTTCTATTTGATTTTTTCTTCCTCTTTAATTGTCTCCAAAATTTGTCTTCTTCTTCTACCTTTCCATCACTTCCAATTCTGTTCTAACCTTTCCCAGTATTCTTTATCATATCTCTTGTCTAACTACCTAAATAATTTCTTTGCCATAAATCTTTCTTTTCTCCTAAATGTTCCTTCTTCTCTTTCTTGTTAATTTACTTTCTCTATGTTCCATTAATATTTCCTCTCATATTCTTTTATTTCCTCTTTGGCATTTTCTAAGTTTTCTCTTCCTTCCCAAGTGTTAGATTCTGCCGTGAATTCTTTCTAGTATACTAAGTATTTGTTCTTGTCTCTTATTTGTTACTTATTTAAGATCCTTTCTACTTCCTATTCTTCTTCTCTCTCAATTATTACTGGAGCTGGTTGCTCCTTCCTTTGCCCTTTCACTTGTCCTATATAGTGTTATATTCTACTAACATAAACTACTGGATATATTTTTACTGTACTTGGCAATTCCAGTTTTACTATGTTTGATGATACTATCTTCTTTATCTTATAAGGGCTGACAAATCTTTCTGTTAACTTTTCTGTTCTCCTTCCAACCATCTAATACTTCAGATTCTTAGTACTTAACATTACTAAGTCTCCTACTTTATAGTCATTGACCTCCACTCTTTTTCTATCTGTGTACTTTTTCATTTCCTCTTATGCTTTACTTAGTACTGCTTTTGCCTCTTTCTGTATTTCCTTTATCTTTTCCATAAATTTTTCTGTTCCTTCATATTTCTCCTTCTTTCTACTCTTGAATTCCATCCTTAGGTTTTGTCTATAATTTGCCTAGAAAGGTGACATCCTAGTACTTGAATGCATTTTATTATTATATACAAAATCTGCTGTTCCCAACTATTCTGGCCACTATTCCTGCCTGTGATCAATAAACATTCTTAAGTACTGTTTTAATTTCTGGTTTACCCTCTCTGTTTGTCTGTTTGTTTGAGAATAGAACATCATTGACAATTTACTCTTAATTCCCAATATCTAATTCAACTCCTGTATTATTTTTGCTGTGAACTGAGGTTCCTTATCTAAGATGATGCTTTTGGGTAACCCATACAGTTTTTACACATTATTTCTAAATAGCCTTGCCAATCCCTCTGCCAATGTTTTCTTTGTAGTTGGTATGAAATGGACCATTTTAGTTAACTGATCTACTACTACTAGAATGCTGTCATATTCCTGTACTAAAGGTAACTTAGTAATAAAGTCTGCTAATATATGCATTTACAGTTTTTCTAGAATTGAATTTGGCATTAATTTTCCTGCTAGCTGTTCTGTGCAGTTTTTGTTTCACTAATAGGTGTCATATTCTTCTACATACTACTTTACTTCTGCCCTAAGCTTGTTATTCTTTGTGTTACAAACTTCATTTAGCCATATCTCCATTAATTCTTTGACAATTCTCATGGTCTTAATAGCTATGAAAAGCTCTTAAAAAGATCTTTTGATCGATGCCAGTTATGTCTCAAGGCAATCAATATTGGCCAAGATATTAAGCAGATCAACTGGTAACTACCATATTACCATTTATTAAATTGCTAATATCTCAGAAACTGCCATGATCAATGCTTTGGTTCTAGGCTCAGAAAAAGCTTTCTTCATAAAGCTCAGAATGAGCCTAGAATGATTTCAAGGCAATTAATATTAGTAGAGATATGAAGGCCTCAATGTTTGTACATAGACTTCATTAATTACCCATAGATAGTTATTTGTCTTCTTCTTAGAACAAAGAACAGTCTCCATATGGTTAGGTTATCACTATTTCTAGCACAAAGGCACTACCATATGTAGAACAATAGGTAGTAGTATGTGATGATCTGTCCTAGTGCACAGACTATCACTTTCCTATATTTAAGGACTTATAGTCTAAGGATTAGACCTCAGACTTAATAACATCTCTTGTCACTATCTAAACTTTGCTTATAAGCACTTTTTGAATAACTCTTCAACCCAATCACAAATAGTAAGTGGTCTTTTGTGATACAAAGTGAGCAGGAATAAAGATATTAAGAGATGAGGAGTAGAAAGAAGTCGATAGTGTAATGTACAAAGAAGAAAAAGTCTATGTACCAAAATTTCTTCCATGGCTTTTACCACTTCATTATCTTTTACTTTCAACTTTCTCACTTCCTCTAGTAGGTCTACCCTGTCTACTATAATTTCTGCCATTTCTGTCTTTCTGACTTCTAACTACTCTAGTTTAACCAATATTTCATCCTCATTGTCCTTTTCTACTCCAATCTCCCAGTCTGGTCTTTTGTTTAGACTATTTGCTTTTCCCATCTTACTCCCTGGAACATGCTTTAGCATAAAGTTGAATCTTGATAGGTATAATACCTATCTTGCTTATCTCTAATTTAACTTCTATGTCTTTATGAAATATTCAAGATTTTTATGATCTGTCCAGATCTTGAATTTAACTATTGTTCCCTCCAGAAAGTGTCTCCATGCTTCCAGGCATCTAATAACGGCCAACATCTCCTTATTATGTATCTCATAATTTCTTTTTGTGTCACTTAGAGATTTTGAGATAAAGGCTACTGGTTTTCACAATTTGTTGAAGCACTTCATAGATTGTACTCCCCCAGTCACATAGTTTGAGGCATTTATCTCTATCATAAATTCTTTGTCTAAATCTGGGACTGCTAGTACTGGTCTAGTAGTAAAGACTCTCTTGAGTTTATCAAATACCTTTTACTATTCTTACCCCTATTATGTGGGGGTAGCCTTTGGGCTATCTGCAGAATGCTAATATTCTTTCTCTTTTCATTTCATTTTCTTAGTTGATTATATTTCTTTATTTTCTTACTATTTTCACTTTTTCTATCATTTAATTATTTAATTATTAGAAAACACTCTAGCTATTACATAAGTTAAAGTACACTAGTAAAAGTGACACAACACAAAAAATATATATATATAGATCTTTTACCCTCAACTACTCAACTCAAAGACTACTTTCTCCTCTGAACTCATTTATCTTTTCACAATTGCTACTTCACATTTTTCCTTGTTAGCATATTCATTGGCCTTGCTACTCATGCAAAATCCTTGATAAACCTCTTGTAGTAATTTGTGAGGTCTAAGAATTTTCTTATATCTTTCACATTTTTGGGTTCTGGCCAACCAAGTACTCTGTTCACTTTCTCCTCTTCTATTTCTATGCCGTTCAGTCCTATGATAACCCCTAGGAACCCAATCTTCCTTACTTTCCATACGTATTTCTCCAGCTTGACATACAAGTTATTCTCTTCCAATCTCCTTAATATTTTCTTTACAATCTTGTTGTGTCCTTCTTCTATTTCTGTTCCTACTAGCATATCATCTATAAATGTCGTAACTTTTCCTTTGTTTATTAAGTCCCTTAGAATCTCATTCACTATTACTTGAAATATAGCTGGCAAATTTATCATTCTAAAGAACATAACTGTTAGCTCAAAGGAACCTATATGCATTGTAAATGTCCCTTTCTACTTATCTTTTTCTTTGATTCTCTGTTATATTCCAGAAATCTGACAATTATGTAATTTATTTCTCCTAATAATTCTCCTAAAATTATAATTAGTAGGATATTATAGTAGACTACTTTTCTTCTATTCCAAACTTCCTATAAGTACTGAATAGTTACAGTGTATTCCCTTAGTTTGTAAATTAATGTTGATGGGGATCAAAGGGAATTAATCACAGAACAAGAGTGATAACAAATGAGAATAAAAATAATCCCCGAGATGTCTCACAATTGTGTGCTCACAAGTAGATACTAGGAAAATGATCAAATATAAAAGAGAGCTTAAACAAAGGATGGAATAGAAGAGAGAACTCAAATAACCGAAAGAAATACTAATAAAGAACTTATACAAATCCACTTGAGGTAGATCTCACTGTATTAGGATCCCTAAGACGCACGTTCGTCTCGTGTCATGATACTACTGCCCTTACCTAGTCTAGTAGTCTGGCTTGCTGTCGATACAGCAGAACTATCTAGAACTCTCATGCCGTTATGTAAACTCTTCTTTAGCTGACCGTACAACTGGAAGCTGACTCCAATGACACGTAGCGAGCTATTAACTCCTAGTGTAAGCGCATGCCCAAGTCTATTGGGGCTTGAATTTCTATCGAGGGAAAGGTTTGGTGGGTTTTTAAAAAGTAAAGTAGAATACTTAGAAAAATAGGAAACTTAGTTACTCAAAATAGCTATTAAGCTCTAGAGCAACAGAGAGGGATGATGATAGAAGTATGATACTTGAGTTCCCCTCTGTGTCCTAGGGTATTTTATTATGATTACAAAGCAAAAAGATAACAAAGAAAGTAAGACAAAGAAAACCTCCAAATTCCCAAACATAGTAAGGCTGCAATGATGAGACAGTGCCTTCCTGAGCACTAGGTGATCACTTTCTGATCCTCTAACCCTACTCCAAGAATCCTTCTCTGCACAATGGTTAGGTCTCAAGTCTCTTGCTAGGCTGTAGATGGAGATGGCGATCTTGAGTTGTTTTGCCCTTAAGCACGTTATCTTCATCTAGCCTTCCTACTGCCTCTCTCTTCAGCTTCTCTAGTCTTTTCTTCTACCTTCTCTATGTTCTCTTGTGCTTCTGGTTTCTGATTTTCTTCTACTGCTATTACAATGCAACTCCGCAGTGGCTCGACTCTCTTGATCTTGCTATAATTAGCTATCAGTGATGATAGCTCGGCTCTGATTGTAACTCTTCTATGAATAATGCTGCCGGCTGCCGAGATAGGACATTGCTTGGGTTGTGTTAACTTGTCTAAGTTTGCCTCCATCCTTGAGGGCACTTCTAGAAGGGAAATCCATTGGAAATCCAATACAAGGCACCTGGGCAAGCATCTATGAGATGTATGTAGCGGTGGTCACAGCTGCTACTTTGCTACTCAAGCTAGATACTTGAGTCTATGACTGGGTGTCTAAAGGAACATCTCTGGGGGACTGAGCTCTCCTCTCAAGCTGGTTATTCTGATTATTAGGATGTAAATTGTCACTTATTTTGTCTAAACATTTGTATGGCATGACAATGTCATTTGGTCCTAATCTTATCCCTGTTTACTCCAGTCTCTATTTTATATCCCTAGGATCTCTATTCTGACAACTTTCTTTTATTCCAAAATAAATGACCAACCTCATGACTGGAGACTAGAGTACAACACATAAGTTGAAGCCAAGGTTGTTCATCAAAGTTATACTCTGCTCCAGTGTCTTTATCTATCTGCCAAAGTCTTCTTTTGGTTTCTCCATTATCTGTCTATTCTCTTTTTGATATTCTCATATTATTGAACCTCTATCTCAGATTCATTTTAGTGAATACTTTCTTGCTACCTATATTGTCAATTAATTCTGTAATTAATGGCAACAGATAATTATTCTTCACTATTTGGTTATTTAGGTTGCAGTAGTCTATTACCATCCACTTACTTCCATTCTTTTTTCTTACAAAAAAGACTAGTGACGTTTGAGGGGATTTTGATAGTCTAATATACCTTTTTTTTAATTAGTCATTCACAAATTTCTAAACTTCTTCTCTCTCATTTTTGGATAGTGGGTAAATCCTTTTTTTTTATGACTTAAATGTCTCTTTGAGATCTATGGCATGATCCCAAATTTTCTTAGTCAGCATCCTCCTGGATTCTACCTTCTCAAATACTTTTCTCCACTTCAAAAATTTCTTAGGGACTAACTCTTCAATTTTCCTATGGTCTTCCTTAATCCCTTTCTCTCTTTCCTAATCTTCTTTATTATCTATTGCCTACCTGATAATTTTCTTTTCTTCTAGAGTTGCCACTCTCTTTCTCCTTTTCTTCTTTTCTTTCTCTTTTGATTTTACCCCACTACACAAGGGTAGGCATCTTATCATTTTAACTTCTTCAGTCTCCCAATTTATCTCAGGATTGTGTACTGCTAGCCATGGCATTCCCAAGATTATCTCTGTTTTTCCTAGATCACATACATTTATCCTCATTCTTTCCACATGGTTTTTATAGTAGATGTTTATCTCTATGTGGTGGGTAATTGCTTCTCCACTATTGTTTGTTCTGTCTACATTTCTGACTGCTATTGGTCTTTTTAGTTTTTGTAGCCTAAACCCATGTCTAGCTGCTATCTTTCTGTCCATAAACATCCCTGTTGTACTATTATCCAAGAGTGCTTTTACAGTTATGCCTTCATGTGTATCTAATTTTTCTACTTCAATATTTAACTACACTTCTCTTAACATCTTGAAGGTTCTTCTGATCTCCTTTTGACTACCCCCCTCTTTTGCTGTGTCTTCTGACTCTCCTGGTCATATACCACTTTGCTGCACTTTTTCCTCTATGGGGCACGCTGCTTTTTTCTTCTTCTTCTTTTAACATCTATGTTATCTCTCTTTGTTTGAGATCACCTCCTGCCCTCTATTTTCTTCTATATGACATTCCTTTTCTCCATACCTCTTACACTGCATATACATTAAAAGGGTGCAAAAGGGAATTGCATACTGGGACAAACAAAATAATAATGTGCCAGCTCCCAATTGTGTGCTAAAGGTCTGAGGGGAGATAATCAAAGATAAAGGTTTATAAATAATTAGAAAAGTAGAATTATATGCAGCTCCAATAAAGTATATGTTGGTTGTTGTAAAATGAATGTAAGATCTCTCTAGATCGTCATCGTATAGCCTCTCTAAGGTGTTAACCTTTACACACTGTGACTAGACTCAACTGGAAAATACAGTTAGTTAATCACTTATAGACCCTCTGTCATGACTTGGCAAAATGGCTAAGTCATTATTTATTTTTATTTTCTTTTATCTTGGACTTACTACACAGAAGGGAGTGCGGTGTTATGCCACAAGTGAATTTTCCATGGAAAGTAACATTTGATATACTTTATAACAATAAATTCTTGATTGAAGTTTGCTCTAGAATCCTTTCTATATTCTCAGAACGTAATACCATATAATAAAGACATTGAGCAAGGGAGAACCAAACTAGAGCTCATGTTGATACCTCGGAAGACAAGCAGGATGAGCTGGTATCAGATTTAGGAAGAAAGTCATAGAAGGACTACACTTTAGATCTATTATGGAATAGAACCGACTTAGAGATATGGCAGACTGGGACTCTAGAACCAGTAGTGTTCAGACAACGGACTTAGATAAATAAACTCTGATTATAATTAAGCATTGATGGCATCAGATCAATTATATTTAGATAAATGAGCCCTAGGACGTAACTCAGAGGTACTAGACATTGAGTAGGGCTTACTAACTATTTAACAGGTAACCAAGGAGGGCCCTCTTACAAAGCAACATTAAAGGGAGTGATGGGAGACCAGGAAGAATATTCTAGAGAGAAGCAACGATGAAGACACGTTATCTTTGATGGAAAGGATTTGATAAAGAGAACGTATCACCACAAGAACACATCATCACTAGGCATTGGAACGGACTTAGCATGAGAAGAGGCTGAGAGAACATCAAAAGTAGTAATAGTTTCCTTTTTATATTTTATTCCTTGAGTTTCAGGGCTTTGTAATCATTTTAATATAGTATCCAGTGTGCAGTTGGATAGGAGAAGGGAACCTCTTGACTCCTACCTCCATCTACACTGCCTCTGGAATCGTGAATGCGGATCTATTGAGAGTAAGAAGACTGGGACCAGTAGGGTATCTTAAGAAGAACACAGAATATACCCAGAACTCGATCTAGGAAGAAGATGCAGATACAACTCAGGTAGACTTTAGAGAGGACAGCAGACTGGGAAAGCTTGGCTAGGTGCACACTTGGATTGCATCACACCTGTAAGGTTCAGTGTTGGGGGTGCAGATAAGGGGATAACTGAGTGTGGATGGTCTATGAGTGATCAACTAACTGTATTTTCCAGAGGAGCTTTTGTTACAGTGTATAAAGGTTGACACCTTATGGAGGCTATGCAATGATGATCTAGAAAGATCTTACAATCCTTTTACAACCACCAACATATATTTTATTAGAGCTGCATATAATTCCTACTTTTTAATTATTTATAAACCTTCATCTTTGATTATCTCCCCTCGAACCTTTAGTATGCAATTGGAAGCTGGCATATCATTATGTTATTTGTCCCAGTGTGCAATTCCCTTTTGCATCTTTTCATCTAGAGCCTACCACGAGGAGAGTTTCAGATTTGAGAGTTTTCTTATTCTTTCTGCTCCTCTTTCACTTTATTATTTTAAGCATCACAAACTTTATTTTCTAAAAGGATGCCTAATTCTTTAAACCTTTCTAGAGCAGAAAAACAACCAGAAACTAGAACTAGGAGTCGTCAAACTTCTACAGCTGCTATTTTCACATCTAACTTCTATAAAGACTCTGATGATTTAAAAATTAAAATGATTAGAGGAAATGTGGAAAAAGATATTAGAGAAGCTTATTTTGGGGGTAATGTTGATGCTTTCATTAATAAAATTGATAAAGCTTATTATTACGACATGAACTCTCAATATCCGTTTGCTATGCTTAATGATTTACCTGTGGGGAACCTGGCTCTAAGTAATGATACAAATTTAAATAACTATTTTGGTTTTGTATATGGGGAAATTACTGCTCCTTCGTATGAAAGATTAAGAATTCCTTATATTCAATTGAGAGACATTTAGTAGATAACCTAGAACATATACTACAGAAGAAAGTGAGATTGGTAGTGAAAAGATGACATGTTAGTTCTGAGATGTCAAAACTATTAGAATAGCCTACTCTGAGCCTTGGATCTCCTTCAGATGTTGAGCTGAACCCCTTCTTAGATACTTCAGTGGAATGGACTGGACCTATTTACCTGGGAAGGTTTAGCCTCTCAAGTATATGCATAATCCCCAAAGAATTGCTAGAAGAACTCACATCAGAGGTGATGCAAGCGCTTTCTGATAACCTTACTTCATTACCACCATCTCGATCACTAACGCCATCTATTAATCCAACTACTACTTCGCAAACTAAATCAGATATGACTACTAAACTAAATATGCTAATGCCCCTTAGCCTGAGCGCTCCTAAGTAGGATGGACAGTCGAGGGCGCTCAGAAATTTCCTTAGAATAATGGAACAACTGTTCCGAACTGCAGAAATTACAGATGATCAAAAGAAACTAGATTGGATTACAGGATATGTGGATGCTGATATATATGACCAGTGAACCAGCTTTGAAGAATATGAAGCTGGGTCTTGGAATCGGTTTCTAGAGAGACTTAAGACTGAATATCCAGAACTAACTACTGAAGAACAGGGTAGTATGGATCACTTAAGAAAATTATGTAGAGAGAATGCTGGGATCAATTTATTAGAGGAGGAGCGACTCATGAGCTTCAAGAGAAGGTTTGTGTATATTGCTCAGAAGTGTCTTAGACCACCTGCAGTGACAGAAAACAGGGAGCTCATAGAGCTCTTTGTTAAGACATTAGATAGTGCCTTTCAAGATGTGCTTAATTCTAGATTAAGTATACAGAGGACTCTCAAGATAGATGTGCAAGGAAGAAGTCACATTGAGGATTCCTACAATCTAGATCACATAGTATAGAAGACTATAGAATTAGTTAGTGGAAAGACGATAGCATAGGCATTAAAACACTGATACACTCACAAGGACAAATGTTGGCACCACTAATAAAAGAAATAGGAGGATTTCCAATGAGATATGGACAGGGACCATCACAAATAGGACTACCTAGACCTCCGAGAAAGTGCTTCTATTGCTTTGAGATGGACTACTTGTTCTTGTTTTGCCCTAAGAAGACAGAAAATAAAAAGAAAGGATTAATATTGGTAGATAAATTTACGGTGAGGTTCACAAATAGAAAACCAATACCAATGGAGCATAACATGTTCATCAAGGACTGTGTAAGAAAACACCTGCCATCATCAATAGTAGTAATGATATAGGGAGATCCAGAATTAGAAACTTGCAGTATATGGGATTAAGAGCCAGACATAGGAGGGGTCATGGTGTTATCCCAACCAGTAAGGAGACAGATGGAAACTCCATCTAAAGAGAATGGACGGTTAGAAGAACTGTCTTACTTAAGAAAGAAAGTTAGTAGTCTAGAGATCATGTTGCAGAAAATGAATCTAGAAAGAGAGCCAGCACTAGAATTAGAAGAAGAGGGCATAGATGTTATGACTTGGCAAAATAGCTAAGTTATTATTTATATTTCTTTTCTTTTCTTTTTCTTTTCTTTTATCTTGGACTTACTACACAGGAGGAAGTGCGGGAAAGTGTTATGTCACAAGTGTCACAGCATCACATCACATGATGTCACATGATAGGTCACATGACAGGTGTGGGAAAGAAGTGCACAGACCATGTAGTAGTTATATAAGTAGTGTAGAGAATTTAACGGGAACTTTATCAAGTTCTCCTTGTCAAATGCTGATAAAGGAGCAGTTGGCTTAATTCCAGCTTTGGAAGTTAGCTAGTCTGACAATGGAGTCCTTTTTGAGAAGAATGGCAGCAGAATATGTTTAGACGAGACAGGACTTGGCTCCTAGAAAGAAGTCAGGTTTTTAGAGACACCGATGAAGAGACCACTATTTGAAAGACAGGTTCGCTTTCAGAATGAGAAGGCTTCAGAGGTAAATAGCCAAAATCAAGATGAGAAGGAATCCTCACCAGAAAGAGCAGAAAATGGGACTTGTAGTAGATCTAGAACATCAACTACAAGTCAAAACCACGAGTTCCCTTATCGAAAGGTGCCCATACAGGTGCCGGTGTTATGCTACTAGAGAATTTTCTGTGGAAATGTAGCATGGGATAAAAATTATAACCCTGGATTTCACTATTGGAATCTACTCTAGAGAACTCCTACTAGCCCCAGACATAATCTAGACCCAAGATTGGGTCCTTCTATCAGGTAGTGGCCAAGCTGTCACATGCCAGAAAAGCATATACCTTGGGAGGCAAGACTGATGAGCTAGCATCAAATTTCAATCTAGAGCAGACTTGAACTAATATGACACTAAGATGACAGATCAAAAGTCTATCAGTGACTAGTGATCCCATCACTGCTGGACTCAGTCAAGAAGCAGACATGCTATAGAGCAACAGGAATATTGATTACCTTTGTATGTACTTGCATGTGTTTCTAGATTGTATTTGGAGTAGAAGGAAGCTAGTTCGGAGATTAGAGGATGTTAGGTAGGAGTGAAGTATGGAGGTGGAGTAGGAGCATATGGCTATGGCCAGTAGGCATGGAGGATAGGGAGGTGACATCTGTCATGTCCACATGGCAATGTCATGAAGGAGAGAAGTGAGAGAGGCTGGAAGAAGAAAGAGTTTTCTTTTTTATTTATTTTTAATTGAGTCTCATTAGTTTGTACTTTTAATATAACACTTAGAGAGCCTGAGAGAAAGGCAATAGAATCTTGATACCTGCCACTATCTCAAGGGCTCGAGAGTCATCTTATAGTACTTTTCTGAGTTCTAAGTGAAGTGGTTGGGCTGTTGAGGAGACTGGAACACTATATCCTACTTGGTCAGGAGACAAGATGCAGCAGTCACTCAGACAATCTTCTACAAAGTAGCAGGTCTGAAAAGCCTGGCTAATTATTGACTCAGATCGTATCACACCCATAAGGTTTGGTATGGGGGTGCAGATGAGGGCTTAATTGAGTATGGTAAGGCCCATGAGTGGTTTACTGACTACTTTGATAGTGAGCTTGTTATGATGTGTAAAGGTGGATACCTTAGGGATACTATGTGAGGAGAATCTAGATTGAGCTTACAATCCTTTTGAACATTTTTATCTTAGTTATCATGCTAAGTTTCTATATTCTTTTTAATATCTTCATTCTTGATTCATCCCCACAAACTCTTTAGCATGCAATTGGGACCTAGTATTGTATCTTTAGCTTGTACCAGGCTAATAGTCTCTTTTGCCTCCTTTACTAGTAGTCGATGTTCCACCACTCCTAGCTAAGTATTTCAGACAGTTTCCTCGAAGAGACATACCAGTAAAGAATAGAGCACCAATTGAGAAAGGAGTTAAGGCTGAGGAGATATTAGATAGGATATTGGAAGGAGAAATGAAAGTAACTTCTAAAGAATTATGGGCTATGGTGCCGAAGTTGTAAGCAGCCTTAAAAGAAGTTTTGACAAGTAAACGCTTGAATAAGAATGAATCTAGAGAGGACAAAGATCAGGAAAAGGGAGATAGCCAGCCACAAAAGAAGGTGATGTCAGTTAACAGTCTGGAGAGTCCAAAGAAGCAGCAGAAAGTCATTGAGATAGAAGATGGTGAAGTTGTAGAGGTTTGGGCTATGGCTGATCCAATCTTACAGTTTCTAGAGAAGTTGAGTTCAAAAGAGCGTAGTTGTTAGATATTTGCAATAGAAGAAGAAGAAGAAAAGAAAGAAAGAGTAGCGCCAGATATGGCTCATTTGAGAGTAGTACCAGTTATGATAAATGACATTGGAGAAGAAGAAGTGTTATTGGATAGCAATGTCTTGCTGTACAATAATTTAGGCAACATAAGTGACATTTTTCACAGTAATAACCAGAATCACTGGCTCGAGAGAAGAGTTTGGCCTCCCAGAAGTGTTCCCTAGATGCCTAGTCATAGACCCACTCGAGTAGCAGAGTAGTGGTTGTGACCACCGCTATACATACCTTATAGACGCTTGCCCAGGTGCCCCATATTAGATTATCAACAGTTTTCCCTTTTAGAAGTGCTCTTGAGGACAGAAGTAAACTTAGTAGAATTACTGCTATCCAAGTGATGTCATACCACAGCTGCTAGCAGTCCTATTTAAAGAAGAGTTATGATTAGATCTGGGCCATCATCACTGATGGCTAATTATAGCAAGATCAAGAGAGTCGAACCATCACAAAGTTGCCTCGCAACGGCAGTAGAAGAAAACTGGAAGTCAGAGAAGTGAGAGTACCTAGAAGAGATAAAGAGAAGAACAGGGAAGCTAAGGAGAGAAGTAGTAGGAAGGCTAGATGAAAGAAACGTGCTCAAGAGCAAGACGGCTCAAGATCGCTGTCTCTGCCTATGGCCCATCAAGAGGCTCGAGGTCTGACCATTGTGTGAGAGAGGGTTCCCGGAGTAGGACTAGAAGAGCAGGAAGTGGTTAGCCAGTGTTCGGGAAGGGGTGCCATCTTATCATTGCGGCCTTGCCATGTTTGGGAATTCAGAGGTTTCTTTGTCTCACTTTCTTTGTTGTCTCTTTGCTTTGTAATCATAATAAAATACTCTAGGGCACAGAGAGGAAAAAGATTATCATACCCCTATTCTCATCCCTCTCTGTTGCTCTAGGGCTTAATGGCTATTTTGAGTGACTAAGTTTTTAGTTTTTCTAAGTGTTCTACTTTACTTTCTAAAAACCCACCAAAACTTTCCCTCGACAGGAATTCAAGCCCCAACGGACTTGGGCATTTGCTTATGCTAGGAGTTAATAGCTCGCTATGTATCATTGGAGTTGGCTTCCAGTTGTACAGTCAGCTGAAGAAGAGCCCACACAATGGCATGGGAGTTCTAGGTAGTTTTGCTATATCGACAGCGAGCCAGACTACTAGACTAGGTAAGGGCAGTAGTGTTACGACGCAAGATGAACACATGTCTTGGAGATCCTATTACGGTGAGATCTACCTCGAGTGGATTCTTAAATATGTTATTATCATTTCTTTCAGTCTTTTGAATTGTACCCTATTATTTCCCCTATTCCTAAGCTCTCTTCTATATTTGATCATCTCCCCAGTACTTGTTAGCACACAACTGTGAAATATCTAGGGGATCTTTTACATTCCCATTTGTTATTACTTTTGTTCTGTGATCAATTTCCTTTAATCCCCATCAGCGGCTCACAAATAGTCTCGATGACCAAGAAGGTAGCTGCTGCCAATAAAGTAAGTTAGGATCCTAGTCTTAGTATACAGATGCAGAGTACAAATGGGTCGCTATCTAGAACATGTGGACTGGCAAGAAATATACTGTTCATTTTAGGAGGAGTAATGGTACTCTTATAGGTACATGTAATAGATGTGGTGCCTTATACAGTATTGTTGGGATGACCATTTGACACTATAACAGAGAGTAGAATTATTAATGATAAAAAAGGAAATCAAACAGTGTGTATTACCTGTCTGAATACTAGAGCTAAGGTAGCCATACTGACATATAAAAGAGGGGAATTGCTGAGGAAAGTGGAGAACTTGGCAAATTTTTGGTAAACCTTGAGGAATCTGAGATATTCCCCAGAGGAGAGGTTTCCTGTATAATCAAACTAGATCAAGACAGGAGGCCTTTCATCAGCAAGGTTCTGCTAATAGCAGGAAATATATTGAGCATAGATGAGTTGAGACTATTGTATCTAGAGAGAAGTAAGCCAACCTTAGGAAAAGAGAAAGCAATACTTCTAGGACAATTAATGCAGGAAATAAAGAGACCTGATATCCTTCGACGTTGTTACGCCGTACAAAACTTTAGGCAAATTAAGTGACATTCTGCACCTTAATAACAGGAATAACCAGCTCGAGAGATGAGCCCAGCCTCCCAGAAACTTTCCTCTAGATGCCTAGTCATGGACTTGAGCATTTAGCTCGAGTAGCAGGGTAGCGGCTGTGACCACTGCTACATACGCCTCATAGACGCTTGCCCAGGTGCCCCGTATCGGATACCTAATGGATCTCCCTTCTAGAAGTGCTCTCGAGGGCAGAAAGGAACTTAGAATGGACTATGCGGTCCGAACGACATCATGCCGCAGCCGCCAGAGGCCCTATTTAAAGAACGGTTATGATCAGATGCGGGCCATCATCACTGATGGCTAATTATAACAAGATCAAGAGAGCCGTACCATCGCAGAGGCGCCTCGTAGTGACAGTAGGAGAAAGCTGGCAGGTAGAAGAGTGAGAAGTGCATTGCAGAGATAGGAGGAAGGACCAGGAAGCTGAGAAGAGAAGTAGTAAGAAGGTTAGATGAAGAGAACGCATGCGAGAACGAGACGGCTCAAGACCGCCGTCTCTGTCTACAATCCGTCGAAATGCTCAAGGCCCGACCATTGTGCGAGGAAGGGTTGCCGGAGTAGGGTTAGTTGGTGTCCGGGAGGAGCGCCGTACCATCATTATGGCCTTGCTAGAATTGGGAATTCAGAGGTTTTCTTTGTCTCGTTTTCTTTGTTGTCTTTTTGCTTTGTAATTATAATAAAATACTCTAGGGCACAGGAGGGGAATCAAGCATCATACCCCCATCATCATCCCTCTCTGTTGCTCTAGAGCTTAACGACTATTTTTGAGTGACTAAGTTTCTAGTTTTTCTGAGTGTTCTAGCTTCTTTTCTAAAAACCCACC
>Ga0153964_1000039_pt1 | contig 19398 bp, 15 predicted proteins | sample TSFL048MetaG_FD_104726 | JGI IMG/M metagenome (GOLD analysis project Ga0153964, IMG submission 104726) | Attine ant fungus gardens microbial communities from Florida, USA - TSFL048 MetaG | ecosystem: Host-associated > Fungi > Mycelium > Unclassified | place: USA: Florida, Withalacochee... | reverse complement strand
TCATAGTCTGAGGATTAGACCTCAGACTTAACAACATCTTTTGTCACTTGTCTAACTTCACATTTTTGAACTCTTTAAAGTATCAAAGCACCCATCACAAATAGTAAGTAACCATTTGTGATACAGAGATCATTAGGTTATACCATAACATACTAGTAAGAAGACATGGAAGACAATGAAAAACAGTGGAACTGGTCACTCAAAACTTTTGGTGACCAGGAATTACTAAAGAAGTAAAGCAATACATACAGGGGTATAATGCTTGCCAGCAGAATAAAAATTGCACAGAACAACCAGCTAGAAAATTGATGCCCAATTCTATCCCAGAAAAACCTTGGATGCATATATCAGCAAATTTTATTACAAAATTGCCATTAGCTTAGGAATACAACTCTATCTTAGTAGTAGTAGACAGATTAACAAAAATGGTTCATTTTATACCAATTACAGAGAAAACATTAGCAGAAGGGTTAGCCAGGTTATTCAGGAACAATGTGTAGAAATTGCATGGTTTACCTGAGAGTATTATATTAGACAAGGGACCACAGTTTGCAGCAGGATTAATGTAGGAGTTGAATAGGATGTTAGGAATTGAAAGTAAGATATTGACAGCATTCTACCCTTAGACAGATGGACAAATAGAGAAGGTCAACTAGGAGTTGGAGCATTACTTAAGAATGTTTATCAATCATTGGCAAGAACAGTGGCTAGAATGGTTGGGAATAGTAGAGTTTGCATATAACAATAAAGCACACTCAAGTACTAGAATATTACCTTTTAAGGAAAATTATAAATAAGATCCAAGAATAGAATTCAAGGGAAGAAAGAAGGGAAAATATAAGGGGGCAGAAAGATTTGTGACAAAAATGAAAGAGATCCAAGAGGAGGTGAAAGCAGCGCTAGGAAAAGCACAAGAAGAAATAAAGAAATATGCTAATAAAAAGAGGGCAGAGATTGATGACTATAAAGTAGGTATCACAAATGGTCACTTACTTATTTGTGATTGGTGCTTTAGAATCTTGAAAGGTTCAAAAATACAAAGTTTAGACAGTAACAAAAGATGTTGTTAAGTCTAAGGTCTAATCCTCAGACTATGAGTTCTTATATACATAATTGTGATGGTCTGTGCACTAGGACAGATCATCACATGCTACTACCTATTGTTCTATATATGGTAGTGCCTTTGTACTTAAAATAGTGATAACTTAACCATATGGAGACTGCTATTTGTTCTAAGAAAAGGACAAATAACTATCTATGGGTAATTAATAAAGTCTATGTGCAAATATTGAGGCCTTCATATCTCCACTAATATTAATTGCCTTGAGGTCTTTCTAGGCTCATTCTGAGCATTATGAGGAAGGCTTATGCTGAGCCTAGAACCAAAGCATTGATCATGGTGGTTTCCGAGATATTAGCAATTTAATAAATGGTAACATGATGATTACCAGTTGATCTGCTTAATATCTCAATCAATATTGATTTTCTCGAGATGTGACTGGCATCAATTGAAAGGTCTTTTTGAGGGCCTTCCGTAGCCATTAAGACCATGAGAATCGTCGAAGAATTGATGGAGATATGGCCAAATAAAGTTTGTAACAACAAGATGGGAGATAGTAACATTTGTAGAGTATGGTGGGTGCCAATATAAAGGTACAAAAACAGAAGAAAACTGGAAACAAGAATTTGTCTCTAGGAAATAGTTGAGAAATGTGTGGTACAAAGGATATCTCAAAGCATAGAAGTAAAGAAGCAACAAAGAAGCTATAGAAAGGGAAAGTAAAGTTAAATGTACAAAGTATAGCAGAAAGGATATAATAGTAGAAGAAAAGAAGAGAAAAAGAATATTTTATGTCTAGAGTATAGACAAAAGAAAAGAAACCATAGTGGAATTGGGATGTAGCAGCACAGCCCATAGAGGCAAAGGTGTAGCAGAGTAGTATGTAGAGAGAAGTTCTGAGAAGTATAGCAAGAGAGGGGAATAAACAGAGAGAAGTGAGGAGGACTTTTAAGATACTAAGAGAAATATGGCTGAACATAAGAGTAGAAAAGGTGAATAGGCATAAAAGTATAATAGTTAAAGTGCTCTTGGATAGTGGCACAATGGTAGGAGGCCAGAAACATATTCAGGCCTAAAAGTAAATAAATTTTGTGACTTCATACTCCAAAATAAACAGACAAAGGAAATACTACTGCAAGGTAGAAGAATACAAACATGAGAGGACTTCATCAGCTAGGATAACTACCTAACTATATAGCAGTATACCTTAGGACATAAGGTCACTATATCTGATAGGCCATCACTTAAGAACCAGTGGATTTAAGCCCATGGTCCCATAGTATTATGCTGACTAGATAGTTCAGCTAGAAAAATAGGAGCCTCATATAGAGAGTCCAAAACCTTACCAATGACAGGAAATACCACATACTAAAGAAGAATAAAGAACTGGCTTAAGGAAAATAAAAAATAGTTTTACCCAATCAGAGATAACTAAAAATATAGGAAATAGATCAGAGACAGATTGTTAAGACTCTAAACCTCAAAGTGGAATATGCATTTCCACTTGAAGCTTATGTTAACACTTGATATCTTCACACTCCTCTACTAAGGATATGATTAAGGTTTTCAGTAAAGTTATATTACAAGTGAGAGTATCAAGACTTTTAGTCACACTCTGTACTATAGTCTAAGGACTAAAGAGAGTATGGGGTTTCAAGAGTAAGAAAAGTTTACATAAGAACTATAGAAAGAGAGAACTTATTGTTCTCATCCTTTCTGAACTATATTTATACTATTTAGGAATATGACTACTGTTACTACTAGTTATAACTAGAGGTAACAAGTTAAGTCAGTACTCTGAATAGACAGGTCTGATGATTCTCCTTTTAGTTCTTGTTCTATAAATGTCTAGATTACTATCCAAGAATTATCCAAGAATTGTCTGAGAGTCCAATGTCTCTGTTCTTGCTCAATCCAAAAGTCTCATTCATACAGAAGCTATAAATAGCTTTCATCATTATCTTCCTCTTCTTTTTTCATTAAGATATCATTGTCCATCAATTCTTAAAGTAACCATTTGTTGTCACTCCACTGTAAGACTTTAGCCAAGGTGACTTAAATCTACTTCAAGTCTGAGTTGACAAGGAGAACTCAATAGAGTTCCCATTAGATTTTCTACACTACTTATACAACTACTACATGGTCTGTACACTACTTTCCCACCCTCATCATGTGACTATGACTATGTGATACTTGTGATGTGATACTTTCCCATATTCCTTCCTATGTAGTAAGTCCAAAAGAAAAAGAAAAGAAAAGAAATATAAACAATAACTTAGCCATTTTACCAAGTCATGACACTATCCCTCTCTTAAGTTCTCTTGTCCTGAGAATTTTTACAACTCATAATATGGGTCAACCATGTTGCCTATTTCTTTCTCATCTTTTTCTATTTACTTTCTGATTTTTAAGTTCTTTTGTTCAGTTTCTTCTTTCTCTTTGATTGTCTCCAAAGTTCTTTTTCTTTTTCCACCTTTCTATCACTTCCAATTCCATTCTAATCTTACCCAATATTCTTCATTGTACCTTTTATCTGACCACCCAAATAATTTTTTTGCCATAAACCTTCCTAGTAGTTCTTCTCTTCTAAATGTTCCCTTTTCTTTTTCTTGTTTCCTTATATCTTCTATATCTCGCTGATATTCTTTTTCAAATTCCTCAATCATATCCTTTGCATTTTCCAAGTTTTCTTTTCCCTCCTAAGTGTTTGATTCCACTGTGAATCCTTTTTATCTTACTAAATATTTGTCTTTTCCCCTTATCTACTACTTATTCAAGATCCTCTCAACTTTCCATTCCTCTTCTCCTTTTATAATTACTAGAGCTAGTTGCTCCTTTCTCTGCCCTTCTACCTGCCCTACATATTTTTGTATTCTACTAACATTTACTACTGAATGTATTCTTACTGTACTAGGTAATTCTAGTTCTACTGTGTTCAACAATACTATTTTCTTTACTTTGTAAGGGCTGATAAACCTCTGCATTAACTTCTTCATTCTTCTTCTGATTATCTGATATTTCAGATCCTGAGTACTTAACATTACTAAGTCTTCTACTTTATATTCATGAACTTTTGTTCTCTTCCTATCAGTATATTTCTTTATTTCTTCTTATGCATTTTCCAGTACCACTTTTGCTTCTTCCTATATCTCTTTTATCTTGGTTACAAATTTCTCTGCCCTTTTATATTTCCCCTTCTTTCTTGTTTTAAATCCTATCCTAGGGTCTTGTCTATAATTTGCCTTGAAAAGCGACATTTTTGTACTTAAGTGTACTTTATTATTGTATGCAAACTCTGCTGTTCCTAACCAATCAGGCCACTGTTCTTGCCTATTGTCACAAACTTCATTTGGCTATATCTCTATCAATTCTTCAACGATTCTCATAGTGAAAGGGTGCTAAAGGGAATTGCATACTAGGACAAATAAAACAATGATGTGCCAGCTCCCAATTGTATGCTAAAGGTCTGAGGGGAGATTATCAAAGTTGAAGGTTTATAAATAATTAGAGAAATAAAAATTATATGCAGCTCTAGTAAAATATATGTTGGTGGTTGTCAAAGGATTATAAGATCTCTCTAGATCGTCATCACATAGCTTTCCTAAGGTATCAACCTTTACACACCGTGACAAAAGCTCCTCTAGAAAATACAGTTAGTTGATCACTCATAGACCCTCCATACTCAGTTGTCCCCTTGTCTGCACCCCCAACACCGAACCTTATGGGTGTAATACAATCCAAGTGTGCACCTAGCCAAGCTTTCCTAGCCTGCTATCCTCTTCAAAGCCTGCCCAAGTTATATCTGCATCTTCTCTCTAGATTGAGTTCTGGGTATATTCTGTGTTCTTCTTAAGATACTCTACTAGTTCTAGTCTTCTTACTCTCAATAGATCCGCATTCATGATTCCAGAGACAGTGTAGATGAGGGTAGGAGTCAAGAGGTTCTTCTCCCAATCCAACTGTACTCTAGATACTATATTAAAGTATTATAAAGCCCCAAAACTTAAGAAATAAATTATAAAAGGGAAATTATTACTACTTTTAGGATCCTATCATCTCCTTTTTCTCCTAAGTTCTCCCAAATTCCTACTAATGACGTGGCTCTCTTCTTCCTTTGTGATAACGCATTCTCTTACTAGATCCTTTCTATCAAAGATGACATGTCTTCATAGCTGCTTCCTTCTAGAATATTCTTCTATCTTTCCCTAGTATACTCTTGATACTGCTTTGTAATTTGGACTTCATTGGTTACCTGTTAAGCAATTAGTAAGCCTCAATAAATGTCTAGTATCTCCAAGTCACGTCCTAAAGGTTATTTATCTAAATATAATTGATCTGATGCCATCAATGCTTATTGACAAGTACAAAGTCTATTAGTCTAAGTTCTTTATCTGAGTAGTATTGGTTCTAGAGTACAAGTTTACTACCTTTCTAAGTTAGTCTATTCAAAGGTAGATCTAGAGCATAGTCCTCCAGTAACTCTCTTAGTAACTCGATGCCAGTTCATCTTAATTGTCTCTCGAGGTCTCAACATGAGCTCTAGGTCGATTATCACCTGCTCAATGTACTTATTATATAGTGTTACGTTCTGAGAATATAGAAAGGGTTCTAGAGCGAATTCCAATTAAGAATCCGTTATTATAAAGCTTATCAAATGTTATCTTCCATGGAAAATTCGCTTGTGGCATAACAACAGTAAGTAATACTGTACATTAGGTCACTTTGCTCCCTTCCTACAATAGTAAAACCATAGTTAGCTCACTTTGCTCACTATCTGTTCCAATTTATTCCAATTTATTCTAATTTATTTGAATTTCTCCTGAGTTTATTTGTATTTTTGAGTGGAAAGAGAGGGTGTGGGAATGCTTAGGTACATGATTTATCACCACCATCTTCCCACATGCAATGTAGTATATATACTAGACAAGATTTTCATCTGGGCTTCTGGTTCTTCTTGAACCCTCTATTAATTCTATGATATTAAGTTTGTGCTGAAGTCAGTTCACTATGCTCCCTTTCTACAACATTCTGTGTGACAGTAAGTAGTGTTGTCTATCAGGTCACTTTGCTCCCTTCCAACAACAGTCTGCGACATAGTGAGCAATATTGTGTGTCAGGTCGCTCTGCTCCCTTCCTACACTGATAGTTTGCTTTGTTGTAAGTCAGGTCACTCTACTCCCTTCCTACAACAGTGAGGCCACAGTCAGCTCACTTTGCTTACTGCCTGTTCCAAAATTCAGGTACAATTAATCAGCAGGCATCACTCCTACATTTGGTGCAGCATACATACTAGACTAGATACAGGATTAGTCATAGTTAATAGGGACCTGATAGTACTGTATAATTCTATCTGAGTATTAGGAGATTAACTGTTAAGGTAAGTAACTGGGTAAGGTCACAACAATAGCCTGAGATCATACTAGGTCACTAGGTTGTAACAAAAGTTAGAAGTATAGAGAAAGTAGAAATTATTGTAGAGAGAGTAGACCTACTGGAAAGAGTAAGATAGTTGAAGATGAAAGATGATAAAGTGATATAAGTAGTGGAAGAAATGAAATGAGCAGGGGTAAAGATGTTGAGAAACAAAGAATAAAAAGAAAAAAATAGCATCATGTATAAAGAAGGAAAAGTCTATGTACCCAAGATGATAAACTAAGAGCAGAAATCATTAGACTATACCATAATCTTCTAGTAGAAGGATATAAGAGACAATAGAAAATAGTGGAGTTAGTTACACAAAAGTTTTGGTAACTATGAGTTGCTAAAGAGATAAAATAATATGTGGAGAGATACAATATCTACTAGTAGAACAAAAATCATACAGAATAGCCAATAGGAAAGCTGATGCCAAACTCAATTCCAGAGAAGCCTTGAATGCATATATCAGTAGATTTTATTACAAAGTTGCCTTTAACTCAAGGATGTAACTCTATTCTAGTAGTAGTGTATCAGTTAACTAAAATGGTCTGTTTTATACCAACTATAGGGAAAACATCAGCAAAAGGATGAGCCAAGTTGTTCAGAGATAATGTGTGGAAATTGCATAGACTACTTAAGGGCATTATATCAGGTAAGGGACCAAAGTTTGTAGCAGAATTAATACAGAAGTTGAACCAGATGCTAGAAATTGAGAGCAAGATATTAATGGTTTTCCACCCTCAAACAGATAAACAAATAGAGAGGGTTAACTAGGAACTCAAAAAGTACTTAAGAATGTTTATTGACCATAGGCAAGAACAATAGCTAGATTGGTTAGGAATAGTAGAATTTGCATACAATGATAAAGTACACTTAAGTACAAAAACATCATCTTTTAGGGCAAATTATAAACAAGATCCCAGGATGGGGTTTGAGACAAGAAAGAAGGGGAAGTACAAAGGAACAGAGAAATTTATAACAAAAATAAAGGAAATATAGGAGGAGACAAAAGTAGCACTAGAAAAAGTACAAGAAAAGATAAAGAAGTACATAAATAGGAAGAGGATAACAGTCAATGAATACAGAGTAGAAGGTTTAGTTATGTTAAGTACTATTGACCTGAAGTATCAAATAATTGGGAGAAGAACAGAAAACTTAATAAAGAGATTTGTAGGGCCTTATAAGATAAAGAAAATTATATTATTAAATGCAGTAGAACTAGAGCTACCTAGTATAGTAAAAATATACCAAGTAGTTAATATTAGTAGAATACAATAATATGTAGGGCAAGTAAAAGGGCAGAGAAAGGGGCAACATGCTCCAGTAATAATCAAAGGAAAAGAAGAATATGAGGTTGAAAGGATCTTAAACAAATAGTGAATAAGAGAAAAGGACAAGTATTTGGTAAGATGAAAAGGATTTACATCAGAGTCTAATACTTGGGAGGGAAAAGAGAATTTAGAAAATGCCAAGGAGACAATTGAGAATTTGAGAAAGAGTATTAATGAGACATGGAAGATATAAGGCAATAAGAGAAGAAAAAAGAGACATTTAGAAGAGAAGAGTTGCTAAGGAGATTTATGGCAAAGAAACTATTTGGATAGTCAAACAAATAGTATGACCAAGAATATTGGGAAAGGTTGGAACAAAATTGGAGACAATGAAAAGGTAGACAAGCCAAAGGAAAAAAAACATTAAAAACAATCCAAGAAGAAGAAGAAATTAAGTAGAAGAGGTCAGAAATCAGGGAGTAGACAGAAAAAGATGAAGACAAAATGGACAACATGATTGACCTATATTATGAGTTGTAATAATCCTTGGAACAAGAAAACTTAAGATGAGGATAATATCATAACTTGACAAAATAGCCAAGTCATTATTTATATTTCCTTTTCTTTTATTTTCTGAACTTACTATATAAGAAGGCAGTATAGAAAAGTATCACATGACTATGACCATGTCACATGTCATAGGTCAGTGAATGTCACATGATAAGCATAGGAGAAAGAGAAAAAGAGAAAAAGAGTTCTGTATTTGTATACTACAACAAGTAAACAAGTGCTAAGACACTGTGGGTGAGTTACATAGTAGTACACTACTGACTACACCCAAGCTGTAGGGGTGAGCTGCTGGGGTCATTCTGAATCAGGTGTGGATGATGGAGGTGGAGTACTTAGGTCTTTTGCAGTTTGGCAGGTTATAGTAAAGATATACTTGAACTTGAACATATTAGTAAATTTTGCTTAATGTGATTCATGTTGGGTGAAGGTTTGGGAATTTGTCTCTATAAAGTCTATGAGGGGTCTATCTGTGATGTGGGGTGGTGATAGGGTTAGAGGAGAATGGTCATTCTTTGTGAAGGCACCAGATTTTTCTAGAAAGGATGCTATGGCTTGTATGCTATCCTTGGTGTCAAGGAGATTAGGTAGATATAGTGTTTGCATGCTTGGCATAGGATAGTATGATATTCTTCATAGGTGGAGCATGACTGGATAATATACTCTTGTATCTAAGTTGTTTCACTACATAGGCATGCTAGGTTTGTAAAAGGGACAAATCTTTGGTAGTATTCACCCATGTAACTGTGTCCTGTTCTACATTGTAGGAGATGCCCAAATAACTCTCTTTTGTCTATTAGTTCCAAGAAGTGGGGTGGGGATGAAGAGATGGAGGGGTTCAGTTAGTTATTAACTAGCTACCTTGTTGTGGGGATATCACAAAAGGCCACTTACTATTTGTGATTGGGTTGAAGGTTTATTCAAAAAGTGCTTATAAGTGAAGTTTAGACAGTAACAAGAGATGTTGTTAAGTCTGAGGTCTAATCCTCAGACAGGAAGTCCTTAAATACAGAAAAGTGATGGTCTGTGTACTAGGACAAATCATCACATGCTACTACCTATTGTTCTATATATGGTAGTGCCTTTGTACTTAAAATAGTGATAACTTAACCATATGGAGGCTGCTATTTGTTCTAAGAAAAGGACAGATAACTATCTATGGGTAATTAATAAAGTCCATGTGCAAACATTGAGGCCTTCATATCTCCACTAATATTAATTGCCTTAAGGTTGTTCTAGGCTTATTCTGAGCATTACAAAGAAGACTTATGCTGAGCTTAGAACTGAAGCATTGATCATGGCAGTTTCTGAGATATTAGCAATTTAATAAACAATAACATAGTGGTTACCAGTTGATCTGCTTAATATCTCGGCCAATATTGATTTTCTCGAGATGTGACTAGCATCAATCAAAAGGTCTTTTTGAGGGCTTTCTGTAGCTTTTAAGACCATGAAAATCATTGAAGAATTGATGGAGATATGGCTGAATGAAGTTTGTGACAGATGTATTGTACTACTTTGGAGAATAGATAACTTTGATGAACGACCTTGGCTTCAACTTATGTGTTATGTCCTGGTCTCCAGCTGTGAGGTTGGTTGCTTATTTTGGAATAGAAGGAAGTTGTCAGAACAGAGGTCCTAGGGATATAGAATAGAGACTGAAGTGGACAGGAATAGGATTAGGACAAAATAATGTAAATTTACAAACTAAGGAAATATACTGTAACTACTTAGTACTTATAGGAAGTCTGGAATAGAAGAAAAGTAATCTACTACACTATCCTACTATTTATAATTTTAGGAGAATTATTAGGGGAAATAAAATTACATAATTGTTATATTTCAAGAATATGACAATATAGTATGCATAAATTCAGGTATGAAAGGCCTTATATAGTATTTAAAAGCATAGCAATATATCCAATAGCTGCTTTAGCTTTGGCTAATAGTTTTTTTATGTGTTCATTGAAGAGGAGTTTCCTGTTAAAGTGGATACCTAGCCATTGTATGATAGGGGTCACTAGAATTTTGGTTTTAAAGCTGTCTTGTTCTATGAGTTCAATATAGGTTATAGGGTCCCCACATTTCTTGCGTCATGTATAATATATGATTTCATATTTATTTTAGTCTAGTATGAGACCTGCTTTTTAGAGCTACTAGTTAATGATTTTATATGTCTTAGCTAAGAGTGTGATATTTGATGAAATTGATGTTGAAGAGACTTTTAGTTTGCTGTTATCAACATACATTAGAATACCTATGTTAGTTGGCTTCATAGTCTTTAGATATTCAGGGATAGAAAGAGCATTTGCATCCTGGAATACCTTTAGGAGACCTGCTGAGTAAAATAATACTAGAATAGATGAGACAGGTGATCCTTGGGAAATTTCATTCTTTACTGGTTTTGAGCTTCCTCTGATGCCATCAACACATATTACTGCTTCATGCTTGTCTAGGAAGTTTGCTATCTATTTGAGGTATTCTAGTAGTATGTGTTTTTTCTGCATCTCTAAAAGAAGGCATTGGTGGTTTACAAAGTCAAAAAAGCCTTTAATGTTGAAGGTCAGTATAGATGTTACTATGTTTTGGTTCTAGGCAATGTATACACCATATACAAATGTTATGGCTACATTGATTGTGGAAGAGTTTGACCATTCACCAAGTTATGTCCCTAGGATTAGCTCATACCTGCCTACTATATATGATAGTCTTTTTACAACAATTTTCTCCAGCAGTTTGCCTAGGTATTCCAATAAAGTAATGAGATAATATACTTAGGGTTGTGAGTAGTTAGCTTTGTTGGGTTTTCTTAATACTACTACCACTGCTTGTTTTTATTGAACTGGGTAATAGCCCATATTGAGGCATCTTTGAAAGAGTACTATGATTATATTAGCTGATATTAGCTATGTCCACTTGATTAGTGTATATGTGATTTGGCTTGGGCCAGGTACTGTGCTTGAGTTAGTAGAGAATAAGGCTTTACTTATCTCCATGTGTGTGATCTCTGTATATGGGAGTTCATTGGGTACTCTTTGGGTGAGATTGGTTACTACTGGAACTGGGAGAGGTGGAGATTCTTGGTATAGTATATCCTAGAGTATGTCATATTTTCTTGTAATGCAATTGCTAGTGGAATACCTTGGCCATATGTAAGAGTAGGCATTAGATAATTGTAGTATCCTGTAGTCTATTTTCATACAGACCATATATCCTGTGAGGAAATGTTTTCTAGGATCTGGTTAGCCCAAGTGTATTTTGCTTAGTATACCTATCATTTTAAGAAGTTTTGTGTTTGTCTGATCTCAGCCTCTATATATGCTTATTTCCTTTATCTGGCTATATTTGGTGTCTCTATACAATCAGATTAGTGCAGCTGATTCTGATAGACCTTTATTCCACCAAGGTTTTACTTTGGGACTTGGTTTGTGGATTTTGGCTACTTTGATACTTACTTGCTCAAATATTTGTATTAATCTGGTTGTGGTAGTTTCTAGGGTATCTGCAGTAATGTCAGCTTCTTTGTCCATAATAATAGTAATGTCCTGAAAGTTAGCTGTGTAAGCCTCTTCAAAGGCTTTTACCCATTTTTTATAGTTTGTGTCTTTGATGTTAAATCTCAGCCCACAGATGTTGTTGTATAGTTCAATGTTGTTGAACAGAGTCTACTGGATTGTGTAGTAGTCTGAGCCATATGCTATGTCTTGATTAACTGCCCAGTCTAAAGGATATGCATTTTGTATAACTAGTCCATTAGTAAATGTGAGGTCAAGTACTAACAAACTCCTATTTTTTGTATGCCCAAGGTAGGTTACTTTGTCTAGGGTATTGATAAGTCTAAAGCCATGTTAAGTAAGCCATTCAACTATTTCAGTAGTTTTTTGATTGTGTTGAACTCTATCTCAGTTTGCTTATAGTAGATAGTGCATATTCTAGTCTCCTGTAATAATGATTGGTTGGTCAAGTGCTAGGAGTAGTTGGCAAATTATTTTTGATATTCTATCATTTTTGTGATCTTTATCATTATACATATTGATTATTATTGTGGTTGGGTGTTCTGGAAAGCTTGCAGTTAGAATTTGGATGTTACAATCTTGAATAATATCTAATCTAAGTGCAATTTCGAGGCCTGGCCTATATTGAACATATACCATGACTCTTGGCTCTGGGTCACCTGGTTTATATGTGCTAAATGAGGTCCAAGCATTATGGCCAATAGGATCTTTTTTCTGTTTAGTGATATCTTTGCCTATTAGGGTTCCTATAGAAGTAAAATATCAGCTTTGTTCCAATTGTTCATTTAGGAAACTATGAGTAGCTATTGGTTTTCTATTGCAGTTGAGCTGTAGGACTTTGATCTATGTATGTGATGCAGTCATGTTACTTATAGGTGTACTACTCATGGTTTTGATTTGTATTTTATGAGGACAGCAGTAAGAGCTTAGTAGATTTCTACTTCAAGTATATTTGTAATATCAGCACTGGCTGTCTTAGCTAAGTCAGTAATATTTTCAACTTAAGAGAATGATGTGTATTCAGTATAGATGGGGTTGTAGGCTCTACTAGTGCTTTCCATATATTTTGTGTGTTTCTAGGGGTATATATTCTTTTTGGTAAGGCTTTTAGTTAGTTAACTAATGATTTAGGATAGGAAAGGCCTGAAGTTCTGTCAATTCCAACTCGAAGTTGTCATTCTGGGTATTGGGTCCAGTTTGATGAATGGTTTATGTTTTGCCTACCTTCTCTTTTACAGTGAATACATGTTGCATTTGAGTAAGAATCTCTGTTATTTGAGTTAGTAACCATGTTGTCAGTTAAAGATGTTTGGTTCTGGATAGAATGTGATGATTCTAGGTAGTTTTCTTCACAGATTCTGTATTGTGGTTCAGTAGCTTAGCATCTAGCTGCTCTGTGGTCAAATTTCTAGTACCTATTACATTGGATAAGTGAAGGTCTATCTGACCAACCTCAGGTCTTGGCTATCATACCAAAAATTGAGAGGGTCTTGTGGTTTGTCAGGAATGTTTGATAGATCTCTTGTGAGTCTACTGCAAAGACCACTAATGAGTAGTCTTGTTGGCTTAGTTCTAAGGCTAGATGAACCTATCTAGGCTTAAGTACTATGTGCTGAGTAATTGCTATATATTTAGGATTAGAGTATTGAAGATTTTTTAATCTAGGGAGTATATGTCTTTGCCATTGCCATCTTGTGCACCTGTTCTAACATTATTTATCTTAAATCTTCTCTAATTGTGTCTGTTGCTCCTAGTATAATAATGTTAGCAATACCCTCTGTGAATGGGATAATATTAGCTACTGTTGTATCTGAGCATGTGATAATGGTATAGTTCCCCTGTAGGTTCCATTTGACTGCTATGACTACTTTGTTGTCTAGTATACCATTTGATTTAAGGAGTTGGTTGATATCATTTACAATTGTGAGATTGTCTTCTCTCAATGTAGTATTTATGTCTAGTAGAAAGCATACTACAAGGCATGTTGTATTGTATACCTTGTTTGGGTTAAACATTTTGGGATTATAGGTGACTAGTAATTTAGTTGTTGGGGTTGGGGTCTTGGATGGAGAGCTAATTGCCTAGGCATAGGATTTGGTTAGTATTTGAGGTACATGTCTACTAGTCTCTAAGCCTTCTTCGGTGAAGAGGTTGTAGTTGCTAGGGGTTTTCCTGTTTTCTTTTTAAATAGAAGTTTTCCCAACTATTGTCTAAGTAGCAGTAAAGATAAAAGTTTTAAATAAAGATATAATGTGTGATCTCCTAAGAAAAGCATCCTAGTTGACACTGTGTATTAGCATAGTGTTCCTTGTACAAATTTGTGGGGAAATGAATTCAGAAGTTGAAGGTAAAAATAAGTTGTAATATTAAAGTTTTGCTGATGTACCATAGTAGTAGTGATGTTTGAAACTCAGAACTTGATTCTAGACTACTGTCTTGGCTCTGTACCTAAGTCTTGCCTGCCTGATATCGCCCTAATGCTCTGTTTTAAAGTTGTCCTCACAGTAGTACTCTCTGGCTATGTGATCAGACTATCCTCACAGTAGTACTCTTGACTATGTGATTAGATATGAGACTTTGAATCCTCCCTGTATAATTTGACTTCCTAGCAATGCTAAACTCTGTCTTAAAGCTCCTATGATGTTGCTCTTGCAGCTAAGTTACTTGTTCTGTAGTCTCTTTGGTTTGACTCAAGACTAGCAACTTAATCACTGATCTGGTCACTCTAAAAATAGATTTCCACTTTTGAAAACCCAAATAGAGGAAAGAGGCAACCAAAATTACTTGTCCTCTTCCTACTAAGTAGGAGTTTTTATAAGTTTAGAGAAATACAAAAGAAATATACAAAAAAATAGCAAAAAATAACAAACCCAGTCATAATCTATTATTACAACAATTGTTCCAGTAGTAATAGGAAATCCCATGCCTTCTTGTCCTTTCTTGATTATTTTCTATTAGTTTTGCTAGGTTTATTCCACTCTTGTCAAGTTACTGGGTTGCCTACCACTGATCCCACAGCAATCTCCCCCTTTCTTTGGCTTATCTCAGCAACTTGGGACCTGACTCTTTTTCTTCCTGCCTAGAGAGTTTTAGGAGTTATTTCCATTGCTCTCTGAGACTTTTTGTTACTCTATTATTTCTAATCATAGTGGATTAGTTTTGATGCGCTCCTATTCTTAGCCATCACTGATTGAGTGATGTTATAGCTATTCTTATATCCTGCTGGGCCATTTGTCCTGTTCCTTTGATGGATGTCTCTCTAGACTTTTCTACATAAGGCATTCTTTCTCTGACTAAGCTGCTTTTCTCAGCTATGATGCCATGGGGTCACAGGCTTGACTCCACTGGTTCTCAAGTGATTGGCCTGTTGGTGGTGGCAACCTTATGTCCCCAGGTATACTGCTATGTAGTTAGGTAGCCAGCTTTTGGTAGTGAAGTCCTTTGTGCCTTCCCTGCTACCTAGCAGGTGATTTTATCTTAGTCCTGTTTCTTGGGGTATGAATTTATGAAATTTGGTTAATTTTAGGCCTGAATATGTTTTGGGCTTTATATCAGATTCAGTGATTCTTGAGCTCCTTTTCCTGGGCTTGTTTACCTGTTTACTTAGTTTATCTACTTTTTTGGTTAGTTTGGCTAGGGTTTCTAGGATTTGTTTATCTGGTTGGATCCTATTATGAGAAGTAGTTGCTAGGGGTTTTCCTGTGATGACACTCAATAGCTCTAGTACTTTGTCTATAATGTGGAATTTTATAATAGAGAGGGATTTGGTCAGCATTAGTATATTTTTGGCTGTTATTTTGGCTTCACTTATGCTCCTGAGGAGAATAGCTCTTAATGCTGGGTATGAGTCTGTTTGATGTATATAGGGGTATGGTGTTCTACTATGGCTTGGATTGAAGTTATATTGACCAAACAATTCATCCTCATCTATCTCATTTGCCTATGTTCCTTTTTGGCTCCTAGTAGATGGATCATGTCTAGGGTGTTTTGGGTTCCTTGTTGGGGTAGCTAAGGGCAAGTTATCACAAATAGTAAGTGACCATTTGTGATGGGTGCTTTGATACTTTAAAGAGTTCAAAAAATGCAAAGTTAGACAAGTGACAAAAGATGTTGTTAAGTCTGAGGTCTAATCCTCAGACTATGAGTCCTTATATACAGAATTGTGATAGTCTGTGTACTAGGACAGATCATCACATACTACTACCTATTATTTTATATATGGTAGTGCCTTTGTGCTTAATATAGTGATAACTTAACCTTATGAAGGCTGTCTATTGTTCTAAGAAAAGGACAGATGACTATCTATGGGTAATTAATAAAGTCTATGTACAAACATTGAGGCCTTCATATCTCCACTAATATTAATTGTCTCTAGTTTCTAAGATCTTAGTGATTTAATAAATAGTAACATGGTGGTTACTAGTTGATTTGCTTAATATCTCAGCCAATACTGATTTCCTTGAGATGTGACTGGCATTAATCAAAAGGTCTTTTTGAGGGCTTTCTATAGCTGTTGAGACCATGAGAATTGTCAATGAATTGATGGAGATATAACCAAATGAAGTTTGTAACATAAGTAGTCTGGAACTGCTTGGGTGTTGTTCTTGAGTGTGGGTTTAGCTTGGTATCCTGCCTGAGGGCTTAATAGCTGTGCTGTGCTAATACTTCCTAGAGGACCAGGTATATTATGTAGATTGTTTTTGCTGGATATATCTCCAGCATTATACACAACCATATCTTTGCATGGGAAATTTTTGTTGATGATAGTTTGTATGAGAGAGGCCATGGATAAGCATGGGAAAGTAGTGCACAAACCATGTAGTAGTTGTATAAGTAGTATATGAGAATTAAACAAGAATTCTATTAAGTTCTCCTTATCAACTCAGATAAAGAGTAGGATTAAGTGCTTACCACTAAGTCTTACAAGGAAAGACTTTATACTGAGAAAAGGGAGAACATATTTTTTTGATATCAAGAGAGAAAAAAGAGAAAATAAAAGAGTTTGTAAAAGAACAATTGAAGAAGGTATCACAAACTTCATTCAGACCTCTACCAATTCTTCAATGATTCTCACAGTCTCAATGGCTACAGAAAGCCCTTGAAAAGACCTTTTGATTGATACTAGGCATGTCTTGAGGTGATCAATATTGGCCAAGATATCAGGTAGATCAGTAGGTAACTACTATGGTATCATTTATTAAATTGCCAATATCTCTGAAACTGCCATGATCAATGCTTTGCTTCTAGGCTCAGAAAAAGTTCTCTTCATAACACTTATAATGAGCCTAAATGAGCCTAGGGTGATTAATATTAGTGGAGATATAAAGTCCTCAATGTTTGTACATGAACATTAATTAATTACCCATAGATAGTCATTTGCCTTTTCTTAGAACAAAGGACAGCCTCCATATGGTTAATTTATTGCATTTTCAAGTACAAAGGCACTACCATATGTAGAACAATAGGTAGTAGCATGTGATAGTCTGTTCTAGTGCACAGACCATCACAATTCTGTATATAAGGACTCTCTATTTGAGGATTAGACCTTAGACTTAACAATATCTCTTGTCACTATCTAAACTTCACTTTCTAAGCCTTTTTGAACATCTCAATATCAAATTGCAAATTAGTAAGTAGCCTTTTGTAATAGAAGTGATATATTCAACTCTTGAAGTTGCCCCAGACTTTACTAGTTTTCTTCATAGGAAATAAAGGTGAAAAGAAAAGGATAGTATAGGACTATAGATACCTGAATAAGGGAACAGTTAAAAACAACTACTCCTTACCTTGGATTTTGGATTAGATTAATACTATGGGAACAAGAAAGGTGTTTACAAAGATGAATCTATGCTGGGGATACAATAATATACAGATAAAAGAGAGAGATGAGTGGAAAGTTGTATTCATGATGCACTTTAGAGTATACAAACCCACTATTATGTTCTTTGGTCTCACAAATTTACTAGCAACTTTTCAGGCAATAATGAATGATATTTAAAGAGACCTGATAGACACTGGAGATACAGCAACCTTTATAGATGATATACTAGTGGGGACAAAAGACAAAAGGAAGCATGATGAAATTGTAAGGTCTTAGCCATGGTGACTTAAACCTACTCCAAGTCCAAGTTGACAAGAAGAACTTGATAGAGTCCTTGTTCAATTCCTGTACACTACTTATATACCTTTTACTATTTATTTCTATTTGTCAAGTCCCATGCACTCCAATTCATCCAACTATCCCACATGTCTGATCTTTAGTAAAAGAAAAGAAAAGAAAAGAAATAATGAAAATAGGAAAAGAAAAGAAAAAGAAAAGAGTAATAAATATTGACTTAGTTGTTTTGCCAAGTCATGACAATCATGGTTGTTACATCTCCTGATAGTCTCTCACTCCTTCCTTTTGCTGTGGAGTAAACAGGCTATCCACAATTCAGCTCAATCTATCTGGGCTTTTATTTGGAAAGGAACCATTCACCGGTGTGATTAGCATCGGAGGGTGTTTAGGTGTCATTAAATGAATAGCTTGTGTGTCTGGCTGAAAAAAATATATTTGAAACGAGGCTAAGATTTAATGTTTCAGACAGATAGACTGGAAGAAGAGCTGTTAATAATGGTTCTGACTTGGAATACAAGGCATATAAATGTTTCAGAATTTCTGTAAGATAATAACGGTGGTACAAAACAGAGCACTTAAAAAGATAAGCAGAAGTTACTACAGGAAGTAGAATAAATGATACAAGATTAACAGAGAGGAAAGATGATTGGATTATCATTGTGTGCCTCGGATCTCTCTATGAAAACACTGAAGTGCTTGCATCTGCACAGACAATCCACGCCCCAATGATCAGGTTGGACTGATTCAAAAGCGGAAAATTCTGAGGCCAGACTGTGTATTCACGACAAGGAGTCCTAGATAATTTCAAAAAGCATCGTTATTTGCATATAACCCACACAATTTACCGGCCAAAGACAACAGGACAATTATCATAGAAAACAGATTCAAATACTTGGTGAAATGCATGGGAGGGATACAGTGATTGAAGCCATTTAGTCAATCTTCCTTGTAAAAACACCAAGAGGAAGCGTGAGGACGACCTGATCCTCGGTGCTAAGTATCTCGGCAAGACCTATGTAGTAAGCGATCATAGCGGTGATGCAACCAAGAATACCACCAGCCTTGGTGGAACTACAAAAACCACAAGATCAGTTTTCCGCATTCCAACCAACGGGCTTTAGAGACACATACGCAGTAGAGCCAGTCCATTCACCAGCAGCCAAAACGGCGAAAGTAACAGTAAGGAAACTGAATAACGCAACGAAGGGGATAGTCTTGCGGAGGGAGACAACACTAAACATCCGTAAGTACGAGACAAAACCTATACAAAACCTATTTAGTTCAGTCACCCACAGGAAAAAGAAGGTCACAATCATCCAGGTGATAAGGAAGATGCCAAGTGCAGCAGACAGTTGTTCGATGCCTCCCTCGATATTCTCATAGGCGGCAATAATACCGCTCCCAGGAATTAAGATAGTCGCGTAAGACATCCAAAAGGCACCGTAAGAG
>Ga0153964_1000037_pt1 | contig 19434 bp, 20 predicted proteins | sample TSFL048MetaG_FD_104726 | JGI IMG/M metagenome (GOLD analysis project Ga0153964, IMG submission 104726) | Attine ant fungus gardens microbial communities from Florida, USA - TSFL048 MetaG | ecosystem: Host-associated > Fungi > Mycelium > Unclassified | place: USA: Florida, Withalacochee... | reverse complement strand
CCGATATAACTTCACTGAAAACCTTAACCGGATCCTCTAACGAGGAGCGTGAAGATATCAAGTGTTAGATATAGGCTTCAAGTTGAAACGCATAATTCAACTGTGAGGTCTAGAGTCTTAACACATTAAGCCAGGACCCTATGAGCATAGTATATGCTAACATGGACAACGACTCCTGCTGGAACTTGCTACCTAATAGTTCTCTCTATTATGAAGGCCAAAAATATATATCTAATTACAACCAATTGTAACTCCAAGTACTAAAAGCAAAACATGATCACATCCTAGCTGGACATCCAGGACAAAATAAAACCTACCAGCTCATTCACCACAAGTTCAATTGGCCCAAATTATGAGAATTTGTAACTGACTATGTAAGCTTGTGGGTAGCATGTTCCTAGAATAAGGCAAAATACCATAAACCATATGAATTATTGAAACAACTACCAGTTTCCCCTCAATCCTGGGAGTTCATATCTGTAGACTTTATCAAGCAACTACCCCCATTAGATGGCTATACAGACATTCTTGTTATGGTAGATAGACTCCTAAGCAAGCAGTCTTTATCCCCATCACAAGATCTATCAACACGACAGCACTGGCAGAGATATTTATTGTACATGTCTTTGCAAAACATGGGATACCATCATATATCACATTTGACCATTGTCATGCCATACAACAGTTTAGGCAAATTAAGTGACATTTTTCACTGTAATAACTAGGATAACTAGCTCGAGAGAAGAGTTTAGCCTCTCAGAGATGTTTCCTAGATGTCCAGTCATAGACTTAAGTATCTTACTTGAGTAGCAGAGTAGTGGCTGTGACCACCACTACATATACCTCATAGATGCTGAAAGGGGCAAAAGAGAATTTAACTATAACAAGTGTAATAAGAGCCCCAAAAAGGAAATAATTTCCCACACATTCAAACACTTAATCCATAATATCAAGTTATATAACAAAGACAAGATATAAATAGTATGAGAACTTAGGTAATTATATCACATGACAAGATCATGTGATTGTAGAATATTCTAGAAGGACATGTGATTGTGAACTATTAGTATACAGCCACTTGTAAAGTAGTATAAGTAGAGAAGAAATCCAATAAAGAACTCCATTGAGTTCTTCCTGAACATCCACCTTGGATATTGTCTAAGTTCCTCATGAACTTGGACTTAACAACAAGCAAAGGTAAGTAGCAGTGACAGTCCTCAATCACATGCTAAAGAGTTCATGGGGAGAAGAAGGAAGCAGGGGTATTAAAAAGAAATTAAAAAGTAAATATGCAGCTTATTTAGAATCTAAGTATAGAAGGAATAATGGGAGCTTAATCTAGATCCTATCTGCATGGTGTTCCTAAGGTGTCCACCTTTACACACCATAACAAGCTCACTAGTAGAATAGTCAGTAAACTACTTATGGGCCTTACTGTCATGACTTGGCAAAACAGCTAAGTCATTATTTATATTTCTTTTCTTTTCTTTTCTTATTGGACTTATAACTACAAGATGGAGCATGGGAAAGTATCACATGACTTTGTCACAATGTCACAATGGTGTGACAGATTGTCACAGATGGTCATGTCATGGGTCACAGTCACAGTGTGTCACATGACTAGAGTAATATGAGGACCATAGGAGAGTAAGCGCATAGCCATAGTAGTAAAATGTATAAGTAGTAGAGAATTAAGTGAGAACTCCATCGAGTTCTCTTTGTCAAACTCTGAACAAAGAGACAGTTGGCTTAATTCCGGTCATCGGACTTTAGACACTGACACTTACCACACTTAATCAAGCCCTCATCTGCACCCCTACACTAAACCTAGCGACTGCTGTGTCTTGTCTCATAAAAGAATAGGGTATATAGTAGGAAACATTCACCAACTCAACCTCTCACCAAGATCACCCCTTATACACTCAAGAGAATTGCATTTACAACCTTAAGAGCTTCTGAGTTGAAGGCAAGGGCCAAGAAGGCTCTTCTCATCAATTTTTACTCTGAGAAATATATTAGAATATTACAAATGTTCAAGACTCAATTAAAAAAAATAGAAAAGGAAACTCTCTACTCTACCACTCTCCCTCACATCTCTCCTCTATGACACTACCATGCAGCCATGACAGCTGTCACCTTCTTGTCCTCTATACCTCCTGGACATGACTATGTGATCCTACTCCACCTCTATACTTCACTCCTGCCCATTGTTCCCTGAACCCCAAACCAGCTTTCTTCTACTCCAAATATGGTCTAGAAACACATGATAGTGTCTCTGAGTATTAGCAATATGATTGTTGTCCAGCAGCATGTCCATTTCTTGCCTGAGTCCAACAGTGATGGGATCACTAGTTACTGATAGACTTTTGATCTGTTGTCTTGGCATTATATTAGTCTAAGTCTGCTCTAGATTGAAATTATCTTGCATTCCAAGGATATCCCTAAGCCTCTGACTTTTAGAGTTTCAACATTAATAGTCTGTATCTGAGAAACCTGATGCTAGCTCATCAGTCTTGCCTCCTGAGGTATATGCTTTTCTGGCATGTGATAGCTTGGCCACTACCTAATAGAAGTACCCAATTTTGGGTCTAGATTATGTCTGGGGCTTGTAGAAGGTCTCTAGAGTGGGTTCCAATAGTGAAATCTAGGGTTATAATTTTTATCCTATGCTACATTTTCACAGAAAATTCTCTAGCAGCGTAACACTGCTAATACTGGTTTTGTTGTAAAGACTCCTTTTAATTCATCAAATGCCTTTTGTTGGCTTTCTCCCCATACCCACTTCACATCTTTCCTGGTGAGCATATTCATTGGCCTAGCTACTCAAGCAAAATCTTTGATAAACTTCCTGTAATAATTTGTGAGGCCTAAAAATTTCCTAATATCTTTTACATTCTTTGGCTCCAGCTAACTCAATACTCCATCCATCTTTTCCTTCTCCATTTCTATCCTGTTTGGTCCTATAACAACACCTAAGAACCCTATTTTCCGTACTTTCCACATATACTTTTCTGGCTTGATATACAAGTCATTTTCTTCCAACCTCTTCAATATTTCCTCTACAATCTCATCATGTCTCTTCTCTGTTTCTGTTCCCACTAGTATATCATCCACAAATGCTGTGACTTTTCCTTTGTTGATCAAATCTCTTAGAATTTCATTCATTATCGTCTAGAATATAGCTAGTGAGTTTGTCATCCCAAAGAACATCACTGTTGGCTCAAAGGAGCCCACATGCATCATGAATGCTCCCTTTTATCCATCTTCTTTTTTTATTCTCACATTATTAAACCCCCACCTCAGATCCATTTTAGTAAATATTTTCTTACTTCCTATGTTATCAATTAGGTCTGTGATCAATGGTAATAGGTAGTTGTTTTTCACTGTCTAGTTGTTTAGGTTGTGGTAGTCCATCACCATCTGTTTACTCCTATTCTTTTTGCCTACAAAGAAAACTGGCGATATTTGAGAGGATTTGGATAGTCTGATATACCTCTTTCTTAGCTGGTCCTCCACAAATTTCTGGACTTCTTCCTTTTCTATTTTAGATAATGGATAAATTCTTCCTTTCTGCAGTTTGAACATCTTTTTGAGATCTATAGCATGATCCCAAATTTTCCTGGTCAGCATCCTTTCCAACTCTACCTTCCTGAATACTTTCTTCCTCTTCAAAAACCTCTTTGGGATTATTTCCTTGATTTTCTGTTGTTCTCCTCCATCTCTTCCTCTTTTCCCTAATCTTCTTTGTCATCTATTGCTCATCTGACAATTTTCTCTTCCTCTAGGGTTACTACCCTTTTGACCTTTTCTTTTGTTTAACTCTTTCTGCTACATAGGGGTGGACATCTTGTCATCTTGACTTCTCCAGTTTCCCAATTTATCTCAGGGTTGTGTGCTACCAACCATGGCATTCCCAGAATTACTTCTGTCTTCCCTAAGTCATACACATCTATCCTCATTCTTTCTACATGGTCTTTGTAATACACATTGCACTCTACTTGGTATATAATGGCCCCTCCACTATTATTTGTCCTATTCACGTTTCTGACCATTATTGGTCTTTCTAATTTCTGCAGCTTGAACCCATGTCTAGCTGCCATCCTTTTGTCTATGAACATCCCAGTAGCACTGGTGTCTAAGAGTGCTCTTATAGTTATGTCTTCATGTGTATCCAACTTTTCTACTCCAATACTCATCCACACTTCTCTTAGCATTTTGAAGGTTCTCCTGACCTCTCTTTGACTACCCCCCTCTTTGGCTATGCTTTCTGACTCTTTTGGTCATGCACTGCTTTGTTGCACTTTTCCCTCTGTGGGATGTGCTGCTTTCTTCTCCTCTTTTTTTTGACATCCACACTATCTTTGTCTATTCTTGATCACCCCCTGCCTCTTATTTTCCTCTACATAATACCCCTTCTCTCCACATCTTTCACACTGCACATATGTCACTATCACTTCTTTTGTGCACTATCCTAACTTCAGTAGGCATGCTTCTTCTGGCACCCCCTTGCCACAATGCTCCTCTGCTCTCTTTCTTAACTCTGCCACTGAACTCCTCCTCTACCCTCTTTACTGCACTTCTCATGGCTTAGCCACACATGCTGCCTCTCTCTCCTCCACTCTCCTTACCTTTTCCTGTGCTTTTTCCTTTATAGGGTGCACCAGCTTCTCCTCTTGCTATGCCTTTTGTAGCCTTGCCACACACATTGCCTTTTCCTTTCTCACCCACAATAGATACTCCTTGCATTTGTGCCCCTTCTTCCTACACTTAAAACACTCAACCTTTACCACCCCTACTCTCCTTATCGTCCTCCTTTCCACTCTACACTACATTATCCTACTCTTCAACACCTCAAACTTATTTTGGGGAATGACTGTCCCCTTCTCTTCTTCTCTCTTATTCCTGCAGTTATGGGCCAGGTGCCTAAACCCTTTGCAACTCAAATACAACTTTCCTCTCCTCCCTTCAAGTTCTTTCCTCAGTTTGGCAAGGGAGCATTTTTCTTTGAGTAAGTTGCTCATCAGTGAATTGTATTATTGCAAAGACATGGTATTACGTCTCTGCAAGGGATACAGATTTAATAATTAATCTTACTAATGTTACGTCTGTTGGGATGCAAGATCTTCACCCAACTAGACACCTACTATCTTACTTACTACTGCCCTAGTAATATGGTTATACGATCACTCCACGGAGGAGATCCCTACTCTAGATGGCCTCTTAGGAGTAACCATCAATCCTCTGCATATACCACTCACAATGGAGCATAGCACAAGGTTTATACTAGAAAGCAATATAAGTAAACTACTAAACACCACTTGATTGCAAGGTCAGGTCTCAGTAGTAATACCCAAGCTTGGTACTACACTTCCACCCACTGTCCCTAACTAACAATGAAGTCCTCTTAAGCCAAGGGCCTGGCTATATATGGAGGTGGCTACTGATTGCAATGATTAGCAGCTGAGGGTTGATTTAGATAAGATAAGAGATTGAGCAAGGTCCAAGGCAGACAGTGCTTGGATGTGAATCGAGTTCTAGTGTAAGAAAGCTAAACTCCAAGCTGAAATTAAGCCAACTGCTCTTTGTTCAGCAATTGACAAAGAGAACTCAATAGAGTTCCCGTTAGATTTTCAACACTACTTATACAACTACTACATGGTCTGTGCACTACTTTCCCATGCCTATCATGTGACCCATCATGTGATATCATGTGATGTGACACTGTGACTGTGACACTTTCCTGCACTCCCTTCTGTGTAGTAAGTCCAAGATAAAAGAAAAAGAAAAGAAAAGAAAAAGGAATATAAATAATAACTTAGCTGTTTTGCCAAGTCATAATATTCTACCTACCTGGTGTTATCCTAATGCCCTGTTTCAAAGTTGTCCTCACAGTAGCACTCTCTGGCTATGTGATTAGACTATTCTCACAGTAGTACTCTTGACTATGTGATCAGATATATGACTTTGAATCCTCCCTATATAACTTGACTTCCTAGTAATGCTAAACTCTGTCTTAGAGCTCCTATGATGTTACCCCTACAGCTAAGTCACTTGTTCTATAGTCTCTTTGGTTTGACTCAGTCTTGAGTCAAAGCAACTTAATCACTGATCTGATCACTCTAAAAATAGATTTCCACTTTTGAAAACCCAAATAGAGGAAAGAGGCAACTGAGATTGCTTACTCTCTTCCTACTAAGTGGGGGTTTTTATAGGTTTAGAGAAATACAAAAGAAATATACAAAGAAATAGAGAAAATAATAAACCCAATCATAATCTATTATTACAATAATTGTTCTAGTAGTGATAGGGAATCCCACACCTCCTTGTCTTTTCTTGATTATTTCCTATTAGTTTTGTCAGGTTTGCTCTACCCTTGCTGAGTTACTAGGTTACTTACCACCAATCCTGCAGCAATTTCCCTTTTTCTCTAGCTTATCTCAGTGACTCAGGACCTGACTTTTTCCTTTCTTGCCTTGGAAGTTTCAGGTATTGTTTTTATAGCTTTCTAAGACTCTTTGTTACTTCTTTGTTTCTGATTATAATAGATCAGTCTTGATGTGCTCCTATTGTAAGCTATCACTGATTGAGTGATGCCATGGCTATTCTTATTTCCTGCCAGGCTGCCAGTCCTGTTTCCTTGTGATGGGCATCTTTCTAGACTTTTCTACATGAGACTTCTTTCTCCTAACTAAGTTGCTATTCTTGGTGATGATGCCATGGGGCTATAGGCTTGACTCTGCTGGTTCTCAAGTGATTGCCCTGTCAGTGGTAGTGACCTTATGTCCCTAGGTATACTGCTATGTAGCTAGATAGCCAGCTTTTGGTGGTGAAGTCCTTTGTATCTTCTCTACTACCTAGCAGGTGATTCTATCTTAGTCCTGACTTTAGGGTGTAAAGTCATGAAATTTGTTTAATTTTAGGCCTGAATGTATTTCAGGCCTCACAGTGTCTGAGGTGTCATTTATCTAAATATAACTGATTTGATATCATCAATGCTTATTTGCAATCAACAGCCTATTTGTCTAAGTCTGTCACTAGTATATTGCTGGTTCTAGAGGTCAAGTGTCTCATCTCTATCAAGGTATATCCCATACCAAATGGATCTAGAACATTCTTATCCAGTAACTCTGTTTATAACCTGATACTAGCTCATCTTACTTGTCTCCTGAGGTATTTGTATGAGCTCTAGGTCTAGTTCTACATGCTTACTATTTTATATAACTCTTTGGTATGTTCTAAGGACTTATAATGGGTTTCAGAGCAAATTCTAATTAGGAATTTGTTGGTATAATGTGTATCAAATGCTACTTTCCACCACAAATTTGCTGGCAGCATAACAACAGTGTGAGACAAATACATGCCTTAGGAATCCAATTACAGTGAGATTGACTTTGGGTGGATTCATTAAAAACATTATTATAATTTCTTTTAGTTACTTGAGTTTCCTTTCCTCATTTTCTTCTTTTTAAAAGCTCTTTTCTTTATTTAATCATCTCTCCAGTGCCTACTCGTTTAGTACACAATTATGAAACATCTCAGAGATTCTGTTTCTTTTATTTGTTATTACCTTTGTATTGTGATCAATTCCCTGTGATCCCCATCAATGTTACCAGTATTCTTTGTAAACAAGAAGATCAGAAGTAAGAGGATAGTTATAGACTATCATAGTCTAAACAAACAAATTATAAAGAACAACTACCTGTTGCCATTAATAATAGATCTAATTAATAGCATAGGAAGCAAGAAAGTATTTACAAAAATGGACTTGCAGTGGGGCTTTAACAATATAAGAATAAAGGAAGGGGATAAGTGGAAGGGAGTGTTTCTAATACATATTAGGTTTTTTGAACCAACAGTAATGTTTTTTGGGATAATAAGCTCACCAGCTACATTTTAGGCAATAATGAACAAAATCTTGAGAGACCTAATCAATGAAGGAAAAGTTGCTACATTTGTAGATAATGTGTTAGTAGAAACAGAAACTGAAGAGGGGCATAATGAAATTGTAGAGGAAATATTGAGGAGGTTAGAAAAAAACAACTTATATGTCAAGCTAGAAAAATGTATGTGGAAAGTGAGGAATATTGGATTCCTAGGGGTTGTTATAGGACCTAATGGAATAGAGATAGAAAAGGAGAAAGTGGATGGGGTACTCAGTTGGCTAGAGCCAAAGAATGTGAAAGATATAAGAAAGTTTTTGGGCCTTGCAAATTATTACAGAAGCTTCATTAAAGATTTTGCTTGAGTAGCTAGGCCTATGAATGTGCTAATGAGAAAAGATGTGAAGTGGCAGTGGAGAGAGCAATAACAAAGAGCATTTGATGAGCTCAAACAGATCTTTATGACAAAACAGCTAAGTCATTATTTATATTTATTTTACTTTACTTTTCTTTTGGACTTACTACACAGGGAGGAGTGCAAAAAAGTGTCACATCACAGGTGTCACAGTCACATGAAATATATATATATATAAGTAAGTCACATGGTCACATCACATGATGAGTGTGGGAAGGTAGTGCACAGACCATATAGTAGTTGTATAAGTAGTATATAGAAAATAATGGAAACTCCATTGAGTTCTCCTTGTCAACTCAGACTTGGAGGATAATTAAGTTGTCTCAGGCTAAGTCGCTACACCCTAGCTTAGACAAAGAATTTAGAGTAGAGGCAAATGCCTCAAACTATACAACTTGTCAGGTATTGTTCTACTCAATAGAAGATGACCTAGGCAAGAGAATGAGTAGGCTTCCTGAACTGATAATTAGAGAGTATGATTTCAAGGGGTACACCAGGTTGAGAACAAAGCTGAGTATACTAGGTAATATCTACTAATTTTATATAAGGCAGATAAACATAGAACAAAGTTTTCTTTGGTTGTTTTTGGATAAACTAGGGGCTCAGAACTCGTGTGGAAGAGTTAGTTGATAGTAACCAACAATGTATATACATAGGGCACCTATGCAATCACCTTCTGTTAGAGAGGTGTTACATAATTGTGATAGTACCCTCTCTTTATGGCCACATCCTTGTGGCCATTAAAACTCAATTTCCCTTGGCACTTGCTAGTCTGTTGATTGATCGCTTGAAGAGAGTTTTTTGGGGTAGTCTCAGTAAAACTCAGCTATGAGTTCCTTTGTGTTTTTGAGGTCAACTGCTGGTATCCAGGAGAATTTCTCTGAGGAGCCTTTATATCCTGCCTACTATACATAGTATATTAATGGGTCTCTCTCCCAATGGTCTAGCTTTGAACTCAGAACTTTTTCTATCTCAAACTCTAGGTCTCTATTGACAACTACTGGTGGTAGAAGTGTGTTTACACAATTTAGAATCAGACTAGTATACACTAGTTCCAGTTGGGAGATGTGGAAAACTAAGTGGACAAATCTAAGGTGAGTTAGTAATTTTATAAGATAGGAGTGTGTGCCTAGTTGACCAATTACCTCAAACAGGCCTAGGAAACATTCTGCTAGTTTTTTTAAAGACCAAGTTGTTCTGATAAATTTTGCTAGGACAAATATAAGGTCTCTAATATGAATTCTCAAGGCTAAAGAACATTTCTTATTAGTAGGTAATTGGTATCATTGTTGGGCTTTCAAGATGGTACATTTGAGTTTAGCCTGGGTATCTGCTAATCCTTGTAGGTACTCATTGGCTGTAGCTGAATTGGAGGATTGCTTGATAATTATCTGAAACTTAGAGTGATAACCCTTGTTTGCAAAGAACAGGGATACCCCTATTATCACTGAAGGAGTACTATTGTAAGTGAATTCTGCTAGTGATAATAACCAAGCCTAATCTAACTGTTGATAGTTATAGTATATCCTCAGGAACTGCTCTAGGATCTGGTTTGTGCATTTGGTCTGGCCATCTGCTTCTAGGTAGTACCCTGAGGTAAAATGCAGTTTCATTTCTAGTTCATAAGCTAAGGATTTAAAGAACTTGGACACAAATTCCACTTCATGGTGATGGGGATCAAAGGGAATTTGATCACAAGACAAAAGTGATAACAAATGAAAATATAAAGATCTCTGAGATATCTCACAATTGTGCACTAAACAAGTAGGCACTGGGGAGATGATCAAATAACAAAGGGAGCTTAAAAAAGGGAACTAGGAAGATGAAACTCAAGTAACTAAAAGAAATAATAATAAAGTTTTTATAAATCTACTTGAGGTAGATCTCATCATAATAGGCTCTCTAAGATGCATGTTTGTCTTGTGCTGTGACACTACTGCCCTTACCTAGTCTAGTAGCCTGGCTTGCTGTCAATACAGCAGAACTACCTAGAACTTCTATGCTATTGTGTGGGCTCTTTTTCAGCTGACCATATAACTAGAAGCTAACTTTAATAACATGTAACGAGCAATTAACTCCTAGTATATATGAATGCCCAAGTCCATTGGGGCTCAAATTCCTGTCAAGGGAGAGGTTTGGTAGGTTTTTTAGAAAGTAAGGAAAAGCACTCAAAAAAATAGAGACTTAGTCACTCCAAATAGCTGTTAAGCTCTAGAGCAACAGAAAGAGATGATGATGGGAGTATGATGCTTGAGTTCTCTTCTGTTCCCTAGAGTATTTTATTAAGATTACAAAGCAAAGAGACAACAAAGAAAGTGAGATAAAAAAAACCTCCAAATTCCCAAACATAGCAAGGCTGAAATGATGAGACAGTATCATGCCGTTAAAAGGGTGCAAAATGGAATTGCATACTGGGACAAACAAAATAATGATGTGCCAGCTCCCAATTGTGTGCTAAAGGTCTAAGGGGAGATTATCAAAGTTGAAGGTTTATAAATAATTAGAGAAATAAGAATTATATGCAGCTCCAGTAAAATATATGTTGGTGGTTGTAAAAGGATTGTAAGATCTCTCTAGATCATCATCACATAGCCTTCCTAAGGTGTCAACCTTTACACACTATGACAAAAGCTCCTCTGGAAAATACAGTTAGTTGATCACTCATGGACCCTCTATACTCAGTTGCCCCCTTGTCTGTACCCCCAACACCAAACCTTATGGGTGTGATGCAATCCAAGTGTGCACCTAGCCAAGCTTTCCAGCCTGCTGTTCTCTCCAAAGCCTACCCGAGTTGCATCTACATCTTCTTTCTAGATTGAGTTCTGGGTATATTCTGTGTTCTTCTCAAGATACCCTACTAGTCCCAGTCTTCTTACTCTTAATAGATCCACATTCACGATTCCAGAGGCAGTATAGATAAGGGCAGGAGTCAAGAGGTTCTTCTCAGATCCAACTGCACTCTGGATACTATATTAAAATATTACAAAGCCCTGAAACTCAAGAAATAAAATATAAAAGGGAAACTATTACTACTTTTAGGATTCCATTGCTGCCTTTCTATCCTGAAGCCTCCCAAAATCCCATAGATGACATAGCCCTCTCCTTTCTTTGTGATGACGTGTTCTTTCACCAAGTCCTTCCCATCAAAGATGACACGTTAAAGGGGGCAAAAGGAACTATTAGCCTAGCACGAGCTAAAGATGTGGTACCAGGTCCCAATTGCATGCTAAAGAGTTTGTGGGGATAAATCAAGAATGAAGGTATTAAAAAAAAGAATATAGAAACTTAGCATGATAATTAAGATAAAAATGTTTAAAAGGATTGTAAGCTCAATCTAGATCCTATCCACATGGTGTTCCTAAGGTGTCCACCTTTACACACCGTAACAAGCTCACTAGTAGAATAGTCAGTAAACTACTCATGGGCCTTACCACACTCAATCAAGCCCTCATCTGCACCCCCATACCAAACCTTATGGGTATGATACGATCTGAGTCGATGATTAGCCAGACTTTTTAGGCCTGCTACTCTGTAGAAGGTTGTCCAAGCAACCGCTATGTCTTGTCTCCTGACCAAGTAGAGTATAGTATTCTAGTCTCCTCAACAGCCCAACCATTTTACTTAAAACTCAGAAAAGTGCTATAAGACAACTCTTGAGCCCTTGAAATGGCAGCAGGTATCAAGATTCCATTGCCTTTCTCTCAGGCTCTCTGAGTGCTATATTAAAAGTACAAACTGATGAGACTCAATTAAAAATAAATAAAAAAGGAAACTCTTTCTTCTTTCAGCCTCTCTCACTTCTCTCCTCCATGACATTGCCATGTGGACATGACAGATGTCACCTCCCTATCCTCTATGCCTACCAGCCATAGCCATATGCTCCTACTCTACCTCCATACTTCACTTCTACCTGACATCCTCTAATCTCCGAACCGGCTTCTTTCTACTCCAAATACGATCTAGAAACATGTGCAAGTGCATACGAAGGTAATTGATATTCCTGTTGCTCTATGGCACATCCACTTCTTGACTAAGTCCAGCAGTGATGGGATTGCTAGTCACTGATAGACTTTTGATCTGTCATCTTGGTGTCATATTAGTTCAAGTCCGCTCTAGATTGAAATTCTATTGCATTCCAGAGGTATCCTTTAACATCTGAGTCCTAAAGTATCAACATTGATAGTCTGTCTATCACAAATGGCCACTTACTGATTTGTGATTAATAGTTTGGATATTTGAAAAGCTCAAAAAAGTGAAGTTAGACAAGCAGCAAATGATGTTGTTAAGTCTGAGGTCTAATCCTCAGACTATAAGTCCTTATATACATGATTGTGATGGTCTGTGCACTAGGACAGATTATCACATGCTACTACCTATTGTTCTACATATGGTAGTGCTTTTGTGCTAGAAATAGTAATAACCTAACCATATGGAGGCTGTCCTTTGTTCTAAGAAAAGGATAGATAACTATCTATGGGTAATTAATAAAGTCTATGTGCAAATATTGAGGCCTTCATATCTCCGCTAATATTAATTGCCTTGAGGTCTTTCTGGACTCATTCTGAGCGTTATGAAAAAGGCTTCTTCTGAGCCTAGAACCGAAGCATCGATCGCAGCAGTTTCCGAGATATTAGCAATTTAATAAACAGTAACATGGTGGTTACCAGTTAATCTGCTTAATATCTCAGCCATTATTGATTGCCTCGAGACATGACTGGTATCGATCAAAAGGTCTTCTTAAGGGCTTTAAGCTGGGTCTAAGACCGTGGGAATCGTTGAAGAATTGGCAGAGATATGACCAAATGAAGTTTGTGACACTGTCTCTGAGAAACCTGATGCTAGCTCATTAGTCTTGCCTTCTGAGGTATATGCTTTTCTGGCATGTGATAGCTTGGCCACTACCTGATAGAAGGACCCAATCTTGGGTCTAGATTATGTCTGGGGCTTGTAGGAGTTCTCTAGAATGGGTTCCAATAGTGAAATCTAGGGTTATAATTTTTATCCCATGCTACATTTTCGCAGAAAATTCTCTAGTGGCATAGCAGCATCTTCATTGCCACTTCCTTCTAGAATATTCTTCTGTCTTCTCCTATTATGCTCTTGATGCTGCTTTGTAATTTGGACTTCATTGAGTACCTGTTAAGCAGTTAGCCAGTCTTAATAAATGTCTAGTATCGACAAGTTGTATCTTAGAGGTCATTTATCTAAATACAATTGATCTGATACCATCAATGCTTATTTACAAGCACAAAGGCTATCAGTCTAAGTTCTTCATCTGAGTAGTACTGGTTCTAGAGTACAAGTTTACCAGCTTTCTGAGTTAGTCCATCCAAAAGTGGATCTAGAGTGTAGTCTCTCAGTAACTCTCTTAGTAACCTGATGCCAGTTCATCTTAATTGCTTCTCGAGGTCTCAACACAAGCTCTAGGTTGATTATCACCTGCTCAATATACTCATTATATAATGTTATGTTCTGAGGATATAGAAAGGGTTCTAGAGCAAATTTTAATTGAGAATCTGTTATTATAAAGTATATCAAATGTTATCTTCCACAGAAAATTTACTTGTGGCGTTGTCACGCTGTATAACAATTTAGGCAACATAAGTGACATTTTTCACGGTAATAACCAGAATCACCAGCTCGAGAGAAGAGTTTGGCCTCCCAGAAGTATTGTTATCACTAAGTCTTGACGACTCAAGGACCACTTGAGGTGAGTGTTTAGGAAGAACTCGATGGAGTTCTCTATTGGATTTGACTACCTACTTATACTACTTTACATGTGGCTGTGCCCTACTATTACACGATCACATGTCCTTCCAGAATGTTCTATGATCACATGACTTTATCACGTGATATGATTACTTAATCCTCATGCTATTTATATCTTTGTTTTTGTTGTACGATTTGATGTGGGAGATCAAATGTTCAAATGCGCGGGAAACTCTTTCCTTTCTGGGGCTCTCATAACATGGCCCCCCCTTCAAGATTCCTCGTCCCAAGGAATTTTTCCATCGACTCCAATTCTCGTCCCACCTTTTCTCTCTTTCCCTTTCATATCTTCTTCGCCCCCAACCGTATAGTAGTTTGGCTGTGAATTCCCTTGGTAATTCCCGGCTAAATTCCTTCTCTTCTTCTAGCTTCTGTTGCCTAAGTTCTTTTGCCTCTTCCCCATACTCCCTTTCAAACTCTTCGACCAATTCTTTTGCATTTCCCAGATTTTCCCTACTTTCCCATGTATCGCATTCTGCCATATACCCTTTCTATCGTACCAAGAACTTCTCTTTCCCCCGTACTACTCGTTTGTTCAGAATTTTTTCCACTTCAAATTCTTCTTCCCCTTCGATAATGACTGGTTTTGGTGGTGTTTTCTTCTGCCCTTCTACCTGTGGTTTGTAGAGTCGTACCCTACTGACATTTACTACAGGATGTATTTTAATGGTTCTGGGTAGTTTCAACTCTATCGCATTGCTAGAGATGATTCTCTTGATTTTATAGGACCCTACGAAGCGCTCCGTCAGCTTTTCCGATCTTCTCCCCTTTATCTGCCATTTCAAGTCCTTCGTACTTAGCAGTACTAAGTCCCCTACTTTGTATTCTTCTTCCTTCCTTTGTTTCCTATCTACAAACTTCTTCATTTCCTCCTGTGCCTTTCCTAGTGCCGCTTTCACCTCCTCCTGGATCTTCCTCATTTTTTCTACAAATTTCCCTGCTGCCTCGTACTTCCCTTTCCTTCTGCCTTCGAATCCCATCCTCAGGTCTTGTCCGTAATTTACTTTGAACGGTGAATTTTTTGTTGCTGCGTGGATTTTGTTATTATACACAAATTCCGCCGTTCCTAGCCAATCCGGCCATTGTTCTTGTCTGTGGTCGATGGAGACCCTTAGATACTGCTCTAACTCCTGGTTTACTCTTTCCGTTTGCCCATCCGTTTGTGGGTGGTAGGCCGTCAAAAGTTTCGTTTGAATTCCCAGCAAGTTATTCAATTCCTTCATCATTCCCGCTGCAAACTGTACTCCCCTGTCCAATATGATGCTTTCTGGAAGGCCATGAAGCCTCCATACCTAGTCTCAAAACAACTTAGCTAATCCCTCTGCCGACGTTTTTTCTATGGTGGCTATGAAATGTGCCATTTTGCTAAACCTGTCACATACTACCAGGATTGCATTGTATCCCTGAGCTAGTGGTAACTTTGTGATGAAATCTGCTGAGATATGACTCCATGGTTTCTCGGGGATTGCGTTAGGCATTAGCTTTCTTGCTGGTGCTTCGCTTCGATCCTTGTACCTTTGACAAGCGTCACATCCATCCACATACCTCCCTACTTCTTTCATTACTCTTGGCCACCAGTAATTTCTGGTAACCAATTCTGTCGTCTTCCATCTTTCTCCGTGCCCTCCTACTGGGATATCGTGGTGTAGTCATATTATCTCCCCCCTAAGTTCCCTTTCTGGCACGTATATTCTTCCTTCCTTCAGTGCTATTCCATCTTCTATTTTCCATTCCTCGTCTCTCAATGTTTTTACCCCTGCCTTCTTTAGTTCTTCTACTGCTTTTACCACCTTTTCATCTCCTTCTTGTGCCTTCTTTATCCTTTCCCTCAAATCCCTTTCTCCTATTACTGTTTCTACCCCTCTAACCCACTCTGGCCTAATCAGTGTCTGGTCCTCGTTATCTTTTTCCACTCCTTCTTACCAATCTGGTCTCCTACTTAGTCCATCCGCCTTCCCCATACTTTTTTCTGGAACATGCTTCAAGGTAAAGTCAAATCGCGATAGATACAGGGCCCATCGCGCTTGTTGTCGATTCAACTTCTGGCTCGTCATGAAGTACTGGAGGTTCTTGTGGTCCGTCCAGATCTCGAATTCCAGTTTTGCCCCTTCCAAGTAATGTCTCCATGCTTCAAGGCATCTGATCACTGCCAACATCTCTTTGTCGTGGATTTCATAGTTTCGTTCCATAGCGTTTAACGACTTTGAGATGAAGGCCACTGGCCTCCACTTGCCATCTTCACATTTCAGCGATAATACTCCCCCCGTCGCATAGTCTGAAGCGTCTGCTTCCACCCTCATCTCTCTATCTATGTCTGGTATTGCTAAAACAGGTTCTGTTGTGAACGCCTCTTTGAGTTTTCTGAATGCCTCTTCTTGCTTCTTTTCCCACTTCCATTTTTGCTCCTTTCTGACCAGTACATGTAATGGTGCTGCTATCTTTGCAAAGTCCTTTATAAACCTTCTATAATAGTTGGCTAGGCCTAAGAACTTTTGCACCTCCTTGATGTTTTTGGGTACTGGCCAGTTTAGCACTTCCTCCACCTTTTCCTTCTGCATCTCTACCCCTTTTGGCCTGATTACTACTCCCAGAAATTCCACCTCTCTTACTTTTCACTTGCATTTCTCTGGTTTCACAAATAGGTCGTTTTTTTCTAGCCTTTTTAACACTTCCTCCACCAACTCGTCGTGCCCTTCCTCTGTGTCTGTTGCTACCAGAATGTTGTCAATGAAGGTTGCCGTATTCCCCTGATTTATGAGGTCCCGGAATAGGTCATTCATCATCGTTTGAAAAGTAGCGGGGGAGTTTGTTAACCCGAAGTACATTACAGTGGGTTCGTATGCTCTAATGTGCATGGTGAATGCTGCTTTCCATTCGTCTCCTTCTTTGATCCTAACATTGTTATATCCCCACCTCAGATCCAACTTTGTAAAGACCTTCCTCTTTCCTACTCCATCTAGTATGTCCGCAATGAGGGGGAGGGGGTATCCATTTTTTACCATCCATTGATTGATGTGATGATAATCTTGCACCATTCTTCGCTTTCCGTCCTTTTTTGCTACAAAGTGTACCAGCGATGTCTGGGGTGATTTGGATGGTCGAATGTACCCCTTTCTCAGTTGGTCTTCCACAAACGCTTGTACTTCCTCTCTTTCTTCCCTCGATAGAGAATATACCTTCCCCTTTTTTGGCACGAAGCCTTCCTTTAGTTCTATCGCATGGTCCCAGGCCTTTCACACTGGCATTTGCTCTGACTCTCTTTTTCCAAACACCTTTCTCCACTTCCAAAACTTCTTAGGTACTAACTTCCTTAGTACCTCTTTGTCTTCATCTTTCTCTACTCTCTTTACCTCTTTTTTTTCTTCTGGCTTCCTTTTTCTACATATAGGTGGACATCGTGTCATTTTTACCTCCCCCTTTTCCCAATCTATTTCTGGATTATGGGTGGCTAGCCATGGTATCCCTAGTATGACCTCCGTTTTTCCCAAATTACACATGTCCATTCTCACTTTTTCTACATGTCCTTTAAAAAACATATTGCACTTGACCTGGTGCGTTATTGCTCCTCCCATATTTATTGTTCCATCCACGTTTTTGACCATCAGGGGTTTTCTCATTCTTTCCATTTTGAACCCTTTTTCTTTTGCAAAGGTCGTATCCATGAATAGACCTGTTGCTCCGCTATCTAGCAGAGCTCTTACTGCTACCTTCTCATAACTTTCTAGTTTTTCTAACCCCACTTTCATCCATACTTCTCTTAGCAGCCGTAATGTGCGCCGCACATCCCTTACTCTCTCAGTGTTTTTTGAATGATTTAATTTATTGCCCAGTTTTTCTGGGCGCAATACACTGTACAGATTATTGGAGGCCAGCCGAGAGCTCACTGTCCTCCATTTTCTTTTGCCGACTCTTGCGGCGTCTCCACTACCCTTGCTCTATTCCTCTCCCAACAATTTTGGGCCATATGGCCAAATTTTCCGCAGTGATAGCATGTTCTATCCCCCCCCTCTCTCTATCGACATCCATTGCATTTGGGTCTCTCTGTGGACCCGGTTGATATCCTCCTCTATTAAGCATATTTCCTCCTCCTCCTCTATTTTCTCCTGCCTGCGGAACTCCTGCCCGCTAGGTTATTTGCTCCCCTTTTCCTCCATATGATCCCCCTCCAAAGCCTTCCCTTGGCTGCGTATTTCCCCCTGGGCACACCACATTCCTCCCTGGGCACACCGCATTCCTCCCCACCATTTTTTCTTCTGCCCTACTCTGCCTCTGATTTCTATCTAGTCTGACTGCCCTTTCTTGCCACTCTCCTATAGTGGTCAGGGGCTCTTCTGTCTCTGCCAACTTCCTTCTTATCGTTCCGTTCAATCCTCTCTTGAATTCTTCAATGAGGGGTCGTCCCTCATAGCCGCTCCCCCTGGCAACCTTTTTGAATTCTTGGACGTATTCGTCACACGTCCTGTTCCCCTGCTCTATCGTCCTCAGCTGCTCAATCTTTCTCTCCTCCTCAGACGTCTCCCCGAAGTCATTCCTGATTTTTGAAAACAGCTGCTCCACTGTTTCCACCTCTGACTCTTTCTTGGCCAGCTCGTCCATCAGATTGTCCTTCTATGCCTCTGCTATCCCTCCCTGCACATAAAATAACACCCAGGCTACCTGGGTCGTTGCTGCCTCTTCTGTCATCTTCATCCTGATGTATATGCGAGCCGCGTTAATAAACACGCTCACCTCTTCCATCCTCCCATTGAATACTTGAGGCCTTGCGACCTCTACTCGGCTCCCCTGCTGCTGGAGGAGTATAGTGTTAACCTGCTGCTGCAGGGTGGCAATCATGGCAAGGAGTTGCTCCTCTCTAGTTGGTGGTGGTGGTTGGCGGGGGACAGGCGCCTGGGATGATTCCCCCTGTTGTTGTTGTTGTTGTTGTTGTTGCTGTGATATATCATAGGGCAGCAGTGGTGATGGTGATGGTGAGGGAGAAGATGATGATTCGTATTCGGTTTCGGTTTCTTGGTCTGATTCTCGATCCAGGGCGAATTCAAGGCTATGTCTAACAGGGAGCATGATCTTCTCCTGTCTAGACTCCTACTGCCTTACTGACTACTACCCTAATCAAAGGTGTACGTGATTGTCCCTAAGGAAGGAACCCCTAAACTAAGTGGCCTTTTAAGAAGTAACCACTGATCTCCTGCGTGTACCCGTCACAATGGATGACAGCACGGAGCTTATACAAAGAAAAATGTAACTAGTAGGCCCAATTAACAGGTCAGGACTTGAACAGAACACCTGGACTTGGTGTTCAGTCTCCTCTCTCAGTCTCTCCTGACTGAGAAGTCCCCTTTACAGCTAGGGCCCGCTATCCAAGAGGCTTAT
>Ga0153964_1000036_pt1:0-7500 | contig 19551 bp, 19 predicted proteins | sample TSFL048MetaG_FD_104726 | JGI IMG/M metagenome (GOLD analysis project Ga0153964, IMG submission 104726) | Attine ant fungus gardens microbial communities from Florida, USA - TSFL048 MetaG | ecosystem: Host-associated > Fungi > Mycelium > Unclassified | place: USA: Florida, Withalacochee... | reverse complement strand
ATACTTACATTGCATTTGCAGGTAAAAGAGTAATTGAGCAAACATTGAATAAGACAGTACCTGAAGGTTCACAAGCGGCTGAATATTTATTCCATAAGGGCTTATTTGATTCAATCGTACCGCGTAATCCTTTAAAGGGCGTTCTTGGTGAGTTATTTCAACTCCATGCTTTCTTTCCTTTGACTCAATAAATTAAGTAGTAAATTATTAAAATTTTTTTTATTTTTCTACTATATATATCATTTATATATACATATATCATTTATATATACTTATACCCACTTAGATATACTTAGTATAAATCTATATAGAATTCTATATGAAAATATACTTAGTATAAGTATATATGAATTCTAGTGATTAGAAAATATCTAGTGATTATAAAATATTTTTATAACAATAATTTATAACAATAACAGGTAAAAATATTCAATATTAATAGAACAATAAAAAAATAAATAAAAAAATAACAGGTACAAATATTAAATCGAGGTACCCATTCTATGACAACTTTCAGCAACTTACCCTCTATTTTTGTGCCTTTAGTGGGCCTAGTATTTCCGGCAATGGCAATGGCTTCGTTATTTCTTTTTGTTCAAAAAAACAAGATTTTTTAGATACGGGCGGTAGGGACAAATCTCATCTATTTTTTTTATATCTCGAAACAATTCGATGAATTACTCCTAAAGGTTTATATCAAAATAGTGCTAGTTGATGAGAGTTACTTCGGAAACAAGGAAAAGTAAAGTCAAATTCATTTGGTTGGGTTATTTTCCCAATTCCAATAAAATACAACCGGATCTAATATGGATTGGCGATCAGAACGTATATGGATAGAACTTATAGCGGGGTCTCGAAAAACAAGTAATTTCTGCTGGGCCTTTATCCTTTTTTTAGGTTCATTAGGGTTCTTATTGGTTGGAACTTCGAGTTATCTTGGTAGGAATTTGCTATCTTTATTTCCGTCTCAGCAAATTCTTTTTTTTCCCCAAGGGATCGTGATGTCTTTCTATGGAATCGCTGGTCTCTTTATTAGCTCCTATTTGTGGTGTACAATTTCTTGGAATGTAGGTAGTGGTTATGATCGATTCGATAGAAAAGAGGGAATAGTGTGTATTTTTCGTTGGGGATTTCCTGGAAAAAATCGTCGTATCTTTCTCCGATTCCTTATGAAAGACATTCAGTCCATCAGAATAGAAGTTAAAGAGGGTATTTATACTCGTCGTGTCCTTTATATGGAAATCAGAGGACAGGGGGTCATTCCCTTGACTCGTACTGACGAGAATTTGACTCCACGAGAAATTGAACAAAAAGCGGCGGAATTGGCCTATTTCTTGCGTGTACCAATTGAAGTATTTTGAAAAAAAAAATTCACTGAAAAATTCTTTAATTTTTTTTTTTTCGAAATATTTGAGATTTTTTATTTTGATAGAAAGGGCGCTCTTTCGTTTCGAAATCCGACTACTATTCATTACTTGAAGTGCTCTTTCATGCATTCATCGAAAGGGACAATTGCTTCGAATTTTAGCAATTGATATCTTTGGAAACAATATTTTTTTTCTTCATTCGAATTGGAAGTAGGCTCTTTCTCTTTCGTATTCTATTTGTGTATTCTTTCTAAATTCAAGAACTAACTCCCGAATTTCAAATAAAAAAAAAACCTGAGAATAGATTTATAGGCTCTATGACTTGTAATAGAACTTATGCTTGATAGAAATATTCTTATCATATAGAGTTAACGAATGAAGTGAAGTTGAGTTCATTAAAGACGAAAAATGGAAAAAAAGAAAGCATTCATTCCCCTTCTATATCTTACATCTATAGTCTTTTTACCTTGGTGGATCTCTTTCTCATTTAAGAAAAATATGGAATCTTGGGTTACTAATTGGTCGAATACTAGGCAATCCGAAATTTTATTGAATGATATTCAAGAAAAGAGTATTCTAAAAAAATTCATAGAATTAGAGGAACTCTTACTCTTGGATGAAATGATAAAGGAATACCCGGAAACGCGTCTACAAAACCTTCGTATGGGAATCTACAAAGAAACGATCCAATTGATCAAGACGCACAACGAAGATCGTATCCATACGATTTTGCACTTCTCAACAAATATAATCTGTTTCATTATTTTAAGTGGTTATTCTATTCTAGGTAATCAAGAACTTATTATTCTTAACTCTTGGGTTCAAGAATTCCTATATAACTTAAGCGACACAATAAAAGCTTTTTCTATTCTTTTATTAACTGATTTATGTATAGGATTCCATTCGACCCATGGTTGGGAGCTAATGATTGGTTATGTCTATAAAGATTTTGGATTTGCTCATAATGATCAAATTATATCCGGTCTTGTTTCCACTTTTCCAGTCATTCTAGATACAATTTTTAAATATTGGATTTTCCGTTATTTAAATCGTATATCTCCGTCACTTGTAGTGATTTATCATTCAATGAATGACTGAAAAAATGATTCACTGATCCAATTCTAAAGTTTTTTATTTTGTACAAAAGCTAAACATTCAAAAATTGACTTATTCTTTTCTTTTTCTTTCTCCCCATCCAGGGGATTCCTCCTATATTCCAGCCCACTAAAATTATTTCAGTAAATAGCAGAATCATGGATAGGGAACTATACCAGTGACCGACCAAATTTTATTGTAGAACTTTTCAGGATCAATGATTGGACCATGCAAACTAGAAATGCCTTTTCTTGGATAAAGGAAGAGATTACTCGATCCATTTCCGTATCGCTCATGATATATATAATAACTCGAGCACCCATTTCAAATGCATATCCCGTTTTTGCACAGCAGGGTTATGAAAATCCGCGAGAAGCAACTGGCCGTATTGTATGTGCCAATTGCCATTTAGCTAATAAGCCCGTGGATATCGAGGTTCCACAAGCGGTACTTCCTGATACTGTATTTGAAGCAGTTGTTCGAATTCCTTATGATATACAAGTAAAACAAGTTCTTGCTAATGGTAAAAAGGGGGCTTTGAATGTGGGGGCAGTTCTTATTTTACCGGAGGGGTTTGAATTGGCCCCCCCCGATCGTATTTCGCCCGAGATTAAAGAAAAGATAGGTAATCTGTCTTTTCAAAGCTATCGTCCCACTAAAAAAAATATTCTTGTGGTAGGCCCTGTTCCTGGTCAGAAATATAATGAAATCACCTTTCCTATTCTTTCCCCCGATCCCGCTACTAAGAGAGATGTTCACTTCTTAAAATATCCCATATACGTAGGCGGGAACAGGGGAAGGGGTCAGATTTATCCCGATGGGAGCAAGAGTAATAATAATGTTTCTAATGCTACAGCAGCAGGTATAGTAAACAAAATCATACGAAAAGAAAAAGGGGGATATGAAATAACTATAGTGGATGCATCGGATGGCCGCGAAGTGATTGATATTATACCTCCAGGACCAGAACTTCTTGTTTCAGAGGGTGAATCTATCAAACTCGATCAACCATTAACGAGTAATCCCAATGTGGGTGGATTTGGTCAGGGGGATGCAGAAATAGTACTTCAAGATCCGTTACGTGTCCAAGGTCTCTTGTTCTTCTTCGCATCTGTTATTTTGGCACAAATATTTTTGGTTCTTAAAAAGAAACAGTTTGAGAAGGTTCAATTGTCTGAAATGAATTTTTAGGTCCGCGGATTTATCAACATATTAAGTTCGTAAAAATAACTAAATTTTTGTGGATAATTATGTAATTCTGTAGAATTCAAAAATTCTGAAAAGCCCTTTACTTGTTTCTTTTCTTTTTCTACCATATTTAGAGAATTCCTTACTAGTCAGTCATAGTATGTATATTGTGAAGAAGACTATTTGACTTTTTCTTTGTTTCTTTTTTTTTCAACCCCAAGAAATTGGAGCGCTATAATTATGTCACTATTTTCGGATTTCAATGTCATAGAATATAAATATAGTCAATTAATACTTTGAATACTTTTTTTTCTATTTTAATATCAGAAAATTCGACTAGATACTAAACATAAGATTCAGATAAATAAGCGGAGAATTTTAAGCACAATAGAAATAGAAATTGGAAAACAGGATTCTAGGAGAGATTATTTGTCTTCCTAGAGTCCTTCTTGTTTGTGTCGAAATATTCTCCGAAATATAATAATGCCTATTGATCCCTCTCGTCAAAGAATCCTATTCTTGGTTTAGATTTTTTCCGAGTTTTTATTAGAACCTTTATGACATATAATATTTTTTTTATTTATTGCATATAACATATAAGAAGTAATAGAGTAGTGGACAAACAAAAAAGAGAGAGAATTTTATTGAGCAAATAGAACTTCTTCAATGAACTTGTTTATAAAAAAATGCAACCTTGAAAAATATTAGATACTAAAATTTAGAGTAAGATTCTTTTAGTATAGAAAGGGGTCGGTTCGCATGATATCTGATCGATAAATATAGAAAATATAGATATAGATTAATATAATACAATATAAATAATTAATTCTATTTATATTGGGTATTGGGCCGCCCAGAAAAAGGAAATCAAGTGATTCCTTCTTTCTTTTACTTTCGTTTTCCTTATTTTAACTTTTTCACTTTGAAAGTATCGACAGATATTATCGAGGAACAGATGTTTTGAATCAATTAATGAAGTTCATTTTTCGAAAATATCATCAGAAAAAAAATGAAATAGAGTTTTTTGAAACATCGAAAAAAGTTCTCCATTTTTGTCATTTATACAAATAAAAAAGATTATGATTATTAAGAAGTCAACAAGGCTCCCTCTTTCTTTGACGAGAGGGGGTCCTGTTGACTTCTTGCGCTTTCATTTCGAAAACTCAGTTCAGCCGATTACTACAGGGATGAACCCAATCCGGAATATGAACCATAAAAGAAAATACCAATTAAACCGATCACAGGAATACCAGTTACAGTACCTATTATCCAAAGAGGAATCCTTCCAGTAGTATCAGCCATTTATCCCACTTTCCTCCACATTTCATCAAGTAGTCATGCTAGAGACATAAACAGTCATAGATAATTATGAAATGATATCCTTCCGAATGGGATAAGAGAATTCCTAATATATATTGACTATTCCCTTAATTGAAGAAATAATTGGAAAATAAAACAGCAAGTACAAAAATGAGTAATAACCCCCAGTAGAGACTGGTACGATTCAATTCAACATTTTGTTCGTTTGGGTTTGATTGTGTCGTAGCTCTATAATTCGGATTAGGTTTATCGTTGGATGAACTGCATTGCTGATATTGACCCCAAAAAAAAAACGGTGGGTACCGCTAGTCCGTGAACAGCCAACCATCGTACTGTAAAAATTGGATAGGTTCTATCTATGGTCATCGGGGCCTCCTAAAAAGATCTACTAAATTCATCGAGTTGTTCCAAAGGATCAAAACGGCCAGTTATTAATGGAATTCCTTGTCGGCTCTCTGTAAAATACTCGTTTGGGCGAGGGCTTCCAAATACATCGTAAGCTAAACCCGTGCTGACAAATAACCAACCCGCAATGAATAGGGAGGGTATAGTAATGCTATGAATAACCCAGTATCGAATACTGGTAATAATATCAGCAAAAGAACGTTCTCCTGTGCTTCCAGACATGTCGAGCTCCACATATTCTTGTACAGTCAAGGGGGGATCGATTCCATAAAAGATGAGATCAGTAAATTTCTATTTACTGAAATGCAATCTTTGTTAGATCGTCAATATTGTACCAAGGGTGTCTTTAGAGTATACCGAATCAGTATAGCTATCCTTCTTCTGACACAGCAACGCAATTTCACAATTAGTAGCGAGATCAAGTACTAAATAATTTTTTTCTTCTTTTCTTGTTACTTGTCGCGATATACTCAATAGAAAATTCCTTTTTTTATAGTATAAGATAAGGGTTTTCTACATTATTAGCTTCAGACTAGAAACTGAGAATCAAATAAAATGTGAATCCGACGTATTGGTTTCTAATAATTGATGGAGGAGATTATCATATTTCTACAATTCAATTAAATGCGAAATATACTTTTTGTGGTTGTAGAAGATGTTTTTTGTTGGAACCTCCTCTTTTTTTCATTTTCAAGTTAAAGATTCAAGTTAAAGATTCAAGTTAAAGAATTGGTTAGTTGTCCAGTAACAAGTAACACTAATAGCAGTAATACATAGTATTTAATGGCAGAAAAATAACGTATTTAATGGCAGAAAAATAACAACAAATTCCATTCCATTCCATTTTTAATAAAATCATTCAATTCAAAAAAGAAAGCTTTCTTTTTTGAATTGAATGAAGTTACACAACAAAGTTCTTATTCTATGAAAAAAAAAATTTTTATTATATTAGTTTACTCAACTCAAGAGTTGCTTGACGAATCTGTTGATTTTGAATCATTAGTTTACTCAATTCAAGAGTTGCTTCACGAATCTGTTGATTTTGAATCACAGGATGGGTACATGTCACAGATGATGAATGGATTTCGTACCTATGTCATTATATTTTTGTTCGTCTATAATGATTGATTGATGAATCAAAAAATTTCAATTGTATTAGTGGTATTTTTGCTTATCTTCCTATCTTTCTTTCAAAAATGGAAACTTAGGGAAATGCTTTTTAAACATATGTATAAAAAGAACATATTGCATTTAGCCTCTTCATGCCCACTATAACTAGTTATTTCGGTTTTCTACTAGCAGCTTTAACTATAACCTCATCTCTATTTATCGGTCTGAGCAAGATACGACTTATTTGATTTGAAATTATGAAATAAATTGAATGAACAATTCATAAAAAGAAATCTTTCTGGGATATTCACTATATTCTATAGTTCCTTACCGTGTCAATTTCCAATTCTTGGTCATTGAGATTCATGGGCAATACAGGTTAATATTTAAGGATATATATTACCTCCCCCTTTCTCCTTTCAAACAAATTAAAATGATTGAAGTTTTTCTATTTGGAATCGTGTTAGGTCTAATTCCTATTACTTTGGCTGGATTATTCGTAACTGCATATTTACAATACCGACGTGGTGATCAGTTGGACCTTTGATTAATATTAATTAACATTTTTTTGTTTATTGACCTTCTATTTCTTTGTTTTAATCCTACTCCACAGGAGGTCAAATTCATACTTTAGACCGCTGTTCCATTATTTCAGTGTCATTCTCGATCTAACAAGAATGGAATCACGCTCTGTAGGATTTGAACCTACGACATCGGGTTTTGGAGACCCGCGTTCTACCGAATTGAACTAAGAGCGCTTTATTTTCATAAAAAATTTTATGTGACCCCAATTCATCTTGTATGCATGATAATCTATATATATAGAACTCTCATAATATCTATATTGATAGAATCTAGATAGATTTTTATTGAGTATGTATGTCCAATTTTAATCGATCTCAATTGATCCCCTGTTACTGCTCATAAGATAAGTAGGGATAGGGATGACAGGATTTGAACCCGTGACATTTTGTACCCAAAACAAACGCGCTACCAAGCTGCGCTACATCCCTTT
>Ga0153964_1000035_pt1 | contig 19853 bp, 14 predicted proteins | sample TSFL048MetaG_FD_104726 | JGI IMG/M metagenome (GOLD analysis project Ga0153964, IMG submission 104726) | Attine ant fungus gardens microbial communities from Florida, USA - TSFL048 MetaG | ecosystem: Host-associated > Fungi > Mycelium > Unclassified | place: USA: Florida, Withalacochee... | reverse complement strand
GTGTATCAGATGTGCTCTAGACAGTCTCTCAGTAATATCTTGGTGATTGATTATATAGTAGGTCACCTGACTTGATGTAATTCCCTGTGGACTTGAAGTTGGCAGTCTGTTACTTACAGTTGTTCACAGTGTTACTGAGTTGCTAGGACCTTACAGTTGTCACCACTGCCCAGGTTCTAATATCTAGACCCCTCTCTTAATGAGCAGTTGTCAATTCTGTGTGTATATAGATTACAATGGACTCCTAGCACCAAGTTTATAATAGAAGAGTTTACAGATATACTACCATAGCACTGTTCAAAGAAAAAGTCCTTCTAGAAAAGAAGACCTAAGCTTAGTCACATACTCCAAGCTTTATACCACAGTTATAGAGTACTGTCTCCTTTACACCTAGGGCCTGGTTTCCAGTTAAGGTATAGAGAGAGTAGAGAGAGCAAAAAGGAGGGTAGGAAATAGTGATTATGATTTAAGAGAGTAAACTCGATGATAAGCTGGCATTGTTTGTACATGTTATATTCCTCTTACATATGCATTTGGATTGAATTATGAAAAGAGGAGAGTTGTGATGGTTAAATATTTTGTCAAAAATTTTTTAAATAAGAAGAAAAAAAAGAGTTAATTACCAATTTTCTCAAAATTATCTGTATTTTTCCTGATTTCATTTGAATTTTTGAGCAAAAAGTGTGTGTGTGGGAATGCTTAGGTAAAATTTAGTCAGCAGTTAGTCAGTGGCATTATCCCATGTTTGGTGTAGCATATATACTAGACAAGGTTTTTATCCAGACCTCTGGTCTGGCTTGTAAAGTTTATGTTGAAGTCAGTTTACTATGCTTCCTTCCTATAACAGTCTGTGAGGTTAAAGTTTGTTTAATTTCTATAATATTAGGTTATTGAGTTTGTGTTATAGTCAATCCACTATATTTTCTTCCTACAACAGTCTATGGAATAGTAGATAGTATAGTCTGAAAAATTGCTATGCTTCCTTCCAATAACAGTCTGCTATTTTTTCATCTCTCAAATCATTAAAAATCAATCTCAAGTCCATTGTTAAATACAAATACAATCTATAATCTAATGCTATTGAATACTTCTTTATGTACTATATTAAGTGTCCTTCTACTCTCTTGGCTCTGCTCTGGAAGAAGTACTGAGATGTTCAGAGGTGAAGTACATCTTGAAAAGGCCATATAAAGTTGTTTATGGGAGAATACTGATATCTGCAAATTAATCCCCACATGCTTCACTGACTGTCCTTGAGACTTGTTGATAGTCATAGAAAAAGCCAGTCTGACTGGGAATTGAAGTCTCTTGAGTGGCACAGGCAATGTCTCTACATTAGGTGATAACCTAATCCTTGGAATCAATACCACCTTGCCTCTAAATCTCCTGTCCTTGCTGATAATTCTACACTGGAGTACTTTTCTTCTCATATTCAACACTACTAATCTTGTTCCATTACAAAGTTCTTCTCCTGGATCCAAGTTTCTCAATAAGATGACTAGAGAGCTAACCTTGAGACAGAGTAAAGCAGGAGGCAATCCACTAGTATTGAGTTGTTGAAAAAACTCTGTAGGATAGGCATAGTACATTCCATCTTCTTCCAATACAGAGTCCACACTTCTCAGCATATGAACCTCTACAGTTGGGTTGAACTGTTGAAGAATAGCCTTATTGATATTATGCACTTCATCATTTCTAGGACAGAGAATAATGTGATCCAAGAAGTACTGGTCATCTTGAGCTCTTGAGTTACCAATTTCTAGATAGATTCTGTTAATAAGAGTATTGAGATTAGCACAAACCATAGACTAAGGAACTTGAATCATCTTATTATCATCCATAGCTGACCCAGCACCAATGTCTAGCAACCACTGAGCATGTTGATTATCAGCTTCAGAGTAACCCAAGTGCATATTCTGTCTGAGATGCAAGAACTTAATATGTTCCCTTAAGTTTTCTCTACAGAGAGATACTGCTACCACTTGTTGACATGTTCCTTTGGGCACCATAGGCAAAGTCTAACAAAAATCCCCTCCAAATACCACTATAATTCTACCAAATGGATGGTTATTCTATATAATATGTCAATTCAAGAGCAATCAAGTGCAAATAATTACTTACTTCAAGCAAGTCTCTGAAACATTGATCAACAGCATCAATATCATACTTGTGCTGTTTGGTGCAGCATACATACTAGATAAGAGTATAAATAAAAGTTTATTATGGTGTATAAAGATAGACATTGAAGAGACACTATACAAGGAGGATCTAGATTGAACTCACAATTATTTTGTCTATTTTTATATTACAGATAAGCTATGCTTTCATTTTTAATTTCTTTCTGATACTTTTACCTTCTCCTTTTCCCCACAAACCCTTTAGCATGGAATTGAGAACTATCACTGCCCTTTCTACTTGCTTGTCACAGTAAACATCCCTTTTGCCTCTTTTACTGGTAAAGTTTTATTTAACTTTCTTCTTTAAATTTGAATTCATTTCTCTACAAATTTGCATAAGGGACATTATGCTGAAATATAGTGTTAGCTAGGATTCTTTCTCTTTGAGAACACACATTTTATTTAATTAAAAAAACTTATATTTACTACTATCTAAATTGTTGTTAGGAAACTCTATAAAATATAACAGAATAGAAGTACCACTAGCAAGATAGTCTCTATATTGTATTATTAGAGAACTAGACCTTTTTAGTGAAGAGAGCCCTAATGAACTTGGAGTTTTCATTTTCTGATGTCAGATTTATTTCTAGGCCTATAAGGGAGAATTTAGAAAGGACTCTTAAGAAAATTGTTTTTGCAATCTTCTACCTTAGAGAAATAGCTCTAGACTACTTGTCCTTTATCAACAAGCTAGACTCTCACCAACCTCTTAATATTTTAGAGAAAATTAAACAGTATTTGTTCAATGACTATCTAATATTTTTAGGTCTTATCTACCAGAAAATGATGACAAAGATGCTTTTAAAATATAATACCTGCCAGAATCAGTGAGGAGCTACACTATAGTAAGGAAGACTTATCTTTTTTCAAAATATACTAATAAGTAGTCATGAGAATAGACAATAATTATTAGAAACACATTTAAAAAGAAAAGAATAAAATCTACATAACATGTACCTTGTGAAATTATCTATCTTAGATACCATGAGTAAAACCTACTAAGGCAATTGTTGATAAGAGGATTATACTTCTAGAGTGAAACCAGAAGAATAAACCCAGAGCAAGTGGATCTAGGAGAAATCATCAGTTAGATGGTCATTTTACCCCCTAGAGAGTTGACTGCCTAAATTCTATTTGGGAACCAAATTTATGCCTAGAAATAGTAGTTCTCTCAAACACCAAATCCCTGCTTATTTGTCTTTGCTCAAAATTTCTCTCAAGTGTATTTTTTTTTGTTTAAAAACTTATAATGCAGTACTTGATCGCAGTTTATAACAGACTATCAATAATAAGTAGTATCACAAAAGGTCACTTATTGGTGATTAGTGATTTAATACTTGAAAAGTTCAAAAATGTGAAGTTAAGATAGTAACAAAAGCAGTTATTAAGTTTGAGGTCTAATCCTCAGACTAAGAGTCCTTATATACAGAATTGTAATGGTCTATATACTAGAACAGGCCATTATATGCTACTACCTATTATTTTATATATAGTAGTGCTTTTGTGCTTGAAAATGCAATAACTTAACCATATGGAGGCTATCCTTTGTTCTAAGAAAAGACAAATGACTATCTATAGGTAATTAGTTGATGTTTATATGCAAATATTAAGGACTTTATATCTCTACTAATATTAATTGTCTTGGGGTTGTTCTAGGCTCATTCTGAGCATTATGAGGAGAGCTTTTGCTAGGAGCATCAATTGTGATAGTTTCTGAGACATCAGCAATAATGGTACTATAGTAGTTACCTGTTGATCTGCCTGATATCTCAACCAATATTGATTGCCTCAAGACATGACTAGCATTGATCAGAAGGTCTTTTCAAGGGCTTTTCATTGTCATTAAGACCATGAGAATTGGTAGAGATAGGTTCAAATGAAATTTATGACATTATTCTTTCTTTTAGTTTGAGCTTTGTTGAGAAGTTATCTTGTTTTTGATATACTCTGAAGATTTTCTTGCAACTTTTTGCCTATATTTTGTAAATTTTTTTCAGGTTCCCATGTATTATCTCCTTGAGTGTATTCTTTCCATTTAGAGAGATATTCATTTTTCTATATCTTTGTTATAAGTCTAGAATTTTTTCTACCTTCTAATCTTCTTAGCTTTATATTATGGTAGGTGGTAGGGGAGTAGCTTTCTAACCACAGATAGTAGATTCAGAGTACTGAGTTAACTTGCTAGCATAAAAGACTAGGTATAATACTCAGTAATGAGGTAACATTCTAAGCCAGAACATAACCAAGGACAACTTTTTGATTATTTCAAATAGTTCTTTGTACTAGGGTCATAATGCTTGCTTCATGGTCTGGTAATCCTTCAAATTGAGTAGCACTTTGTCACTAACTTTAAATGGATGCTTTGGACTTTCTTGTCATAGTATTACTTTATTCTTTCTACTACAAGAGTAAGAGTTACTTTTGTCTACTCCAAGACTTTATGTCTTTTATATCAGGTTATTTAAGTCCCTTTGTGATGACTCTTTGACTAAAATTGGACCTGCTCTCAGATGTTTACCATATTCAAAGTAGGACAGACTTTTTTGATTTCTTTATATGCTTAATTGTTGTATACAAATTCTATACTTGGTAGTAGATCTAACCAATTACTAAAATTATAATTTATATAGCACCTAAGATATTGCTCTAAAGCCTGGTTTACAAATTCTGTTTGTTTATCTATTTGTAGATAGTATACTATCAACATAATAAATTCTATTCCTAAAATTTTGCACTATTCTTGGAATAGCTCAGCCAAATATTGTACTCCTCTATCTGAAATTATTTGTAGGGGTAGTCTATACAATGGATGAACCTTATCATATAATAACTACACCATATCTTTGAATAAAAACCAATTATTGATAGAAATGAAATGAGCTCTTTTGGTAAGCCTATTGACAATAACACAAATAGCATTGTAATTATTTGACTCTAGCAATTGAGTGATTAAGTCCATAAAAATCATTTTCCAGGGTCTATTAGGTACTTTGTTAAACACAAGTGGTCCAAAAGGTTATTGTGAGCAATTTTTCATCTACTAATATATATTATAATCTGTTAAAAGAGTGCAAAAGGGAATTACACACTGGGACAAACAAGAAGACGTGGTACTAGCTCTCAATTGCATACTAAAGATTTGAGAGAAGATAACTGAAATGAAGGTTTTAAAGGAAAAATTAAATATTATATACAGTTTTTAAGTAAAATTATAAATATCTGTTGATAAAAAGATAGTAAGATCTTTCTAGATTGTCATTGCATAGTCTTCCTAAGGTATTAACCTTTAAGTTATTTCCTTATCTGTACCCCCAATACTGAACCTTACAAGTATGATGCAATCTAAGTATGCACCTAGCCAAGCTTTCTTAGTCTGTTTAGGTTGTATCTGCTATTTCTTCCTAGATTGAGTTCTGGGTATATTCTGTGTTCTTCTTAAGACTTCCTACTATATTAAAATCATTATAAATATCTAAAACTCAAAGATAAAAAAGATAAAAGAAAACTATTACTACTTTTGGGTTTTTATCAACTCTTTCTCTTACTAAGTTTTTCCAAACTCCTAGGGCTTATACATTTCTCTCCTAAATCTTTTCTATTAATGACATGTTCTTATTACCACTTTTTTCTAGAATCTTCTCTATTCTTTATTGTTTTTCCTTTTGTTGTTAGCTCATGATTTAGAACTTCTTAATTATCTGTCAATTGATTAGTAAGCTCTAACTACTGTCCAAATTTCTTGAGTCATGTTCTAAGTGTCATTTATTTAAATATATCTGATCTAATACCATTAATGTTTATTTGCAATCAGAAGCATATCTGTTTAAGTCTGTTTTTAGTATACTAATAGCTCTAAAGTTCAAGTCTACTATCTCTTGTAGGATATGTCTAGTATAAAGTGGATCTAGAATGTTATTATTTAGTATCTTTTTTTATAACCTGATACTAGCTCATCTTGCTTATCTCCTAAGGTTTTTTTATGAGCTCTAAGCAATACACTGTTAGTATTCTGTAATAGATATTGTTAGCAACAAAAATCCAATTACAGAGTAAAAGTCATCTTAAGAGATAGCTGTATTTGTTCGATGAAGCTACTATACTGAATATACTCTTGCAAGGTGACAGATAAACTGGTCCAGGAAGAGATTATGATCTGACGTGTACTGGTTGCTTCGGGTAGTAGTAAACTAGAACAAGATATAGAGTTTAGGCTAGATAGTTCAGTAATATGTTACAAATTATCAGTTATATATGGACCATCCAAAATAACACTTGCAGTTCTATTTATATTATACATAATGCTGTTAGTATTTTCAGACTAGAAATATTACTGTTAGTAATAAAAACCATGGAACAAAATCAGCATTACTTTTATTTATAGTTATGGCCTCTCTATATTGTTCTTGTGGCAATTCTTAACTAGTTATGTAGCATTAGGATAGGGTGCTATTATACTGCAAGCAAATTTTCTGCAGAAGATAACATTTGACATGCTTTATAACAACGGATTCTTAATTAGAATTTGCTCTAAAACTCTTTCTATAATCCTCAGAACATAATACTATATGATAAAGACACTAAGCTAGTGATAATCAACCTAGAGCTCATGCCGATACCTCGAAAGGCAATTAGGATGAACTGGCATTGGGTTACTAAGAAAGTTACTAAAGAACTATGCTCTAGATCTACCTTTGGATAGACTAACTAAGAAGAATAGCAGACTTGTACTCTAGAACCAGTACTACTTAGACAATAAACTTAGACTAATAGACTTTGTGCTTGTAAATAAGCATTGATGGCATCATATCAATTATATTTAGATAAATGATCTCTAGGACGTGACTTAGAGATACTAGACATTTATAGAGACTTGCTAACTGTTTAACAGATAATCAACAAAGTCCAAATTACAAAGCAGCATCAAGACCATGATAGGGGAAGATGGAAGAATATTCTAGAAGAAAGTGGCAATGAAGATGTGTCATCTTTGATAGGAAAGACTTAGTAAGGGAATGCATTATTATAAAGAAAGAAGAGGGTTGCATCATCAGTAGGATTTTGAGAGGCCTTAGAACAAAAAGGAGTTGATAGAATCCTAAAAGTAGTAATAGTTTCCTTTTTATATTTTATTTCTTGAGTTTCAGGGCTTTGTAATAACATTAATATAGTATCCAGAGTGTGGTTAGATAGAAGAGAAACCTCTTGACTCCTACCTCTATCTACACTGTCTCTGGAATCATGAATGCAGATCTATTGAGAGTAAGAAGACTGGGACCAAAGGGATGTCTTGAGAAGAACACTGAATATACCCAGAACTCGATCTAGAGAAGAATAGCAGATGCAACTCAGGTAGGATTCAGAGAGGACAGTAGGCTGGGAAAGCTTGGCTAGGTACACACTTGAATTGTATCATACCTATAAGGTTTAGTGTTGAGGGTACAGACAAGGGGGCAACTGAGTATAGAGGGTCCATGAGTGATCAACTAACTGTATTTTCCAGTTGAGTCTAGTCATGGTGTGTAAAGGTTAACACCTTAGGGAGGCTATGCAATATCGATCTAGAGAGATCTTATATTCATTTTACGATAACCAACATATATTTTACTGGAGCTGCATATAATTCTACTTTTTCTAATTATTTATAAACCTTTATTTTTGATTATCTCCCCTCAGACCTTTAGCATGCAATTGGGAGCTAGCATATCATTATTTTGTTTGTCCCAGTATGCAATTCCCTTTCAGCATAATGTTACAAGTGCTAAACACAGAGGATATGGATATACTAGAACAAATTGCAGAGCTTGACACCTTTCACTATTTGGTTGAGTACTGGAAGTATTGTGAAAACATGATCAGAAAGAGACTGTACAATAGAAGATTTACTTGAGTTGCCAAGGTGATTTGTCTCATCCACCAATATAGTATGCATTTGTTGTTTGTATCTATAACATGTATGCACTGTCTACTTTGGCATCAGATATTACTTCTATGTATTATGTACTGGGAAATCATTTAAATTCACTATTTTTCCACTTTTTGGCATGTCCATCATCCTTTGCCACTTTGCATTTGCCATTGCAAATGGCTTAACTATATTCTCTAGCAATTGACCAAGATATCTAGCAGACACACCATATAGCTTATCCTCTATGGCTTTTAAATGACCTGATTGAAGCATAGCTATATCCTCCTTATCATTAAACATCATAAGCTTATCTAGTTTTGGACAGTAAGCACATCTTATACACACCAACATTTGCCTATGGTCTTGTATACCAATACCTATATCTATCATCTTAAGACTAACAACTTATAATACATGAGAAAGTTTCTCTGTTGTATATAAGTGGTCAAACTTGACAAACAGGTTCATACATCATAAAGAGAGGAAAGCAGTCTGGTCTGGAAATAATATCTAAACTACCTACTTTGTAAATAGATACAGGCAAAGTGTAACAGTTTTTGTGTATTCTTGGCAAAAGGCATCAAGTACATGAGGTATTAATGTATCTCTTCTCTTGATACTTGATATCTTTGAGTATTGAACAACTATGGCCAAATAACAACCAATTACATATAGACCACATGTTTAACATGCTGTGTTTGAAAGTTGGATCTAAGTAAGTTTCATTCCCTAGCTAGGAGACCCTGTTTCAATATCAATAGCAGTTATGTAAACAAGAAGAACATCAGAATAGTCAATCAACTACTAATACAGTCAACTAAGATTTAAAAAAGAAACTATTGGGGCTAACCCCAATCACAAACTGTTACCATAAAATAGGGTCAGCCATAATTATATCATATATTGTGTATTTGTTCACTAGCTTTTCATTTCATGAGTCAGTAATAAACCTATATTCAGAAGTGGCATTTGTCAGATCATTTACAATGTATTTAGGAATTTAAAGATTAGAGCTAAGTATAACCTTCTGGAACCCTTTGTAAACTTGGTGTATTAGCTTTTGCCCAAAGTTCTAGAATACAGCAAGAGTAATCAATGATTCCCACCATATGATTCCATTTTGTCCACATCAAATCAGATGAATGCTAGGAGGAATAGTGTTGCATAAGCAATTACAGAGGCAATATGCTGAAGTGTACACAGACTACTGAATATAGAGTAAGTCTCTTCGTAGTGTTATTTGTTGAGTTCTATATGTTGTTCATATACACATTTAGTAGTAGAATCATCTGAATATAGGTTAAACAGAAAGACTGCTCACATGCAAAAAACAAAGCAGGCAATAATAGATGTCACTTCAGCTACAATTGCCCAACCTCTATTAGACTTGATTGATGCAAGTACTAGAAAACACATAGTTGAATTCCCAATATTGTTTTCTACTGATAGATCCTAAATCCTAGTCTATACAAACATTAGAATTTCAACAAGTTTCAGTGCATATACATGTAAGATATCTTCTAGAATAAGAGGTGGAGCATTATGTAGTAGTTTAGTTTGTGTCAGCTCTATAATTAATTCAAACAAATAGGTAATAAAATGTAGTTGTCTTTTTCTCAGAGTATAAAGGTAGCAAACTATGTAAGGGTCTCTACATAACATTTATGGGTGGCCTTTGACTACAAGAGACTGAAGGGATCATGTAAAATACCTCTAGAATGTAGTCAATAACATCATAATGTTTCAAGGTTGTTAATAACTCACAATGCTATATTTTTTGTATTTAAATGTTGCAATAACACTGTTGGGGCAAAACCACTGGTATTCATAGCAGTTTTGATAATCTATTCCATTGCTTGCTTTAATTGAGAAAACTCATTTGCTGTGGGTAAACCCACTAAAGAACGCAACTCTATGGGCTTGTAACCTCATATATGCTCTAACTACTTTATTTTTCTTAGTAAAGTATTAATATAGTGGGCATTAATAGTATCAAGTTCAATTGCTTTTATCATATCTTTAATTTTTTTATTTAGCTTCGTGATCTAATCTTTATCTAACAAAGGAATAAACTAGTCAAGAGATAGTATAATATAAAAGAGCATTCTATGAATACATTATGTGATCATGATGTTATTTTTGGGTAGGGATCTGAGCTCCAGCATAATGCTTTCTGATTGTCTCTTCACTAGCAAATAATTTACTATAGCCTTTTATCCTATATGCCAAGGTCTTAGTAAACATGTCTAGTCTACTTATGGCAACTTCTTAGTCTGATTTGTTTAGGCTTGGATATTCATTCCTAATCATTAGTTCTGCACAAACCATATAGTATTTTTCTTCAAATGCCCTAGTATAGGCTGGCATATAGTTTGTACAAATATAGGCAAGTTTTGTTCAAGCAGTTAAGAGTATATAACATATGGTACAGCACAGCATTTGGAATTAAACTTGGTACTGCAGAAGAAATTGCTGCAAACAAGAATTAAAAACTAGGTCTGACATGAGAACAAATACTGACAGTAATTGATAGCCATCCAGGTTTTATACTGAAGTGAGTTAAAGCCCTTATTACTGGTCACCCACTCTCTTTTCTATTTGAACAGAATTTTCATAATTAGAATCACCAAGGAGCTTAATAAATACACAATTGGTACTTTTAGTAAACTCCATGGTTAGAACAGCATAACTGAGATTGATCTGCTTTTACAGTCTTTGTTGGATGTATTATTTGCTTATATGTACTTTCATTCAACAAGAAACACTGTGTTGTATCAAGAAAATTTTACATAGCTTGGCTGCATATATCAGGTCATAAATAGAATAGAATTTATATACCATGACTTTGTTATATATATTACTATAGCAAGTTTAAACAATCCTGTTAGTATAACAGGCACAGTTGGTATTTTCAGAAAAAGATTTATTAAGAAGAGAAAAAAAGGTACTCTAGTACTAAAAGCTAAACATAGTATAGCTCCAGTTACTGCTCAATACTATGAGTTGCTTACATCACTTAATGTGATGTCCTGTATATAGTCCCTTTGTATACAGTGGTGCCCTTGTTACTGTTTCAGAATTCTTATACAGGCATAGTTGAGTAGTGCAAGATTAGCTCTATTTATTATGTAATCTCTTTTCAAGTCATATAGGAGTAGATTAATATGGTGTGGGTTTTGATATCACTTAGTTTATTACATAATTAGTTCATCATTCTTATCAACTACAACAATGTATAAAAGGCTCATAGAGTCCAATATCAATAACAAGTTACTTATCCACTAAACTCCTCTTTGCTTTACTTTCAAGATATTCCTAGGTGAGCCCATTAGTGTATAGACCACTGCACAATACTCGCTGGTCTTATCTCAACAGGTTATAGACCCTAATAGGCAGGTAATGTGCAGACAATGCTATCATAGGTACAATTAACTGCAAGCATAAGTACCTTACATCCTATGCTCACCTGTAGTTGTGAACTCTTACTGATAATAGTTTCTTGATCTCCCTAGATAGCTACTCAAACCTTGAGCTTCCTCCAAACCTTTAATGGGCATGACTTTATAGAATGGGAGGCTACAGCACACCATGTTATCAATGTTATAGGCTGCCGAATAGTGCTGAACAGCAAACCTCCAATTGTCCAAAAGAATGGTATAGAAACAGAGGAGTCAATCAGGACTAGAGATAACTAGGACAATCAAGATGCCTAGGCATATAGCAATCTAATGTTATACGTCTCTACTGATATTAGAAACCTTGCCATGAAGGCAGGTATGGAGCACACTAGAGAATTGCTAAACTGGCTCAAGGCACAATATAGAACAACGAGCATATCTGCTATGTATACCAATATTGCCGCTATTGATAAACTGCTGGAATTAGGAATCTTGACCCTTCTGCTACACATTTAATAGTTTCTTAGCATTTATACCCTAGTGCTGCTACTTCTATTTATTCTCTGGGATGAACGTGTTTACCAGCTCTAGAGCTGGCACGAGAAATAAGATTGGGTGAGTCTGGAGACTCACTAACACTGGTAGAGGTAGCCTGGGGGCCAGGGGAACAAGCATTGGTAGCATACAATTTATTCTGACTATTTGATTTAACTATAGTAGTGGTTAGAGGGAAAGAAGGGAGGTATTAATCGACAACTCTCCTTCAAGGAACATGTTCAGTTCTACTCTACCAAGGCACTAGCCACTATCAAGGCAATGGGCATACTTGGCAACTCCACTCAAGGTTTTCTTCCTCTACAAAAACGACTTCTCTATCAGTCCTGTGTTGTTCCTATTGCCACTTATGGCTTTCAACTCTAGTACTTTTCTGGAGCTCTTACCAAGGCACAGGTCTCTCTTCTGGCAACCATGCAACGCAAGGCTGCTCTTTGGATTCTAGGTGCCTTTTGCACTTCTCCAACTGGTGGAATTAAGGCTCTGGTAGGTCTTATTCCTATTCATCTCCATCTCAAGAAGCTGGTCAAGCGATCCTGTCTTAGGGCTGCTATGCTTTCTTCTCAGCATGCACTACTCTCTCATCTTAGTGCTTGCAACTCTAAGGGTGCTCATCCCCATCCACAGTCCCTTGCCCTTCTTACTGATGCACAGAGTGCTCAGTTGAGAAGCCCTTTTCTTGATACTGAAGTGTTACTTCTTAACCTTACAAAACGTTTTGATTCACTCCATCCTGAGATACACCCAGGATATAGGTTGTTGGACAACTTTCCTGATCATGTTTCTTTCTATCCCTGTGATTGCTCCAATGGGCACACTCACAAGCTCTAGTTCGACGCTCTTAACCAACTTTGTCATGAAGCCTTCTCTAATCAATCAACACTTGTAGTTACCACTAATACAAGTGTCATTCCTCCCAGGAATATGCAGGCTGTTTCAGTTGCCCACTTCTGGAGACTAAGAGAACAGGTGTCATCATTCAAGGTGCCTACAGGATGAGTTATAGCTCTCAACACAAAGTTGTTTGCCATTCGACTTGGTATTGTTAAGGCCACTTCCTTTGACGTCAAGCGCATTGTTATCATTACTGATTCTCTTACTACAGCTAGAAGAGCAGTTAATGCTTCTGTTCACTCAGACCAGGCCTACTCCCTTGCCATCGTCCAAGCCCTTAGGGGTTTCTTTACCAATCACTCTGATTGCTTCATCCACTTCTAGGACTGTCCAAGCAAGGCTCAGTAGTCCCTTTACTTCTTGGCACATGAAGATGCTACCAGTACCAAGATCGCTGCTGGACACTATCTAGCTACTTCACTTGATGCTCTTCAATCCAAGAGTACTACTGCCTGTCTCAATGCATGGAGAACATCTTTTGCTCATCCTTCATCTCAGGATCGTCACTTCCTCCCTCTCAAAGGTGGTATTAAGAACCTCCTCCAGCCCTCCTATGCTAAAATTAGGGACTAGCTTTCCTTCATTGGCGAGTCGGTTACCTTGTGTACCAGGGTAACTCGAGCCATTCTTAATTATGCTTCCATTGGGGAATTCAGACAGTGCTTTTTCCCTGCAGAGCACACCCAGTATCTGTGTGGCCATTGCCAGGTGGAAACACGTCAACATATCTTTGTCAACTGCCGCCAGTTTACCCACTTTCCCTTGACTGACTTAGTGCCAACTGTCAAGGACTTTGTCAAGTTCCTGAAGGAGTACCCTAGTGCTTTTGCCTTCTCTTCTTAGGATCGTCTATTCTCTGAGTCCCCTGAGCCTCCATGAGTGTCTCACTTGGTTTCTCTTTTCTTTGTGCTGTAGATAGTTTCTCAGTCTCATCTCTCTTAGTTTCATTTGACTTTGTATTCTAGGCATGATAGGTTTTTTGACTTGAACGTGTTATTTGAAGGTTGGTTATGAGCAACCTGTATCTAGTTCTCTTTTCTCTCTTAGGTTAGATTTCTTCTTTGATACTGATAGTGTCTTGCCTGTGATAGGACAATCTGGTCCTTGAGGCTCATGTAGGCTACTTGTTGTAGATAGTCTGCTGTGGACTGCAATCGAGCAACGTGTTATAAATTTTTGAACAAAAAAAAAAAATTGCTGATAGATATTCACTTATTTAGCCAGATCTCATCAAGATTGGAACAAGTATTTCTATTACAACATCAAAGAAAATTGCATCAGAAGTCAAGGCTGTCAAAGAATTCATTCTCAAATTTGTTTAGGTTTCCATCTCCAAATTTGGTCTTATCTAATGGTGTCCTGACCTCAACCAAACTCCGTATTCTGTATACAACAGCATCTGCCGGATTATAGTCTTAAATACTTTCCAACAGGCCTTTGTCAGCCATGCATATGACTGTCAGGGACTAGCTTTGAAGTACCTACATGATATGGCTTTCCTCATCCATTTATATGACTACTTTGTATATCACCATATGTTCAAGCTACTTAAGAAGAAAACTCGTAATCCTAGAAGTGTTCAAACAACATCTGAAATTAATCCTTAATACCAGAACAGGAGATATATAAGTTTTTCTCACTTGTTTTTATTTTACCATATATTTTATCACCTATTGTATCAGCTTGCAGATCTTTGCTGTGATTTTCTCATCTGGAATAAATATCCTTAGCAGTATATCAAACTTATCATATCTAAGAGGACATCAGATGATAAAGCTGATCCAGATAGTCAGAAGGAGGGTGGACAATTAATATACTGGATTAAGCGTCACCCTGAATGCTCTACCAGCATGGAGAAATTTATTCGGTTACTTAACAAGAAGTAGGAAAAAGAGGCACAATATGATTATACAAAAAGGCATCCATTAGGACTGACTTCGTTACATGCCCAGTGAACCACAAGACACAGCCTTTCCTACCCTTCCACAAGGGGTCCCTGTTGATTACTATGATCCTGAATTTTTCAGTCAACTGCAACCTCAATTACATTATAAAATTGCCAACAAATCTATTGCATTTCTTCCAGACATAGAAGAAACATTTACATATAGCCAAGATAAATAGCTCAGTGATAAAGTATTTATGCAGAAGTATAGTGAAGATATCCTGGCTAGGTACAAGTTGGATGATCTATCTAATGTTGAAAGTAAGAAAATCTCAGCAGATGAGGAAGATTTTGATGAGACAAAAGAAATGGAATACTAGATTTCTACAGTATTTGATGATAGTCACAGTATTACTCTGCTTTTGTCTTTAGGAATCAGAATCAAGGAGATCCTGACAAAATATATTCTCAAAGGTTTGATGAAGTATATTTCAGAAAATTTATTTATCTTTTGACATTCCTCCTCTTGTCTCCCTAATTATGCCGAGACACCTGAAACATTTATTCTTAGGTAAATAGTTGTATACTTGTTTTGTATATAAGATGTCTACCATGTAAGCTCTAAGACCAGTTGTTTCTATCTGGTCTTAGATGCGTATACCCAAAATATACGAAAATCTCCTTTATTCTTCTTCCACCATCTATAGAGTCCTTCTTGTTGTCTTTACCATGACATCATCATAGCCATATCAACACTGTCATACAAATCACTCGACGCGTTGTTGGATGTTGATTCCATACATGTGATCAGTGATGTCGAGTCCATTAAATGGTTAATTTGGTCCCAGCATTCCTCAACTCCACAGTGGTTGGTATACTCTCCCAAGGTTTATCTTTTTTCAGAGAGCTGAATACGTTGAAATGCACCTGGTATAACTAAGAAAAGGAGATATAAGGGATAATAAGTAGTACTCACATGATCTTCTGGATGATTATGACTGACAAAAAGAGCATAGTTAGGTACTCAAAGAGTACCACATGGTTCAGAATCTAAGGATCACAAAAATGTCAGTATGCTACCTACCTAAAAAGAGTTCTTTGTGTTGGATCTGGTATTGACCACCAAAGTATTGAATTACAGTTGCAACATTACAAACGGATGGTGAGTACAAAATAACTATACTACTTATATACTTATTTCAAACAATAGAATCTGAAACAATAAGCAATTACATGCATCGTGCAGGCTTGCATCAGATCCAAATTCCAACATACCCCCTCAAGCCAAGCGATGCATCAAGAAGACATCAAACAAATCTCAAATATGTACTCTCTCAATTCTACAACTCTCCAGACAACTGTTATCCATCCCATGGTCTATGCCTAAAGAGGCTCTCCAAAAGGCATAACAGAATAGCAACAAACGGTAATGAATGGCAAATGACTTCAGTCTCACTTGGGGCAGCAACAAGCAGTGTTCAGTGACTGTGGACACAAACGACAATAACAATGAGTGACTTCAGCCTCACTCTAGGCAGTTCAGGTGCAACGGACAATAACGGCAAGTGAATTCAGCCTCACTTGGGAGACAGGTACAACGACAATGAATGACAATGACAAGCAAATTCAACCTTGCTTGAGGTAACAATGGGCAGTATTCAGTGACTGTGGACACAAACAATAATGACAGGTGAATGACTTTGGCCTCACTCCAGGCAACAATGGATTCAATCAACAGCAAGTAAATTCAGCCTCACTTGGGCAGTTCGGGTGCGACAGACAACGACGGAGCTTGCTTTATGACTGGCAAAGTCTAATTTGTTTGTGTTCTTTAATAGGAAGGAGAACTGGTCTAATGTTGGGTGAGCTGACTGGATCCTCAATTTCTAGTTCAGGTAACTCAGATATATAGAAAGGAGTGAAATCTTCTGTTAACAACGGAGTAGTCTTGCAGATTATTTATGTAAGTGGTACAATATTAGCAAAAGAGGGCTGCTTTGTAGGATCTTGGTCCCAACAAGCCCACACAAGGTTCTGCAGTTGAGATGTCACATACTTGGAGCAGTTGGGCCATAGAGGTTGTTCATCATTGTCTTTAGGATAAAGATTGTGAGTACAAAGTATACGTTTTTGGGACTTATGCCATACCCAGAACCAGATGACGGATAGTAAAATCATTTATGTATGCCCACCACACATTATGGTCTATGCACATTGAGATTTATCATATTTTGAGAATGACTAGACCCATACATCAAAGCTAATGTAATTACAGTTCTTTCTAATTACGATTACAATGTAGACTACCTACAAGTATTGTAATTGCACGCTTGATACCAAATGTTCCAGGAGCTCGATTATAAGATGCTACTTGACTGATCACTTCCTCAAGTCGAATGATGATCATGTTTGTGGCTTTGACCACAAGAGGTCAGCGCATATAGACTACTACACACTGAAAACCAGGAAAACCAGAGTATAGGCTAAGTGACCTATCTGTATTAGACAGTTGTTCATGAGGAGAGATAAGGAGAAATGTATGCTGATCTGTATCTCTATCACCCAGAGATTGAACCCAGATAGAGCAGATGAGGCCATATTCAATTGTTCTAACATTGCTGTAATATTCAATAGAGCTGTTTCCACTATGTTCACTAAAGGTAGATAATGACCATGTCTTATAGATGATATGGTTCTTCTCTACAACCCAAGGTGAAAGTACATGTGCATCTAGGAGATGGGAAAGGTCTTTGTAGTACCGGAAATATGGATATTGAGTATGAATATAGTCAAGGAGAAGATCATAAACATTTAATGGAAGACATTGATGTTTTTGTTTCGTAATGAGAACAGTATCACAGATAGGAGAAGCTGGTCTAGAGCATAGTACTGTGAGTGCTGCTTTTGAGACCTCTGAGATATGATATGGTGACCCATTACTTTTCAAATGACCCAAGAGCTGGCCTCGACAACAAATCTGTTGTAGCATTGTCAAGTCTAACTCCCCTATAATGAAATGTAAGTCTGAAGATTGATATAATAAAGGAAATATACTCACAAAGATGCTTATTTGTCTTGATCTTTTGAAGAAGACTATTATGTCTTTTATATGAAAATTCACTTAGCTTGATAAGCAGTTCCCAAAACTAGAGAAGGTCAGGAATATGCATAGCATAATGATGATTTGGGCAAAATGAAACATTCGGAAATAAGAGTTGAGATAATTTACAGTATTGAAGATAGTACTTTCCAAAAGATGTTGCCATACACATCCCTTCTTTCCCTCTAACCACCACCATGGTTAAATCAAATATTCAGAATAAATCATCTGCTACCAATGCTTGTCCCCCTGGCCCCCAGGCTACTCCTACTAGTGTTGGTAAGTCTCCAGACTCACTCAATCTTATTTCTTGTGCCGGCTCTAGGGCTGGTAAATGTGTTCATCCCAGAGGATGCTCTCGTGCTTGTCGTATTGTCAGATGCTCCTCTAGGAGTGTCTTAGCTGCTGAGGTCTCTAAAAATGCATCTCCTGAGCTCTTTTCTTCCTCTGAGAAGGAGGAAAGTGAAGAGGAGGAGGTTAGTTCTGGTCCTAGGACACCTACTGCCTTTAGGATCATTACAGGTAAGCTCTCTCACAGAATTGCCCCTCTCCAGCTCCCTGCTGCTCCCTCTCCCTCTGCTCTTGAAGGGAGAACACATTTTATGAGTTGGGATGACCAAGTTTCTACTGAGGAGAGCAGGGGCCTTGCCTCTGGGTGACTTCTGCCCTCTAGGTCCCTTTGTCAACCAGTTTGATGTCTCATGGCCCAAACCATGGAATAGCTAAGTCATTTTTCCAAGTAGAGGATGGCAGTACAGTGCCAGGCACCTGTGATGTGACAGGTGACTGTGATACACTAGTTATCCATAATTGTGACAGCTTACCTCAGGCATTATAACCCGTAACAAGTGACATTATCACACCTAATGTCACACATGATTGTGACTTGTGGGATGGTGAACACTATGTCACATCCTTGTCTGGTCACTTTGGCTATTTAGAGAATGATGCCAAAGTTCTCGCCTCGTCTGTATTGCGCATTGTACGCTTCATCCAGAAGCATCCTATTGGAAGCCGTCCTATTGAACAGTTTCCTCCTATCTTAGGAGCAGGTTCCATTATATGGCACCTGTTCCAAACTATGTCTGCAGCGGGGTGGGATCGTTTTAAAGTCTCACCTCAGCCTGATTCTCTTTCACTTGTGGAGGCTATGAGGACTCTCTATGGTCCTAACTTATCCCAGGAGCTATCTCTAGATAATAAGATGGCAGTTGATCAGCCAGCAGTGGAGGAAGCTCCCTTCACTACTGTTACTAACAAAAAGACCAAGGGCAAGGGCAAAGTCCCTCCCTCTACTAATTTCTCCACACCCTCCCAGAACGTGCCTACTCCTACTCCGGTGGTGTCGAGAGCACCTCTACCTCCACCAGCCAAGACAGCTACCGCTAAGCCCACCCCTGCGAAGGTGGCCACCAAACCCCAGGTACCCAAGCAGGCGCCCAAGTCTTTTGCCTAAGCAGCTCATAGTGGAAACCCCTAGTCTACTCCAAGGTTTGCTCCAGCCTCTGCTCATCCAGAGTATGAGAGCCTTCTTCATCTCCATGATATGTTTCCCAACCTTCCTATGGAGAAGGTCCCTGCCATGTACCAGTCTGGCTTTGGTGCTAGTGTCTCTCCAAACAGAAGAGGTGCAGTTTCTTCTGGTGCCTCAAGGGCACCTAAGATGACAATGTATGGGCCTACTAGGTGCCAAGTGTTGATTCCACTCGACACTCCCACTGCAGAGGTCATTGTGGTAAATGCCACTACCACAGTTGAGTCCTGTAACAGGGGCTTGGTTGAGACTCACTCTAAGCTTAGAGTTGAGTCGGTGCACAAGGCATGGGATGGAATATCCATGTCTACTAACTTTGTTGCATTGGCAGCAGAGTTGGAGGTGATCAAGCAGTGGCTCAAGAAAGTCACTGGCTTGGCTGCTAGTACTGTGGTGGAGCCTTGT
>Ga0153964_1000031_pt1 | contig 20174 bp, 10 predicted proteins | sample TSFL048MetaG_FD_104726 | JGI IMG/M metagenome (GOLD analysis project Ga0153964, IMG submission 104726) | Attine ant fungus gardens microbial communities from Florida, USA - TSFL048 MetaG | ecosystem: Host-associated > Fungi > Mycelium > Unclassified | place: USA: Florida, Withalacochee... | reverse complement strand
TAGTCTGAGGATTAGACCTCAGACTTAACAACATCTCTTGTTATTATCTAAACCTTGCTTGAACTCTCTTGAAGAACTCTTTTCTCAAATCACAAATCAAGTAAGTAACCATTTGTGATACATTATAGAGTTAAGTTCAAGATATATGGCACTATGCTTCTTTACTCCAAAGAAAAATAGATCATTATAATTAGTATAAGATTACAGATGGCTAAATTAACACATAGTCAAGGACAAAATACTTCTAATCAATAAAGTAATTGACAAGTTAAAGGATGTAAAATACTTCAACAAATTAGATTTAATCTAGGAATATAACAACATACAAATAAAAGAATGCAACAAATGAAAAGTAGCTTTTTTGATAAACAAAGGACTATTCAAACCAAAAGTGATATACTTTGAACTATATAACTCGCTAGCAACTTTCTAACAGATGATGACAAGCATATTTAGAAAACTATTATATAAAGAAAGTCTTGCAAACTATATAGATGACTTTGTTATTCTGGTAAAGACAAAAGAAGAACTAGAAAAATACACAATTAGGTTTCTAAAGATAACAGAGAAATATAATTTATATTTCAAAAGGTTGAAATATAATTTCAACACTACAGAAATACCCATACTAGGAGTACAGGTTAGAAATAGAAAAGTCTAGATAAAAGAAGAAAAAGTTAAGGCAATCAAAGAATAGAAAGTACCGACAAAAGTAAAAGATGTCAAAAGCTTTTTAGGCTTTACAAACTTCTACTGATAATTCATCAAGGATTTTAGCCACATCACAGTACCATTAAATCAGCTAAAAAACAAAAGAGAATGGAGATAGACAGAAGAAGAACAAAGCACATTTGAAGAATTGAAGAAAAAAATAACTATACAACTAGTACTGGCCTTATCCAAAAGAGAAGAAAAATTCAGGATAGAAGTAGATGCATTAGGACATGCAATTGGAGGAGTTCTCTCATAAGAACAAGATACATAAACTCAATAGACAACAAACAAGATGGTATTTAAAACTATGACTTTACCCTACAACATATTCCAGAAAAGACAAATACAAAAGCAGACATACTGTCTAGAAAAGAATGAATAGATACCAAAAAGGACAACCAAGATATATAAATGCTCAAGAAAGAGTTATGGATATGAAAAATGACAATTCAAGATAGAACACCCATTGTACTACTCAGATAAAAACATTTACAAATAACAAAAGAAAAAATACAAACATGAATCAAGAAGATACAAACAAGAGAAAAAGAAATAACAAAAACATTGGAAAAAAAAGATGGACAAGCATAGAAAGAAGATGAAATTGTCTATATAAATGGCAAGATCTACATACTAAGAAACAAATAACTTTGAGATGAAATACTTAGTAACAACTATAACCCACTAGATATTAGACATCCAAACATATTAAATCAATTTTCCAAAATGATTAGACTCATGGCTACAACAATTTCAATCTCCTTAGATGAAGTAACAAGAATATATTGGAATGACATATGGAAAATACATGGCATATCAAAAAGAATCATTAGCAATCAAGGATCTCAATTTACATCCATATTTATGGAAGAACTTTGCAAAGCATTAGGAATCAAAAGAGCAATGATAACAGCCTATTATCCTTAAACAAACAGCCAAACAAAAAGAATCAATTAAGAAGTTGAAGTGTTCTTGAGACACTATATTAACTATAGACAAGACAATTGGACAAAATAATTAACAACAGCAGAATTTCAATACAATAACAAAGAACATGTAGCAATAGGACATACTTTATTTTACCTAAACTATGAAAGACATCCCTGGAAAAGAAACCTAACAGTGGACATGGAAATACCAAGTTTGGAAAGTTTATTAAAGAAAATGGAAAAAACACAAGAAGCAAAGATATCTATGGAAAGAACAAAGAAATCAATGAAAAAGCAATATGACAAGAAAAGAAAACAATCACAAGAACTCAAAATAGAAGAACAAGTGTGGCTAGAAGCAAAGAATATTCAGACAAATTGACCAGAAAAGATATGAACCCTTTACAATCAAAGAGGAAATTGGATAAGGAGCATATAAGCTAGAGCTTCTAGAAAGATAGGCTATATACAACATTTTCAATGAGGACCTATTAACATGTTGCAAAAAGGCAGAGTTTACAAGTCAACACAAGAAACCAGCACCCCCACCTGACATTATCAATGAGAAAGAAGAATATGAAGTAGAAGAAATTAGGGGACATTGCAAAAAAGAAAAAAGCACCCAATTTCTAATTCACTAGAAAGGATATAGAAATGAACATAACTAATAGATGGCAGAGACAAATTTACCACATACAAAAGAGACAATTCAAGACTATTGGATATAGCTTTTGAGACAAAACCTTTAAAAGAGAATGCTAAAGGTTAATTTTCAACATCTCAAATATATACCAGTAACTGAGAAATATCTTTTGAAATCATGTCTTTTGTTACCAATGCTGCTACCAATACTTCTAGTATTACTATCTCCCTTACCTAGAACCATAAAATTTATAACAAGATCATACATTGTAATAATCAGACCAAAGATTGGACCAGCAAGATGGATTGTATCATTCAAGCAATCAAAGTTATAGTAGAACTTGAAGAAAAAGCAGAAGAACTAGTTAGGATAACTGACATTATTAACAACACCATGGCAAATGCAGAAACAGAAATGCTACTTGCAGAAGAAGGATATCATACAAAAAATACCACAAAGTGGCAGAAATACTCAGGCTCATTTTACATGATGTCTTATCTCAACAGTTCTACAGCATTCAATGTAATCTAGTCAATAAACTTATAATATACCAAGGCCAAGGCCATCCAGCAATTGACAATCATATTCAATGTCTACAAGAATCATTTGCCTACACTAATCAGTTTTCATCTCTTTTATGAGTCAAACCAATAATTTTTCCAAAAGAAAACAAAGAAGAAAAAGAAGAAGAAGTCATATTAATATACCTCTTCTTACCACCACCTGTTAACAAATCCACAACTGTGTCATCAAGCAATGAATTAATAATATTAGCATCTGAAAATCCCAATAACCAATTAGTTAAAGAAATCAATAATCTCATCATATTCTTAAAATGGTTCAAAGTACTTTCTAATGTCACTTGTTTCTTACCATCTGCTGGATACCATACTATCAGCAGAAATGGAGAAAACAGCTCAAGGTATTAGAGCTAGATTGTTAAAGAATTACTTGAGTCTAAACAAAATTTAAAAACAGTACAAAAGAGATTCAAAATACCACTATATACTAGAGAACCATTATATAATCTATGGTTCATTGTAGAAATACCAAATGAAGGATATATTATTGGACCACAGAAGAAGTCAGTGGCTATTTATACTATGGGAAAAGAAAGATTATAAGGTATTCATGAGGACATGAACCCTGAGACTGAGGTATTATAACAATCAACCTTATGGCCTCCAGGTATGTAAGACTCTAGCTGTAATGACTTAAGTCCACTCCAAGTTTGAGTTGACAAGGAGAACTTGATAGAGTTCCTATTTGATTTTCTATACTACTTATACAATTTACTATAGTGGCTATGCAATATCCTCCTATGGTCCTCATATTATTCCTATCATATGACTACTTCATTACATGCTGTGATCATGACCTTGTGTGACTGATATCACATCTTTGTAACTCTGTGACTATCACATGATATTCCCCATACTCCCCCTTAGTAATAATCTAAAAGAAAAAAAATATAAATATTGACTTAGCTGTTTTGCCAAGTCATGACAAGGTATTCTATACATGGACTGTTTCTTTTATTGACATTTCCTTAATTGTACAGTAGTTCAGTCAGTGCCTCACTGGTGGGGCAGGTTCTTTACTCAGTAGACCTTATGTCTGCCATATGCATTTCTCATTTCTACCATATAGTACATAGGTATATAGTAGATACTCTCCTGTATTTCTTACACTTTACCAATTGTATTATTTTCTTTCTTCTCTCATTTTATCCTCAAGTTTTTACTTGAGTGTTGCAACCTGAGTTACTTCTTAAGGTCATAATATTCTTAATGTTTACATATAGACTTAATTAATTACCTATAAATACTCATTTATCTTTTATTAGAACAAAGAACAGTCTTTATATGGTTAAGTTATCAAATTTTCAAGTACAAAGGTACTATAATATATAGAACAATAGATAGTAGTATGTGATAGTCTGTTCTAGTACATAGACTATTACAATTATGTATATAAAGACTTATAGTTTGAGAATTAAACCTCAGACTTAACAATATCTCTTTTGTCACTGTTTAAACTTTACTTTTAAGTACTTTTTGAATCTATATTCAACCAAATCACAAATAGTAAGTGATTATTTGTAATAGGCACAATGGAAATATTTATGGATAAAGAAATAGTAGCAAAATATGAATTTTGATTGTAAAAGTTGAAAAAACTGCTAATAGTGAGAAATATAAATAGAACATACAACAGTAAAGAAGCAATTACACACCAAGTATAAATGAATGCGTACTACAAAAACCATGTAGAAAGAATGAGGATAGATATATGTGATTTAGGAAAAACAAATGTAATACTGGATATGCTGTGCTTACAAGCACATAACCCAGAGATAAATTGAGAAATAGGAGAGGTCAAAATGACAAGATGACCACCAATATGTGAAAGAAAAAATATGGATAAAGCAAATAGAAATGAGTGGAGATAAACAATAAAAGAGAAGTTCAAGAAAGAGGTTAAGCTAGATAGAGAGAAAGTAAGAAAGATAGTGCCATAAAAGTTCCATAGGTTACTTCAAGTATTTGAAAAGGGAGAATCAAAGAGAATGTCAGTAAGAAAACCTTGGGATCATGTGATCAACCTAAGAGAGAACTTTGTGCCAAGAAAGAAGTAAACCTATTTAATGTCAAGAGAGAAAAGAGGAAGTAAGAGAATTTATGAAGGAACAGTTGAAAAAGAGATACATTAGATCCTCAAAGTTATCTCAGAAAAAGAAATGGTACAGGACTACAGATACCTAAAACAAGGGGACAATTAAAAACAACTATCCCTTACCTTTGATTTTGGACCTAATTGATACCATGGGAACAAAAATAAGTTTGCCAGATTTTAGAAGACTTATAAATACTGGATTTTTCTCTTTCCTGAGTTCTAATGAGACTGTTATCTTTTGTATTGCTTTGTGTACTAGCAATTTTGTCAATATATTTGCTAAGATATTTGTACTTGGTGTATATTTGAATGTAATATCTCCTGACTTTGTTTTGTCCTTAATAAAATGATGTTTCACATTCTTGTAAACCCTATGTATTTTACTTCTACTATTAATAATGCAACTGTTTTCTATTACTTTGTTTCTTATGGCATTAGTCTCCTTGCTATTATAAAAAGATTTTCCTTTGTTGATTGTCTTGTATTCTTGTACCTAGCATAATCTAAGCTAATGTATCTAATAGAATTTAGGTCTTTTCTTGTTTTGTATGTAATTTCATAGTTAATAGTTTTTTTCATATAGAATAAGATGTGTTTCAAGACACTCCAGTGTCTTTTTTTAGGATTATAAACAAAGCATAATAGTAGCTACTTGTAACCATATCAATGATCCTAGGACTTTATGGTATGGTATATTTTTCATTTTTCACTTTTCTTTTTGGTGAATTATCTGAGAAATGAATATAGTCCAAATAGTAATGGAACCAAAGCTGGTGTATAGTTACTTATGTTAAATCTTCTTAATACTTATTTGTAGTATGCCTATTGGAATAAGGTAATGTTGTTAAATACTTTATTTCTTTTTATATGCATTTCTAATATTAATTTAGCATTATTTAGATTCTTGATATTACAACTCAAAGCAAATTGGTTCTTAGTTAGTTTTTCTCCTTTAGTAATTGATAACACTTTTAAGACATTATTTGTTCATGTTGAGGTTAAAATAAATTCTCTGTTTATAACTTGTGATTGAATTTGTAAGTTGGCTTACAACTTGTAGTATTCATGACTCTTAGTAGTTTTATCTAGATTTTTTGTCTAGTTGTGAATACCTTGTATTATTTCATATAATGTTTTTTTCAACTTCCATATCTTGTTTTCTTCTCCTTTTTAAAACTCTTTAGCTACTTCATAAAGACTTCAAAGTTGCTGTCATTGTTTAAGAATGCTAACACAAAATCTACCTGTTATAATTTTAGCCTTTATAATATTGTTATAGCATATACCAATCTGATAGACTTTAGCCTTGCTACTAAGGCATATGTCTCATCATAGTCCTCTCCAATAACTTGGGTATATCCTTTGATAACCATTTTTATCTTTCTTTGTTCCAATATTCTATTCTTTTTCTATTTTATAGCATATACCCATTTTGATCCTATGACATAGTGTTATTGCTTGTTGAGATATAGTTTATTTTTCATTATTTTTTTTCTTTTGTGAATATTGACATTTTGTTAAGTCTATACATAGTCAAAAATATCTTTTACTTTGGAAAATTGTTTTGAGTTTACTTGTGTAGTAAAATTTGTAGTTCTCTTCTCAAATATAATATCTCTAGATCTAAATACTATACCTGTTGACCATTTAAGTAGTTTATAGCTCTCATAATCATAATATCCTAAAAGAGTGAACTTCTTTTAGAGTCATTTACATACTTTGTTCTATAGTTTTATTCTGTTCATATATATAAGGTATAGTAAATTAAAAGACAAGTTTTTGTGATTTTTGGTATTTTTCCCATGCACTGTTTATTTACTTTTTCTTTATGTTTATGTATACTTTTCTTAGTTTTTTTTTTGTCTATTATTCTGCTTTCACTAGGTAAGTTTTGAAAACCTTTAGAGTAGTAGTATTTGCTAGCTTTGAGCTAAGGAAAGTAACTGTCCTATAGTAGAAAAAATTGTCCATTACATTGCTTTTTTTGTCAACTGTGTTTAGGCTAGTTCCTATATGTTTATGTGTACTCCTTTGAGAGTTTCTTGTTCTATTACTCTAGTTTCATTGAATAAGTGTATTACATGTATTAATAGGTTATTATGCATGTTTATTCTATCTACTAGGTTTCTTATCTTTATTTTTTATATTCTATTTTCTCTTGTATATCTTATTTAGACTAAGTTACAAAGACAGTGGAGCTTTTTTCTTTTATATCAATTGTATATAGTCTTTTCAGATGTTACAGTTATAATCCTTGTTTTATTTTGTAAGTTTACTATTGTCTTATTATTGTTGAAATTAATAGTTATTCCTTTTGTTTTTAATGACAACACTGAGATCAAATTTAACCATAGATTCAAAGTATAGAGCATATTCTTGAGTATAATTATTTGTTTTGATCTATTTACAGTTGTTTCAAATCCCTAAATTGACTAGACCCATACACATTGTCAACTATAGTTAGATAATACCATATATTCTACTTTAGTAAATGATAGTATGACTATTCTTTGAGTCCTTAAAGTCTAGCTGAATACTTCTCTTGTTAAGACTCTAAACCTCAAAGTAGAATATATATTTCTACTTGAAGCTTATGTTAACACTTGATATCTTTACACTCTTCTACTAAGGATCTAGTTAAGGTTTTCAGTGAAGTTATATCACAAGTGAGAGTATCAAGACTTTTTTAGTTATACTTTATACTATAGTCCAAGGACTGAAGAAAATATGGGGTTTTAAGAGTAATAGAGGTTTATATAAGAACCACAGAAAAAGAAAACTTGCTATTTTTATCTTTTCTGAACTATATTTATACTATCTAGAACTATGATTACTGTTACTACTAGTATGACTAGAGATGACAAGTTGAGCTAATATCCTAAATAGATAAGTCTAATGATTCTTTTTTTAGTTCTGTCCTAATTATGTTCTGATCACTATTCAAAGATTATCTAAGAATTATCTAAGAGTTCAATGTCTTTGTCCTCGTTCAATTCAAACTGTTATTTGCATGAAAGCTATAAATAGCTTTCATTGTCAAATTCCTCTTCTTCTTGTATTGTGATGTCATTGTTTATTAATTCTTGAAGTAGCCGTTTGTTGTCACTCCATGGTTGGTAATATTGGTAGTTCTATTCTATATCCATAACACCTCTTATGTTATGACTTGGCAAAATGACTAAGTCATTATTTATATTTCTTTTTCTTTTGGACTTACTACTCAGGAAAGAGTATGGGAAAATATTATATCACAAGTGTCACATAAGTCACAGTAACATGATAGAAAGTCACATGATAAGTGTGGGAAAGTAGTACACAGACCATGTAGTAGTTGTATAAGTTGTATAAACAAATCTAACAGGATGTTATATAACAGAAAATAATAATTTAATAAAAATAATTTCTTTTATATTTTATTTATTACTAAATTTTGCTCCTGAACTCCTGTTGTCTACTTCTATAGGATCATAATATAGACTAGTTACTTGTACTCCTCCTATTCCAAACTTAGTATAAGTATTCTGTTAATTACATCCTAGTTTCTTAGTTTGTAGATTAACGTCTTTTATGTGTTTTATCCTCACTCCTATCAATCTATATACCATTCCTCTCCTAAACTCCTGATAACAACTCAGTTCTTCTGAAATATGCAACCACATATGACAGTAGATCAAGGTACAGTGCACAAGCTGAGACCAAGGTTGTTCTCCAATTTTTGTTGTCAATCCCCTTTATTTCTAGAGTAACTCTGTTTCATCCTGGGTTACTTCATTCCTACTCCACACGTACATAACACAGGAACTCCATTGAGTTCTCCTTGTCAACTCAAACTTGGAGGGTGATTAAGTTATCTAGGCTAAGTCACTATATTCTGCAACTATCAGGTAATATTCTGTTTGGGAGTAGCAATCTTCTGGGTTTGAAGCCCAATCTAAGTTAGTACAGGCATGTATTCCTAGTTTCAAGTTTTCTTTATAGATAAGAGCATAGTCCTAAGTTCCAGCCAAGTACCAGCAGATATATAGTGCTTTGTTTAGGTAATCCTTAAAAGAATTTGCAGTATGTTGTGCAAGCTATGTTACTGCAAAAGCAATATCTGGTCAAGTACCTAGCATGAGATATAGTAGAGATCAAACAAGAGTTTGGAACTTCTTTTGAAGAACACAATTAATAGGGCTAGTATGCTTTTGTGGATGATAACTAGTAGAAAGTAGAGTGGGGGCATAACATGTATCTTACATTTGAAAGCATAAGAGAATCTTCCTTAGGTAATCAGTTTGATCAATGTAAATTTACTAGTTGCAATGTGTTATTCTCATTTGTAAGAATTTGGAAAGGTCCCCCAGATTCCTATATTCCTATATGCCCATAAATTTTGCTTTAATCTTGTTGAGAAGGATTTGATTCTATCTGCAAAAGAAGGTATCATCAATATATACAACAGCAACAATGGTATTTGTGTTTCTTCTTTTGTATTGAAAAACTTCTACTTCTGATTTTATATATTCAAAGCCTAATTTCTGCATAGAGAAGTCTAGTTAATGCCACCAAGCCAATCTTGCCTATTTTAAGCCATAGATAGCTCATTGAAGTCTTAAGATAATATTAGGACCTTTTTTTAAAGCCCTCAGGTTGCTCTATATAGATTTCCTTATCTACCTTTCTATAGAGATATGCATTCCAAGCATCAAGACCTATGATATGCCCCTTTTCTAGAGCAGCAAGTCCCAGCATGAGTCTGACAGTTTCAAAATACACTACAGGTAAGTAGATATTAGTATAATCTGTGCTGGCATGTTAAGTGAATCTCTTTGTAACCAGATGAGTTTTTTCACATCTGTTAGGTTTTATGTCAAAAAACCAGTGGTACTTTATAGGCTGCTTTGTGACAAAGTGCCTTTCTATCTTTTTGAATATACCTCTACACCATAGGGCTTCTAATTTCTCTAGGCAAGCATGTTTGACTCTTCATGAATCTTTTTACTTCTAATTTGTACTATATCCTTGTATTGTTACTCTTGGACTTTAAAGAGGTCAAGGTTAGGCCTTTGTAGACTATTCTCATTTTTAGTGTCATCTGGAGAATACACAAATTTGAGGAGATAATTTAGTAACTATACTCCTCCTTTATGATATAGGCATGTTAAATCATCATTTTTGATGTTGTTTGATTGATTTTTATCACCAGGAGTTAAAAGTAGGCTATTGCTTTCTGAGATAGTTTTAGGAACAGTAGGCTATTGGTCCTGGTGAGCATGACTAGGACTAGGATGTCCTGACTGTTCTCTTGATACATCTGGGATTTCTTGCTAAGTGCATTTCTGTTTTTTTTCTCTTTCTTTTCCAAATCTTTTACTGTATCTATGGGGTACCAATCTTCTCCATAGATATTTCCTGAATAATATGGTACTTTTCTTGCTTATAAAGAGTTTTACCTTGGTAGGTGATCATTATTTTCAACCTATGGTAGCTTATCCTTATTCTGATTTGAGTGAGATTAACATAAAGAGAGCACAGAGAATTGTGTCTACCAATTGTCATTAGCAGCCTTATTGTTGTTATTATGCATAGGTCATGAGGGATAGGAGAATAAATGATTGACCACATCATTGTCTTCAAGCTCTGAAGGATCTCTATGAGGAGGTAGTAGTTGGCTATTTCTATTTGGTAGGTTTTGTTGTTATCTGCTCCCTGTGGAGTAGCAAGGGAATAGTTTCTCAACAAAATCTGCATATGTAGCAGTGAGTACAACATTTCCAGATGAGTGCATGAAAATATTTCTATGCCCTTCTAATGCAATACTAATATATATCATTAGCTCTAATTTAGGACTTATTTTGTCCTTGTGCACTACCTGTGGAATATAAACATATGCTCCATAGCCAAACACTTGCAGGTTGTCAACCTTTGGTTTTTTTCCCTCAAGTAGCTTGAAGAGAATATGCTAGTTTAGCCTGATTTGTGAGGTTAGGTTGTGGACAATAACATCTATAGTGAAATGCAAGATTCCACTAACTTTCAGATAGGTATGCATCAAAATATATACTTTTGGCTTTATCTGACAAGATTTGCATGAATTGTTCTACATATCTATTTTGCTGTGGAGTATGAGGCATACTTTGGAGAATTCTAATATCTTTGTTCTTTAGTATTTTATCAAAGGCTACTGACTTGTATTTTTTGCTACCATCTGATATCCATTGCTATACTATGCCATAGTATGTGTTTTCATAAAGACCAAGAAGTAACATATTACATAGATAGCTTTATCTTTGCTTGTAAGTACTAAAATCCATGTATACAAGATATTACAAAAGGTCACTTACTAATTTGTGATGGGTGATTTGATACTTAACTAGTTCAAAAAAACAAAGTTTAGATAGTGACAAAAGAAGTTGTTAAGTCTGAGATCTAATCCTTAGACTATGAGTCCTTATATACAGAAAAGTGATAGTCTGTACACTAGGACAGATCATCACATGCTACTATCTATTGTTCTATATATGGTAGTGCCTTTGTGCTTAAAAATGCAATAATTTAACCATATAGAGGCTGTCCTTTGTTCTAAGAAAAGAACAGATGACTATCTATGAGTAATTAATCAAGTCTATGTACAAACATTGAGGACTTCATATCTCCACTAATATTAATTACCTTGGGGTTGTTCTAGACTCATTCTGAGTATTATGAAGAGGGCTTCTGCTGAGCTTAGAACCAAAACATTGATCATGGCAGTTTCTAAGATATTGGTGATTTAATAAATGGTACCATGGTAGTTACCTATTGATTTGCCTGATATCTCAACCAATACTAATTTCCTTGAGATGTAACTAGCATCAATCAAAAGGTCTTTTTAAGGGCTTTTTGTAGCTGTTAAAACCTGTGAGAATCATTGAAGAATTGATGGAGATATGACCAAATGAAGTTTGTGACACAAGGTATAATTATCATAAAATATTATTAGGTACTTTTGCCAATAGTAACTTTCAGTTGAAAAAGTCTTGAGGTCAGAGTGGATTGATTAATTTAAAGGGATAGTCAGTGTTATGAACATTGAGTGGAATTATAATTATTATCAGCTATTGGTCTAATAACAAGTGGTTAGTTGATGAGATATTGGCATTATTAGATGAAGACATTACAATGCAATAATGCATTGTATATCTAGGACTTAGAACATTAGACTCATGATATAGACAGGACTCTTTGGAGAAATATCAGACTATTTCTCTATCTTTGGACTAGACTAAATAGGATAATATCAGACTAACCCATTATTAAACATTGACTTAGCTCTGACTCAACTTGTCACCTTTATTACTGATCTGTCACTTAACTAGTCACTTAGAGTTACAAGTAGTGTTACCACATTATAATGACTATTACATACCTAGTTAGGATAAATCCAGACCAGAAAGAGAAAGGAACAGCAAGGTTTCTCTTTCTGTATTCCTATCACAAACTTCATTTAGCCATATCTCCATCAATTCTTCAATGATTCTCATGGTCTTAATGGCTATGAAAAGCCCTTAAAAAACCTTTTGATTGATGTTAGTCACATCTTAAGAAAATTAGTATTGGTTGAGATATCAGGTAGATCAACAGGTAACCACCATGGTACCATTTATTAAATCACTAATATCTCAGAAACTGCTACAATTGATACTTTGGTTCTAGGCTTAGCAAAAGCCTTCTTCATAATGCTCAGAATGAGCCTAAGAAAACCTTGAGGCAATTAATATTAGTGGAGATATAAAGTCCTCAATGTTTGTATATAGATATTAATTAATTACCCATAGATAGTCATCTGCCTTTAATTAGAACAAAGGACAGCCTCTATATGGTTAAGTTATTGCTATTTTAAGTACAAAGGCACTATCATATGTAGAACAATAGATAGTAGCATATGATAATCTGTCCTAGTACACAGACTATTACTTTCCTGTATATAAGGACTCTCTGTCTAAGGATTAGACCTCAGACTTAACAACTGCTTTTGTCACCATCTTAACTTCACATTTTTGAACTTCTCAAAGTATCAAACCACCAATCACAATAAGTAAGTGACCCTTTGTGATAATTCCCTTTGTAAATCTCTACATTAAGAAATTGGTACTTTTACTGTTTTAGAACAAATTCAAGAAGTATTACTCAAAGTCTCATTGACATCTATCCTCCAATATAACTTCACTAAAAACCTTAACTGGACCCTTTGATGAGGAGCATGAAGATATCAAGTGTTAGATATAGGCTTCAAGTTGAACATATTCAACTGTGAGGTCTAGAGTCTTAACAGTCAGTGCAATGAGTAGATACAGAGAAATGGTAGTTTGGCATCTTCCCTTGTGTACATCCTAGACAGATAGGATTGTCAAAAGGTATGTTAATATCTGGAAAGTTTCTAGTGTGTTCCCTTGCTCACTTTAGGACTTTTCTAGAAGGGTGTCCAAAGTGGCAGTGTATAGTCTCAAAATCCACCATAGTTACAGGGTGCACATTTTGATGCTAGTATAGCCAATCCAGTATTTGTAGCACATAGATTATATCATTCAATATTCTAGACTGGAAGATCATGAAGTCTGCATTGTTACAAGTTTTAATTGTTACAAGGTTTCTTTTCCCTGAGATAATGAGTCCTTTTTGCAGAAAAGCTCCTAGAGATAATAGTTAGTATGTTAGATTATCACAGAAGAACATATCATTTATTGTAGTTGCTACTACATTCTTTTATGTATTAAGATGCCTCAAAGTAATGGTTCTCTTACCTGTGATATATGTCGATCAATTAGCAGTATGTATTAAGAGTGTAATATGTAATATCTTAAAACTTTCAAAATCACTTCTATCCTCTGTAAAGTGTGATGAGGCTCCTGAATCTAAGATCCAGAACAGAGTTACAACAGTAGGTTTCTGCTTTCCCTTGTAAGACTAGTAGAAAGAAGTATATAAGTCTATGCTCACACACATTTATTTGTGCATTTGGTAAAACATGAAGGGTGTTACAGAATACACTACTGTATTTCAAAGCCTATGTCAAGTGGGTTTAAACTACAGTAATTTTAGCAATGAGTTTGCACTGAGAGAATTTGATAGTATATCTGTTGCAGCAAAATAAATTGAGCACAGGGAAAAAGAGGAAAAGACAGAAAGACTTAATTAAAATGTAACTACAATTCTATATTTATATGTAAATATCTGAAACAAGTGCTTCAGAAAATGGAGTTTCCAAGATAACTTGGTGTTATTTTATAACAAGAATATCATTTTGTGATAATACCTAATGCTATTATCAGCAAAGAAGACATTGTTTATGCTCATGTTATCCAAATTCATAGGAAAAGTGTTTGCATTGTGTTCAGATTCTTCTAAAAATAGGGAACTAAGAGAAATAGTGTTTATTTCCTCTTCTTAGAGCATCCTTTCTCCAATGCGAGATGCTAAGGAGTTTGAAGTAAGAAAGTTATGCTCTTGGCTACTGCACTCATCTATGGACTTTGCAAGGTAGGTACACTTCATAGAGTAGTCAAGAACATTAGTGGATGTAACAGTCTTTAAATTGTCCTTAGGAGCAATGAAAGGAACAAGGAATAGAGTGCAGCTTTTGTATGCTAAGGTAACATCAAGATTTGAGTCTTAGGCACATTTTACAGAGAGGTTTGGTAGAGTGTCTTTCTGGGGAAAAACAGGAAGCCTAGTAGTCTCAGGCTGTATGTTAGCTATAGCATTAAGAGTATTGGTACTCACTATACTAATAAACATACTAAAGTATTGGAAATATCCTAAGTATATCTGGTATTAGCAGTCAATCACATGAGCTGGGGCTGTTATCATAAGAGTTGAGTTAGAGGATTATGTAGTATGTATATGCAGGTGCTATTGCCTGTCTTGTTTTCTTGTTGTTATAACTTGGCAAAATGGCTAAGTTATTATTTATATTTTTTTTGAACTTCCTACACAGAAAGGAGTGTGGAAAAGTGTCATATCATAGGGTTACATAGTCACAGTCACAGGGTCATGTCACATGATAAGTATGGAAAAGTAGTGCACAGACTATGTAGTAATTGTATAAGTAGTGTAGAAAATCTAATGGGAACTCTATTGAGTTCTCCTTGTTAACTCAGACTTGGAGTAGATTTAAGTTGCCTTGGCTAAAGTCTTACACTTGTCTCATTTTGACATTGGCCACCATGCTTACTATGTAGTCTGCTATGTCCTTGGTACTGCTGCACTTAGTGCCACTACTGGAATTAAGAATTCTTGCTTTTATGCTATATATTGGATAGTTTCTTTACTTCAAGTCCTTGAGGATTCTTTTGCCTTCCTTTGGAGAAATTCTGTTGCCAGTTCATTATTGTGTTATTACAAATTGTCACAAAAGTAAGAGTCATTACACTGATTATCTTTTGGTTATAGCTACAAGCAATTTCCTCCATTTGTAAAGGTAACTTTGTAAGAAGAGTTATTGCTCAAACTGCTTTTGTATAAACCAACTTGTTGTCTTCCAATTGCATAAACAGAGCTAGTAGTTTATCAATTGTAAAAGTGGGATCACAGTGTTCTGGAACCTAAAGTTTGTCAATGATGATGACATTAGTATAGGTAGTAGAAATGCTAGTAGTCTCATACTACATTTTTAGCCAATTTAATAGGTTCTTCATGGTATCTATCCTTACTTTTATAGCAAGGTTCCTGATATTAGAAGAGATATGCAGCATGAGATTGCCATATGCCTAGGAGTTTTGGTTATTCCAATTTTCTCTTGCTCTATAAGATTTCTTTGTCTTGATGTTGTTAGTAATTATTGGAGAAGGTTTAACACCAAGTACTATTTGGTAGCCCATGGTATTCACAACATGGTATATAGTAGTATCCCATTCAGTCAATTTTTGACCATCAAACATACAAAGTCAACTAAGCATTTTGGAGGACATATTCTAAATAGTAAAAATAGAAGATAAATTTGTTGGAGTATCAAACACTATACTAAATGAGTTCTAGGCTATTTCTTATTGTTTTATGTTTTATTGTTCTTTGTATATAAATAGTTTACCTAGTAATAAAGAATGTTGCAGGTTTGCAACAAATTTCCCCCATTGTTATGTCAATTGTTTTCTCCTCAAATTCAACAAAATTAGCATCCTATTATGATAACCAGGTAAGTATAGGGTATAATATAAAATGTCTCAGGAGTCACCTATGAAGGTAGACGACTGATATATTTACCTATAATATAAAATGTCTACAACACGATAGTCAGCCTAAGTACTAAGTATAAGAAAGATGATCTCACCTTAGGAGTCACCTATGAAGGTAGATGACTGAGGGAGCTACTATATAGTGTTCAAGTTTATATAGAATGAATTGCTACTCCGGTTGCCCAGTTGCTATAAGATGAAATGATAAAGAGAAATTATACTGACGTCATATCAGAGAAATGTCAAGAAGCATAGGAACAGTAGCAGTTCACTCTAATATAGGGTATTGAGTACTTATGATAGTGGCAGTTGTACCTATGGTTGCAATGGTTATATAGTATATGCTCTACCAGGGCCCATAACCTATCAAAAGGTGCCAATGAGCATAGTGTTGTTATACCACTAGTAAATTTTCTATGGAAATATAGCATGGGATATAAATTATACTTTTGTATTTCACTATTGAAACCCACTCTAAAGACCTTCTACAAGCCCAAACATGACCTAGACCCAATATTGGGCACTTCTATTAGGTAGTTACCAAGCTGCTATATGCTATTCTAGCATATACCTTGGGAGGCAAGACTGATGAGCTAGCATCAGGTTTCTCAGAGACAGACTATCAATGTTGATACTCTAGAACTCAGAGATTCAAGGTAAGGGATGATCTTGGTAAGAGGTTGAGTTGGTCAAAGTTTCTATTATATACTCCCATTCTTTCAGAAGACAAGACACAGTGGTTGCTTGGATAACCTTTTATAGAGTAGTAGACTTGAAAAGCCTAGCTAATCATTGACTCAGACTATATCATACCCATAAGGTTTGGGGTGAGAATGTAGATGAGGGCTTAATTGAGTATAATAAGACCTAGAAGTGGTTTACTAACTATTCTGCTAGTAAGCTTGTTATGGTGTATAAAGGTGGACACCTTAGGAGTACTATGCAAGGAGGATCTAGATTGAATTTATGATCATTTCAGTTATTTTTATATTATAGATAAGCTGCACTTTACATTTTAATTTCTTTCTGATATCCCTACTTCCTCTTTCTCCCCACAAATCCTTAAACATGCAATTGAGAACTGTCATTGCTATTTCTATTTGCTTGTCACAACTAAATCCTCCTTTGTCCCTTTTAGCACAGTGGTCAATTATATCATGCTACTCACCTAAATAGTTGAAGTATATAGTGTCTTATGATAGTAAAGGGAGGAAACAACTCTCTATTCCATTCTAGAGTGATAGTCCTTATATACACAAAATAGAGTAGTCTGGAATGATCAGAGATTACTAAACATAGAAAAGTAATTATCAAATATCAACATCTAATCTTAGCATAGCTTGTCCTGAGCTAGCAAGTTGTTGACAAAGTCCACAAAGAGTATAGATATACTCTTTAGTATTAGTCTCTTCTGGGTAGTATATCCTTAAAAGTTTCCAGTGAGTAGCAATGATACTTACAGTACTTGTAGCCTTGTACATCCTTTTGAGTATGTCCCAAGCTTCCTTTGATATTTCAATAGCAGATTCATTAGATTTGTCAGCAGTGAGATGGAGTACTGTGAATTCAACATATTTGAATAAGCTGAGATCAATCAAGATATGTCTCATCTTAATATGTCCAATATTGTAGTTAGCTGTACTATATAGAGATTCAATCCAATAGGTGGATGTTGATTCTGTGCCAGTAGACATTATAATGTGGGCACAATGAGGAAGTGTATACAGTTATGTGAGGAGGTTTTTGAAAGAGAGAAATAGGCAGCAGAAACAGAAGTAAGATAGTGAGCAATTTTAGTAAGGACCAGGGCCCATAATCTATTGTAATACAAGGTTAATATGTTAATAGTATAGAGGTTATAGTCTGAGTTTTTATAGTTTACAGTTGGTACATCAGATGCTGGAGAGTTTTAGAGGGCTATGTAGCTAGTAGACTGACAATGAGTAATAAGATATATATGTTACAAGTATCTGATGGTAAAGATCCAAAGTTGTTATCTAAGATTGTCACAATGTTTACTACTACACTATGTTTGCTGGCCACCCTTGAATAATTATTATGTTCTACTGCTACTGCTCCTATCCTTTGAAAACATTGGTAAGTAGACTTTTGAGACCTATCTGTGTAGACTATAATGTTAGCAGTGTTTGACTAAAGCATTGGAAGTTAGCTTTGGTAGAGCTAGACTATCTTGTCTTTGCTAACTAGGGGTTTGCTTGATAGATAAAATCTGTTTCCAAAGTCTGTTAGTGGACATCTCTAGTGCTGTGATAATCTTAGATAACAAGTTTGGATCTATACCATTGGACACTTGTGGCATATACACCTTATTACTTACTATTAGTCTACTAGCTATATCATGACTTGGCAAAATGGCTAAGTTATTATTTATATTTCTTTTGGACTTACTACACAAGGAAGAAGTGTGGGAAAGTGTCACATGACAAATGTCACAATGTCACATCACATGATGTGTCACATGATAAGTATGGGAAAATAGTGCATAGACCATAAAGTAATTGTATAAGTAGTGTACAAGAAATAAATGAGAACTCTATTAAGTTCTCCTTGTCAACTTGGACTTGGAGTAGGCTTAAGTCATCTTGGCTAGAGTCTTACAAGCTACATAGCTATCACAAATGGTCACTTACTGTTTGTGATGGGTGCTTGATACTTGGAAGAGTTCAAAAATGCAAAGTTAGACAAATAACAAAAGATGTTATTAAGTCTGAGGTTTAATCCTTAGACTATAAGTCCTTATATACAGGAAAGTGATGGTCTGTGTACTAGAACAGGCTATCACATGCTACTACCTATTGTTCTACATATGGTAGTACTTTTGTACTTAAAATAGCAATAACTTAACCATATGGAGGCTATCCTTTGTTCTAATTAAAGGCAAATAACTATCTATAGGTAATTAATTAATGTTCATGTGCAAACATTGAGGACTTCATATCTCCACTAATATTAATCACCTTGGGGTTTTCTAGGCTCATTCTGAGCATTATGAAGAGGGCTTCTATTGAGCCTAGTACTGAAGCATCAATTGTGGCAGTTTCCAAGATATTGGTGATTTAATAAACAGTACCATGGTAGTTACCTATTGATCTGCCTGATATTTCAGCCAATACTGATCCCCTTGAGATGTAACTGGTATTGATTGAAAGGTTTTTTAAGGGCTTTCTGTAGCTATTGAGACTATGAGAATTGTCAAAGAATTAATGGAGATATGGCTAAATGAAGTTTGTGACAATAGTCTTCTAGCACTTCACAGCATCCAATGTACCACCCATAGACTATAATGACTTGGAAAAAGATTTCTATAATATAATCATAAACCTTGCATTACAAAATCTAGGATAGAAGAAGAAATGGAAATATCTATTCATTAAATAGGAAGGTGATGTTAGCAACCTATAGTAGTTGTGTTATATTTGGTTTTCTTCAGGATTTGGGTATGTTTGGAAGGGGTAATATGGAGGAGTTGCTGATGTACCATTCTTAAGGGAGTCTCTGTAGTATGGGATTATTAGTACTTAGTTTATTGATGTCACAAACTTTATTTAGCCATATTTCCATCAATTCTTCAACGATTCCCATGGTCTTAATGGCACCCAAAAACCCTTGAAAAGACCTTTCAATAGATATCAGTCATGTCTCAAAAAAATCAGTAATGGCCAAGATATTAAGTAGATCAACTGGTAACTATCATGTTACCATTTATTAAATTGCTAATATCTCGGAAACCACCATGATTGATGCTTTAGTTCTAGGCTCAGCAGAAGTCTTCTTCATAACGCTCAGAATGAGCCTAGAATAACCTCAAGGTAATTAATATTAGTGAAGATATGAAGTTCTCAATGTTTGTACATAGACTTCATTAATTACCTATAAATAGTCATCTGTCCTTTTCTTAGAACAAAGGACAGCCTCCATATGGTTAGGTTATCACTATTTCTAGCACAAAGGCACTACCATATGTAGAACAATAGGTAGTAGCATGTGATGATCTGT
>Ga0153964_1000027_pt1 | contig 21377 bp, 11 predicted proteins | sample TSFL048MetaG_FD_104726 | JGI IMG/M metagenome (GOLD analysis project Ga0153964, IMG submission 104726) | Attine ant fungus gardens microbial communities from Florida, USA - TSFL048 MetaG | ecosystem: Host-associated > Fungi > Mycelium > Unclassified | place: USA: Florida, Withalacochee... | reverse complement strand
TCTGTCCTTGCGAGTGTATCAGTGTCTTTATACTATCTAGAGCCCCCTGTACACTCTTCTCATGGTGCTCTCGCGATCTCTCTTGTTTCTCATATAATGTCTTTAATACATTTATATCCTGTTACAAGGCCTCTACATCTGGATGCGCCTCGACTTTTCTTACTGACTCTTCTTTACTATAATACACCAGTCCTCTAGTATCCGGGTCCACTTTTCCATTCCTAGATAAAATCCCTGGCATATGTTTCAATGCCCGCGCTATTGTTTTTCCACTGACTAGCTCTATGGCTTTCTGTACTACGTGATCTAGATTGTAGGGATCCTCAATGCGACTTCTTCCTTGCGTATCTACCTTAAGTGTCCTCTGTATGCTTAATCTAGAATTAAGCACATCTTGAAAGATGCTATCTAATGTTTTAACAAAAAGCTCCACAAGCTCTCTGTTTCCTGTCACTGCTGGTGGTCTAAGACGCTTCTGAGCAATGTACACAAATCTCCTCTTGAAGCTCATGAGTCGCTCCTCCTCTAATAAATTGATCCTGGCATTCTCTCTACATAATTTTCTTAGGTTATCTATACTACCCTGTTCTTCAGTAGTTAGTTCTGGATATTCAGTCTTAAGTCTCTCTAGAAACCGATTCCAAGACCCAGCTTCATATTCTTCGAAGCTAGTCCACTGGTCATGTATATCGGCATCCACATATCCTGTAATCTAGTCTAGTTTCTTTTGATCCTCTGTAATTTCTGCAGTTCGGAACAGTTGTTCCATTATTCTAAGGAAATTTCTGAGTGTTCTTGACTGTCCATCCCACTTAGGGGCACTCGGGCTAAGGGGCATTGGCATGTTCAATTTAGCAGTCATATCTGATTTAGTTTGCAAAGTAGTAGTTGGGTTAATAAACGGCGGCGTCGATGTTCGAGATGGTGGTAATGAAGTAAGGTTATCAGAAAGCACTTGCGTCACCTCTGATATGAGTTCTTCTGGCGATTCTTCGGGGATTACATGTACACTTGAGAGACTAAACCTTCTCGGGTAAATAGGTCCAGTCCGTTCCTCTGAAGTATCTAAGAAGGGGTTCGGCTCGACATCTGACAGAGATCCAAGGCTTGAAGTAGGCCATTCTGATAGTTCCAACATCTCTGAACTGACACGCTGTCTCTTTGCTACAACTCTTACTTTCTTCTGTAGTATATGTTCTGGGTTATCTACCGGATGTACCAATCCGGCTCGCTGCGCTGTAGAAGTTTGACAACTCCTAGTTCTAGTTTTTGGTTGTTTTTCCACTCTAGAAAGATTTAAAGAATTAGGCATCTTTTTAGAAACAAAGTTTAGGATGCTCAAAGTGTTAAAGTGAAAGATGAGCAGAAAGAGTAAGAAAACCCTCAAATCTGAAACTCCCCTCGCGGTGGGCTCCAGATGAAAGGGTACAAAAGGGAATTGCACACTGGGACAAACAAAACCATGCTGTGCCAGCTCCCAATTGCATGCTAAAGGTTCGAGGGGAGATAATCAAAGATGAAGGTTTGTAAATAATTAGAAAATAAGAATTATACGCAGCTCCAATAAGATATATGTTGGTGGTTGTGAAATGATTGTAAAGTCTCTCTAGATTGTCGTCGCATAGCCTCCCTAAGGTGTCAACCTTTACATACTGTAACAAGAGCTTCTCTGGAAAATACAGTTAGTTGATCACTCATAGACCCTCTACACTCAGCTGCCCCCTTGTCTGCACCCCCAACACCGAACCTTATGGGTGTGATGCAATCCAAGTGTGCACCTAGCCAAGCTTTCCCAGCCTGCTGTCCTCTCCGAAGCTTACCCGAGTTGCGTCTGCATCTTTTCTCTAGATCGAGTTCTGGGTATACTCTGTGTTCTTCTCAAGACACCCCACTAGTCTCAGTCTTCTTACTCTCAATAGATTCACATTTACGATTCCAGAGGCAGTGTAGATAGAGGTAGGAGTCAAGAGATTCCTCTCCTATCCAACTGCACACTAGATACTATATTAAAATGATTACAAAGCCCTGAAACTCAAGGAATAAAATATAAAAAGGAAACTATTACTACTTTTGATGTTTCTTCAACCTCTTCTCATGCTAGGTCCTTCCCAATCCCTAGTGATGACACGTCCTTATGGTGACGCGTCTTCTTCATCACATCCTTCCCATCAAAGATGACCTGTCTTTATCGTAGCTTCTCTCTAGAATATTCTTCCTGATCTCCCATCACTCCCTTTGGTGTTGCTTTGTAAGAAGGACCTTATTGGTTACCTATTAAGTAGTCAGTAAACCCACTCAATGTCTAGTATCTCCGAGTCACATCCTAGTGCTCATCTATCTAAATATAATTGATCTGATGCCATCAATGCTTAATTGCAACCAGAGTCTATTTATCTAAGTCTGTCACTCAAATACTACTGGTTCTAGAGTCCCAATCCACCGTATCTCTAAGTCGGTCCCATTCTATGACGGATCTAGAGTGTAGTCCTTTTATGACTTTCTTCCTAAACCTGATGCCAGCTCATTCTGCTTGCCTCCTGAGGTCTCGACATGAGCTCTAGTTTGGTTATCACTTGCTCAATGTCCTTCTCTTATGGTATTACGTTCTGAGGGTATAGAAAGGGCTCTAGAGCGAACTCTAATTAAAAATTTGTTAGTATAAAGCGTATCAAATGTTATCTTCTGTGGAAAATTCATTTGCGGTGTAACAGCACCACTTCACCTTCCTCTATTCTCCTCAGCCTCTTTTCTCCTTCCTGCACCTTTTCTCTAATGGGACACACCAGCCTCCTCTCTCCTTGGTGCACTTTTCCCTCCTTCAGGCATGCTACCCTTTTCACCTTCCTTTCCCATAGAGGACATTACCTGCACTTGTGCCCTTCCTCTCTACACTTAAAATACTTTACTGCTACTATCCTTACATTTCTTATCATTCTCTCTTCCACTCCATCACTCTGCTACTCAAGATTTCAAATTTATTTTGGGGTGTCATTGCCTCTTTTCCTTTCTCATTTTTATTCCTGCAATTTCGGGCCAGGTGCCTGAACCCTTTGCATTATTGACACAACTTTCCACTTCTTCCCTCAATTTCTGTCTTTAATTTAGCGAGAGCGCGCTTTTCTTTGAGCAAGTTACTCATTAGGAATTGGTATTGTTCTTGAGACATAATAATGAAGTCTCAAGATGGGTATGGATATGATGATTGATCTTACTAAAGTTATGTTTGTTGGGGTGCAAGATCTTCACCCAACCAGACACTTACTGACCTACTAACTACTGCCCTAATAGTATAGTTAGACTATCACTCCAACGGGGGAGATCCCTAATCTAGACAGCCTACTAGTAGTAACTGTCACTCCTCTGTGTGTACCAACTCACAATGGAGCACAGCACGAGGTTTATACTAAGAAAAGAACAGTATTTTACTAAACACCACTTGATTGCGAGGTCAGATCTCAGTAGTAATACCCAAGCTTGGTACTACACTTCCACCTGCAGTCCCTAACTGACTGCAAAGTCCCCTTAAGCCAAGGGCCTAGCTATGTATGGAGGTGGTCACTGATCATGGTGATCAGCGACTAAGAGTTGATAAGATGAGAGTTGAGAGTGAGCAGAATCCAAGGTAGACAGTGCTCTAGATGTGGAATCAAGTTCTAATGTCAGACTAGCTAACTCCAAAGCCAGAATTAAGCCAACTGCTCCTTTATCAGCATTTGACAAGGAGAACTTGATAGAGTTCCCATTAGATTTCTTTACACTACTTATACAACTACTATATGGTCTGTGCACTTCTTTCCCACACCTATCATGTGATATGACACTGTGACTTCCTGTTATGTGACTGTGACTGTGTGATACTTGTGACATGACACTTTCCCGCACTTCCTTCTGTGTAGTAAGTCCAAGATAAAAGAAAAGAAAAAGAAAAGAAAAGAAATATAAATAATAACTTAGCTGTTTTGCCAAGTCATGACAACATAATAGTTTTGAACTAAGGTAGTCAAAATTCATATATGGTGTAGATGTTAGTAATACAGATAATCTTTTTGAGACATTTATTGTTAGCAATTAGAGATTTAAGGTATCTCCAGAAGACATGATCTAGGCCAGGAGTGAAAGAAGAGAAGCACTTAGCTATAGCATTCTTGAATTCTTGCTTTGAGAAGGGACTATTTAATGATATTGCTTTGTGGTATTTTGTTGAGGAAGTTTGTGCCAATAGATCTATTTGTAGCTGAGTTGTATGAGCTGTGGAGGGCATTTCAAAGGAAAAAGAGTGTGTTGCAAGATTGTCCTTCATGTATGATGATTTCAATTGTAGGAAGAAATTTCTTTTTTACCCAACTCATTAAGTTCTATAGTTGCTTATTTGAGGATGCTATCTCATGTATTTTCTTGTCAAAGAACTTGCATTTAGCTTCTTGTATAGTTGATTTGGAGGCTTTCCAGTTTAACAGATTACTTAGTTGATGGTACCTAGTGAGACTATTAGTGTAGTTCTAGTTTCACCACTTCTTTGAATGCTTTATAATGCACTTAAGTTTGGAGTACTTTGTCCACACATTTTTGTATACTAGAGTAAGCTAATCAATGACTTTCTGTAAGGTGTCTTTATTTATAATAGCCAATATGTTGAGGTGCTTGATATTATTCTTAATCTTGCTGATGAAGTCTTTTTCGTTGTTGCTATCTTTCTGGATAGATTGAACAATGACATCAATGTTTTCTTCCTTGATTCCTATATTAATGATGAGAGGTATATTGTCACACCAGACAGCTGTTTAAGCAATAGAAGTGATATTTTTCACTATAATAACAAGAATAACCAGCTTGAGAGATAAGTTTGGCCCTCTAGAGATAACTATTAGATGCCTAGTTGTGGACTTGAGCATACCACTTGAGTAATAGAGTAATGGCTGTGACCACCACTACAGAGACCTCATAAGGATTGTCCAGAGAATTTCATAATGAATTTATAATAGAACTCCTCTCTAGAGTGCTCTTGAGAGCAGAAAGGACCTTAGAAGATTATTTCCTAACAGAATGATGTCATATCTTAGCAGCAGTTACTTATTTATAACATTTAGGTTACCATCAGATCAGAGCTGTCATTGCTGATAGCTAATTATAGCAAAAACTAGCAAGATGAGTCCTCTCAAGGGCTGCATTACAAATATAACAGAAGAAGACTGAGGCTCAAAGGTGTGATGAGGTATAGAGGAGTAGAAGAAGGACTAAAGAGGTCAAATAGAGAAGTAAAGGAGAAGAATGATAAAGACAACACACTTGAGAGTAAGATGACTCAAAATCACTACCTCTCTCTATTGACCATCAAAAGGCTTGAGAGTCATCTATTGTTTAGAGAAAATCCCTAAGAGTAGAATTAGAGAAGTAGAGAGTAGTAGCCAAGTGATTGGGAGAAGTGCTGTCTTATTATTTTACTTTTACTATCTTTGGGAATTTGGAAGTTTTCTTTGTTTCTTTTCTTTTGTTGTATCATTGCTCTGTAATCCTAATAAAATATTCTAGGGCACAGAAGGGACAAAAGAATACTTTCCTTCCTATCATCTCTTTCTATTGCTCTAAAGTATCAAGGATGTATGGAGTGGGAGCGGAGTGACCTATAGTGGAGCAGAATTACTCTGGAGTAGAAGGGAATTGACAACAAAAGTGGAAGAACAACCTTGGCCTCAGCTCATGCACTGTGCCTCGATCTGCTGTTGTGTGTATAGTTGTGTATTTCAGGAGGACTGAATTGTTGCCAGGAGTTCAGGAGAGGAGTGGTATAGATTGATAGGAGTGAGAAAAAGATGTTAAGGATGTTATAGACATTAATCTACGAACTAAGGAACTAGGATGTAACTACTGGAGTACTTATACTAAGTCCGGAATAGGAGGAGTACAAGTAACTAGTCTACATCATGATCCTATAGGAGTAGACAGCAGGAGTTTAGAAGCAAAAAATTAGTAATAATATAAAATATAAAAGAAATTATATTATTAAATGGGTATTTTCCATCATATGATATAGAGCTAAAAGACTATTGAGTGATTTTGAGATTTTCTTTTGTGTCTGCTTTATAAAAACTCTTTCAAACTTTGCTTAAAAGGATACTCAAGCCTCAACAGACTTGGGCATTTGCTTACACTGACAACTTGCTATATATTTTTGGAGTAAACTTCTGTCTCTGATCAGTTCCAACTTGACAAAATATTGCTAACTTGTTCACAAAAGCAGTTTAGTCTCAAGTGATAGAGTTTGTTGTTCCTAAACTTGGTTTGAGACCTTAAATGGTCTTCACTCTTATTGGACTTTTCTCATTTTGTTTGTTTTCTAGACTTGTCAGATTAAGAGGATGTGTTAGATATACTCTAGACAGTTCTTCAGTGATTAATTATTTAGTAAGTTATCTGATTTGATATGTAATTCCCTGTAGACTTGAAGTTAGCACTCTGTCACTTACAGTTGTCCACAGGTGATAATTAGTTGTTTATCTCTTTCAATAAAATCACTTACAGTTGTTTACAGTGTTACTGAGTTGCTAGGACCTCACAGCTGTCACTATTGCCTAGGTTCTAACAATAGTAAGCTGTTGATGGATTGACGGAATGGGGAATCCGGTCACATTGTGATACCCTAGAGGACCTGATAGCTCAATGGTAGAGCATCTGGTGCAGTTCCAGAGGAGTCTAGGTTCGAGTCCCGGTCTGGTCACTTTTCATGCTGCAGAGGTTATGGGCCCCGACAGCGCAGTGCCGCTGTGCGGATCAGCAGATGATCTGATGTGACGGATTCAGGGGGCGTGATGGAATGGGGAATCCGGTCACATTGCGATACCCTAGAGGACCTGATAGCTCAATGGTAGAGCATTTGGTGCAGTTCCAGAGGGGTCTGGGTTTGAGTCCCGGTCCGGTCACTTTTCATGCTGCAAATGGATTCCTTTCAAATCCAAGTTAGGAGCATAATTTCTTCATGAATTATAACACAAATTGAGGTCCTCAATCACTTATGACCTTTTGAGAGAGTTCTATATTCTTGAAGACTCAATCCTAGGATGTCTTGGCTACTCTTTGTATTATGAATATCAAGTAGGACTATGGCTATTATCAGCCATGGTCTGATAATAAGTAGTTAGTAAACAAGATGATGGTGCTGATGGATGAGGACATTACAATGCAGTAATGCACTGAATATTAGGAGATTCCAAATGAACATCAAACTCTTGCTATGGACAGGACTCTTTGAAGAAATCTTGGACTATTTCCTTTCTATCTTTGGACTTATACTAAATGGAACAACATTAGACTAACCTACTTATAGACTCTGACTCAACTTGTCACTCTTATAGCTTCTGTTACTAGACTGTCACCTAACTAGTTACTCTTAGTTACAAGTAGTGTTACTACATTGTAACATAGTCATAATACCTAGTTAGGATAAATACAAACCAGAAAGAGAAGGGAATGACAAGTTCTCTTTTTCTGTATTCCTTTCTGTATTTTCTTTACTTTAAGGAATCAGTACTCTTCTCTGTCTTAGGACAATCTTGAAAAGTGCTACTCGAAGTTTCGTTGACATCTATCCTCTTCAATATAACTTCACTGAAAACCTTAACCAAACCTTCTAACAAGGAGTGTAAAGATATCAAGTATTAGATATAGGCTTCAAGTTGAAACACATATTTAACTGAGGTCTAGAGTCTTAATACTTTGAGTAAAGATGTTTATATTGATGGGTATGTATCATGCTATCTTAGAAAAGTGGTCTACTATCACCAATATCCCATTGTATCTAGCTGATTCAGATAAGGGTTCTACTAAGTTGATACTGATAATCTCCTAGGAAGTTTAAGGAATTTTGTTGGAGTGTAAGTGGTTCTGTTTGGGTTGTCTATTGAGCTTATTAGTTTGGCATTTCTCATAACTCCAGACATAATACTTGATGTCTTCTAATATATATGACCACCAGTAGTTTCATGTTATTAACTCATGTGTTTTAGTATAACCCAAATGTCCTGCTAGTTTAGTGTCATGATGTTTAGTGATAATTTCTTCTCTTAGAGTAGCTGAATCTGAAATGTAGATTCTTTTCCTTTATATAAATACTTCTCCTTCTTGTTTCTAACCTTCCTCTTGTTGTTCTACTGCTCCCCTTACCTTTTCTTCTATGAACTCTTCTGCTTCTCTTATCTCTTTTCAGAATTCTCCTTTTTCTAATGTCATTTGTTGGAACTTTTTCTCCTTTAGCAATACTTGGTTGTTATTGTCATCTTTCTCTTGTATATGATTAGGTCTTTGATGCTATGCTACAAGTGAATTTGCTGCAGAAAGTAGCATTTATTACACCTTATACCAATGAATTTCTAATTAGAATTTGCTCTAGAACCCATTATTAGTCCTTAGAACATATCAAATGGTTATAAGAAACAATGAGCAGGTAGAACTAGACCTAAAGCTCATGAAAAGACCTTAGAAGATAAGCGAGATGAGCTGGTATTAGGTTGTAGAAAGAATCATTAGATAAAGACATTCTAGATCCACTTTGTATTGGATATATCTTGAAAGAGATAAAAGACTTGAGCTCTAAAGCCAGTAGTATGCCAGTAACAGACTTAGATAGATATGCCTCTAATTGCAAATAAGCATTGATGATATCAGATCAGATATATTTAGATATATAACACCTAGGACGTGACTGTTATGATCTTAAGGGATAACTCAGGTTGCAATATTCAAGGAAAGACTTGAGGATGAGAAAGAAAAGAAATAATACAATTGGTAAAGTATAAGGAATATAGGAGAGTATCTACTGTATATATACCTATGTACCTGTTAGAAGGATGGAGAGCAGCAATTACAGTGGGGACAAATGATAGCTCACTTACCGGGTTATCCAACAGATGTTAATAAATGGCCTAATGGGAAAGAGAGATCTTGAGAGAAGCAAAGCAGTTCCATGACATGGCAGTTGAGACGAAGAAGTGAGCATGCTTATGTAAGCATGGCTTGTATATTAAACTACAGTAATACACATTACAATAATTATTTAATTTAACAGTACTATGTGCTAGGAATGAGGAGGGAGCAAGGCAGACATAAGTAAAGTACATGTCCTAACAATGAGGTGCTGACTGAGCTACTATACAACTAAGAAAGTGTCAATAGAAAAAGCAGTCTATATGTAGAACACCTGGAAGTAATGAGGCCAATTGTTACAGTAACTTAGGGAATTAGGACAGTGCTTGGAGCTTACTAACACTTAATAAGTAACTAAGAAGTTCTAAATCACAAACCAATAACAGAGAGAAGAACAGTGAAGGATGAAGAAGATTCTAGAAGGAAATGGTGATGGGGACATATAAGCAATAGGACTTTGGGGGGACTTAAAGTAAGAAAGAGTCAAGGAAATCCTAAAAGTAGTAATAGCTTTCTTTTATCTTTTATTGCTTAAGTTTCAGAGATTTGTAATAACTTTAATATAGTATCCAAAGAGCAGGGAGGATAGGAAAGAACCTCTAGGCACTTATCTTCATCATCACTGCCTTTGGAATTATGAAATGCAAATCTATTAAGAGTGAGAGTTTGGAATCAGTAAGATGTCTTGAGAAGAACACAGAATATATGTTATATTCTGGAAATATAATAATTATGTAATTTATTTCTTCTAATAATTCCCCTAAAATTAATAATAGTAGGATAGCGTAGTAGACTACTCTTCTCTTATTCCAGACTTCCTATAAGTACTATATAGTTACAGTATAATTCCTCAGTCTGTAAATTAACATCAACTGGTTCTAATTCTATCCCTGTCCACTCTGTCCCTATTTTACTTCCCAAGGACCTCTTCTCTGATGACTTTCCTTTACTCCAAAATACATGACCAACCTCATGACCAGAGACTGGGATACAACATACAAGTTGAAGCCAAGGTCATTCATCAAAGTCATATTCTACTCCAACGTTGTTTTCTCTCTGTTGGAGTCTTCTCTTGGGGTTCCTCCTTCATCATTAAGTACTATCTATTCTCTGAAGTAGTACAGTACACTGTCCAGAGTATAATTCTATTTATAACTCCACTCCTCCGTTCTCTGCCATTCCGTTCTTGACAATATACCCAGAACTCAATCTAGAAAGGAATAGCAGATGCAACTTAGGCAGGCTTTGGAGAGGACAGTAGGCTGGGAAAGCTTGGCTAGGTGTATACTTGGATTGCATCATACCTATAAAGTTTGGTGTTAGGGATACAGACAAGGGGGCAACTGAGTGTAGAGAGTCCATAAGTGATCAACTAACTGTATTTTCCAGTTGAGTTGATGCTACAGTGTGCAAAGGTTGATACCTTAGGGAGGCTATGCAACAACAATCTAGAGAGATCTTACTCTTGTTTCAACAACCAATCTATTTTATGTTACCTAAAGCTGCATATAATACTTCATTTCTTTTTTTATTTAAAACCTTTATTTCAGCTATCTTTCCTTGAACCTTTAGTGTGCAATTAGGAGCTGGCACCACATCTTGTTGCTTGTCTCAGTGTATAATCTCTGTTTTTTTTATTGTCTGAGAGAGGTAGGAAATAGGTCTCCAGGAATTGTCTTTCTGTTGTTGAGACAACACTCCTCCTATAGTGTAGCCAAACATGTTGACTTTCATTCTAAATTCTTGTTCTGAGTTAGGGATTGCTAACATAGGAATGTTTATTATTTTCCTCTTCAACTTCTTGAATGCTTCTCTTTCTTTCTCTGACCACTTCCAGTTCTTTTTTTCTGTCAATTCCATCAATGGTTCGGCTATTTGGGAAAATCCTTGGATGAATTTCTAATAGAAGTTGCAAAATCCCAGAAATTATCATATTTCTCTTTTGTCTTGGGGTTCTGGCCATTTAGCTACTTCTTTTGTTTTAGTAGGGTCAGTCTCCATACTGTCTTAGGAGATAACAATTTCTAGATAGCTAATTTTTGTTTGGTAAAATTGGCATCTTGTTAGAACCTAGGCAGTGGTGACAACTATGAGGTCCTAGCAACTCAGTAACATTATGGACAACTGTAAGCAACTATATTTAAAGAGATAAACAACTAATTATCACCTGTAGACAACTGTAAGTGACAGAGTACCAACTTCAAGTCCACAGGGAATTACACATCAAATCAGGTGACCTACTAAATAATTAATCACCTAAATATTACTGAAGGACTGTCTAGAGTACATCTAACACTTCTGGGGTTGAGTGATAGTTTGTTGTTGGCTAGTATTTGTAATACTTGTTTCACTATGCTCTTATGTTTTTCTATCATTTTCAAAAATATGAGAATGTCATCTATATATACCACTATTTTTTCTTGGATGATCAGTTCATGGAATAGACTGTCTATCATAAGTTGAAATGTTACCAGGGAGTTGCATATCCCAAAGTATATTATGAGTAGTTTGAATAATCCTCAATTTGTCTAAAAGGTGGCCTTCTATTAATCTCCCTCTCTTATTTGTACATTATTATATCTCCAATGGATGTTAAGTTTAGTAAAGTATTGGGCTCCTCAGACCTTATCAATCAATTCTGAAATCAGTAGTAATGGATATTTATTTCTGATTGTCATCTCATTTAATTGTCAGTAGTTCTGAACTGGTCACAGAGAACCATCTTTTTTCTTGACAAAAAAAATGGAGTAGCACAAGGTGATTTGGATAGTCTGATTTCAAATGTTCATCTAAGAATTCATCAAGCTTCTTTTGTTCCTTGATGTTGAGTGGGTAGATTTTGTAGTCTTTGAGTGTTGCTTCTGGGGTATAGCATGGTCCCACTTGGATTAGTTTGGTAGCTTTTCAAATATCTGTTTATCAAATACTTTTGTCTTGAAGCTTTAGTATTTCTTGGGTACAATGTCTCCAAATTCTCTCTTATCTTCTTCTGCTTTCCTAATATTCAATTCTTCTCTTTGCCATGTCTCTTCTTCTATATTTATGAATAGGATTTTCTCTCCTTCTTTTATTTCTTTCTGTTTTTCTTCTGTTATTTTATCTTCCATATTCTCTTTTAGTTCTTCTACTAGATATAGTCTCCTACACTACTGGTGATATTTATCTAGGCTAATTGATAATTGTGTCCAGTTGATAGATGAGTTATGCTTTTGTAGCCAGTTGTATCCTAGGAATGGGTCATGGTTATCTATGTTTGTTACTAATAATTGAATCAGTTCCTGGTGGTCTCCAATTGTCATCTGCATCTCAATTGACTCTGTGACACTGCTGTCTCTATTAGTGGATCTGTCTGCATTGTAGCAAGTTACAGGAAATGGTAATTTGTGGGTGTTGAGATTGTTTTCTTGTATGAATTTTTGGCCTATGCATGAGGTTAAGCAACCAGAGTCAATCAATGCCTTTTTACAGAACAATTTTCCTATGTCTGTTATTGATAGTTTGACTTGGATGTCTAGTTGTTTGTTTTCTAGTATTTAAAGTATATGAGGTTCTTCCAATGTTTTTAGTACTACTAGTACTTTACCATCCATCATTTGTTTAGCTCTTGTATTTTTTCTGTTATGCATTCTTTTCTCCTCCACTGATATGACTATACCTTTAATATTTTTACTGCATCTCTCTCATCTTCCACTTTTATTCTCCTTGCTATCTATTCTGCTAAATATCCTTTCAGGAATTCATAGTTTCTGGCACCAAAATAACTCAAAAAATCATTTATTATTTCTTCTAGCAGTTGTATTTTTGAGTCTATAAAAGTAAGCAAGTCAGTGCTTACTTCTTGCTTTTCCCAAATCCTTCTTAGGTATTTTCTTTATTTCTTCTTGCTTTCTCAAATATTTCTCTTCTCCTCATCTTGGTTTAGGGCACCTTGCAGCAATATAAATCTATTTTATGACAATTATAATAGGTTTTCTTCTTTTTATCTACTATGTATATGAGACCGAACATAGGAGTGATGGCACTGACACATAGTTCAACTTTTCACATGCCTTCTCTTTTCACTCAAATTCACTCAAAAATTCTATAAAATTCAAATAAATTAGGATAAATTAAAATAAAATTGGAACAGGCAGTGAGCAAAGCGAGCTGGCTGTGGCCTTACTGTTGGAGGAAGGGAGCAGAGTGACCTGACTTACAACAGTGCAAATTAACAGTGAAGGAAGGGAGCAAAGTGACCTGATGTACAATTTGCAAGCTGACTGTGGCCTTACTGTTGTAGGAAGGGAGCAGAGCAACCTGACTTATAACAGTGCAAATTACCAGTGAAGGAAAAGAGCAGAGCAACCTGACACACAACAGTACAAACTACTAGTGAAGGAAGGGAGCACAGTGACCTGACGTACAATATTGCTCACTATGATGCAGACTGTTGTTAGAAGAGAGCAAAGTGACCTGATGGACAATACTATCTACAGTTGCACAGACTATTGTAGGAAGGAAGCATAGCGGACTGATTTTAACACAAACTTAATAACACAGAATTAGTAGAGGGTTCAAGAAGGGCTGGAGGCCCAGATGAAAACCTCATATTTATTCACCTCTATTGTATTTGGGTCTTACCTCAGAACCTCTGAAACTAGCCTCATTTTGACATCTCTTCCCAAATTCTCTGTGATTAATATTCTCTTTCCTTTTTCTCTGAACTTCTCAATCACTTTCCTCCTTGACCTCTCAAAACTCAGTGCCTTCTCATACCGGTTATCTAATGAGTCTGAATTCTTTAGCTAACTAATCTCAATTAATTTTTGTGCTAATGTTGGATAGATTTCCTTTTTGAATAAGCCTACCAATGTGATTTTGTTATATCCAGAAAGTTCTCTCCAGGTGGTGAATTCTGTCTAATAATCCTTAAGCAGTCTGCTTTTTTGTTTTAACTTGGTCAACCTCTCAATTGCATGGGTTTGTGTTTGTGTAGATATAAAGAACCATACTATTTTATTAGTGAGCTTCTTCCAAGTTTCAAATGGGAATTTATTAGTCATAGTTGTTAGGTCAAGATTTTCATTATTATTTAGCTTGGTTCCTTTCTATTCCTTTTGAAAGGGTAAGAACTTTCTGATCTATGCATTGGTCCATCATTGGACTTGGTTCTCCTTTCCTTCCTTTATTTTTCCTAACACTATTTCCATCTTTTCCCATTCACTCATGTGGGAAGGCTAAATGAGTTCAAAGAGGAATATTATTGATAGTCTCTAGTACTGTTGATAGAGAATGTAGTTTTCTTTTTGAGTTTTTTGTTTGCAAAAGAGCTCCCAAAATAGTATATTTTGCTATTGACCCAAGAGCATATATATATATACTATCAAGTTTTGTAGTCTAGCAACAACAAAAGAAGAAAAATAATAAGAGTACAAACAATACTTGTCTCCATCAAAATACCACAGTAGCCAGCATAACAATTAAAGATAATTGTAACAAGTTTACTTCATGTTTGCTGTACAACATCATTATGACATTCTTATGATGAGGGGGTGATGAAAAGATGATACAATTCATTGGAAAGAGGGGCATTATGTCCAGAAACGATTGAGCTTGGGTAATAAAAAGACATGTATTTCAGTGCTACATATATAGGAGTTCCAACATCTGGTCATCATGAGCAGAAGAAATCAAGCCTCCACAGTCAACGTCCTCAGGCCTAAGTAGAATATATATATAGTGAATAGTAGGATAGTAAGACCTTAGCTTTATTCTGGTTTATATATTCTTTTTTAACTTGAACACTGAGTTTGGAGAGGGTTCATAACATAAGCACAAAGCTACCTACACATATACAACCCTATTCCATCACCATGATCTCACTTGCTGTTATCACAGTATTTCTAACTACCATTATAATCCTCTTCTTTAACTTCTTATCTGACATCTAAAAGGACCTAGGAAAAGAAGCCAAGGACACCTATGCAACTAGTGTACAGAATTTCATAGAAGAAGTTAAGAAAGACTTTACTGACAAACCAGCCAAAGAAAGAATAAAAGAACCTGATGATTTCAAAGAAAGTCCAGACAAAGTAAGAGCTTAGTGCTGAAGAATAACATTATTTTTTCAAAGCAATGATATCTTGAAGGAATGGGAGAGGATCAAAATGGCTTTAGAAAAGATCAAGGGAGGAAAGGACAACTAGAACCCAACAATAGGCAGATACTCAGATCAGGAAGTTTCTATCCTTCCAAAAAAAGTGGAAAAAGACCAAAAAAGATCTTGACATATTGATTATGACCAATAAACCTCTGTTCAAAACCGAGGAACAGATAACAGACAAGATAGTATGGTTTTTTATATTAACAGAAACTCAAACTCATGCAATCAACAAATTGACCAAATTAAAGTAAGAAAATAGGTTACTTAAAGATTTCTGGTTGGAATTTGTCATCTGGAAAGGAATTTCTGGCTATAATGAAATTGCACTAGTGGGTTTATTCAAGAAAGGAATTCATCCAGCACTAAAACTGATTAAGATTGGTCAGTTGAGAAACTCAGACTTGTTGGATGAGTGGTATGAGAAGGTATTAAGTTTTGAGAGATTGAGAAAGGAGGCTATTGAGGAGTTTGGAAGAAGGAAAAATTTGGAGAATTCAGAAGATGTGAAGAAGAAACTGGTTTTGGATGTTCTGAGGCAAGACCCTAACATGATGGAAGTGGATAAGCACAAGGAGATGAGAAGGTGTTATAACTGTGGAGAAACAAGTCATCTTGCTACAAGATGCTCCAAACCAAGAAAAGAAAGAAGAGAGAAAGTAAGGATTATTGAGGAGATAAGAGAGGATTTTTCCCTGGGCAGGGAGTAAACACCAACTTACCTGCCTTAATAGATTCAAAAGTCCAATTACCTAAAGATGCAATGAAAGACTTTCTGGATTATTTTGGTGCAAGAAAATACAAGACAAATAAAGGATACTCAGTGGAATGGATAGCAAAGAAGATACGATAGAGCAGTGATGAGGAAGAAATTGGCATACTAAAGGTGTGGGCCCATAGTTCAAGAGCAGAAGAGTGTACAAGAGAAGAGTTAAAAGAGTTAAATGGAATAACCAATGATAAAGTCCTAATGGCTTTTAAAGTATATGAGAAGTCCTTGATACTTAGGAAAATGGAAGATAAGCAGCTAAACATTTGAGTCAAACTATCAATGACAGACACTCATAAAATGTTCTGTAAACAGGCCTTAGTCGACTCAGGAAGCTCCAGCTCTTGTATAAGCCAAAAATTTGTAAAGGAAAATCACATTGACATGTGTAAGCTACCATTCCCAATCATCTGCTATAATGCCAATGACTCCACAAACAAAGATGGAAGTGTCATGGAAATTGTTGAGATGAACATGACTATTAGTGATCATCAAGAATTGATTCAACTATCAGTAAAAAACCTTGGAAATCATGACCTATTTCTAGGATATGACTAGCTACAGAAGCATAACCCAACCATTAACTAGAAGAATTCTTCAATAAGTCTTCAAAACTATTGACAATGGTGCAGAAAAATATACATTCCAAGGGAACTGAAGGGGGAAGTTGAGGAAGAAACAGAAGAGGATGTTAGGGAACTACTCAGAGGTGATCTCCCTTAAGCTAGTGGATAGTCCTAGAAGCTAGTTTGAGATTCAAGTGGGGGTATATCTATACACACTTGCTAGTATATATACTACACTAGATAGTCAGGCATACAGCACCATGGCAACCAACCTATAATTAACAGAATGTCCTAGAATAACTAATAATAGGCATTGCACTGCATGACACAGACAGAAGAGGTTAGGAACAGTGGGAATATGATACATGATCTATCACTAGGCCACTAATAGATTAGACCCTCAGAACTTACTAAGCATCACTCTAGATGTCCTCTTATAGAGGATATAATAGAAGATAGAGAGAAAGTATTATTTGTTAATCTAGAAAAGAAAGCCTGAAGGAGAAAAGAGCTAAATATCAGAAGTATGAGCACAGAAAAAGTGGAAGAAAATGTCCCCAAAGAATACAAAGACTTCAATGACTAAGTCTTTAACAAACCTATCTTTGAAAAATTACCAGATCAGTCCAAATGGGACTACACTATTGAGTTAATACCTAATGCAATGCTGAAGGACTGCAAGGTGTATTTATTAAATATCAAAGAACAAGAAAAACTTGATAAATTCCTCAAAGAACATCTGAAATCGGGACAGATCAGACCCTTCAAGTCACCATGTGCAGCTCCCTTCTTCTTTGTAAAAAAGAAAGATAGATCTCTCTAACCAGTACAAGACTATTAATAACTCAATGAAGCAACAATAAAGAACAAATATCCCTTACCACTAATCCAAGAGCTGATCAATAAAGTATAAGGAGCCAAATATTTCACTAAACTTGATATTCAATAGGGATATAACAATGTGAGGATAAGAGAAGGAGATGAGTGGAAAGTAGCTTTCTAAACCAACCGAGGTCTGTTCAAACCTCTAGTCATGTACTTTGACATATGCAACTCACCTATAACCTTTCAACTCATGATAGATACCTTATTCTGCAAGCTAATAATGTCAGGGAAAATTGTGATCTATATAGATGACATTCTAATCTTCACCCAAATAATAGATGAGCATAAAAGCATAGTAAGACAAGTCCTACAAATATTGGCTGACAACAAGCTATTGCTCCACCTAAAGAAATGCAAATTTTATCAAACCAAAGTTGAATACCTCGGAGTTGTCCTGTCATAAGACAATATAGAAGCCAATCCTACCAAAATAAAAGGAGTAATCTATTGGCCAGAACCTCGAGACAAAAGAGAAGCATGACAATTCTTAGAATTCTGCAACTTCTATTGCAGATTTATCCCCAGATTTACATAAGTTGCCAAACCACTGATGAAGTTAATGGAAAAGAAAGAGTGGAAATAGCAAGAGGAAGAGAAGAACACTTTTAATAAGCTTAAAAACAAGATGACAAACTCTCTGATACTAGCTGTTTCCCACTCCAAATGAAAAATGCAACTAGAAACTGATGCCTCGGGGTATGCTATAGGAGGAGTGTTATACAAAAAGACAACTCTTGGAGACCCACTGCTTATCTATCCAAGGCAATAAATGAGACTGAAAGGAACTACAAGATCTACAACTGAGAGCTGTTAGCAATCATGGAAGGACTTAAGCAATGGCAACAGTATCTTATAGGAAGCAATCAGTTTGAAATATAGGCTGATTATACAAACTTAGGATACTTCAAGAAACCACAAAAGCTCAATCATCGTCAAGCTCAATAGATGACAGAACTCCAAGAGTATGACTTCCAACTAATACACAAACCCAGTAGCTCTCAGAAGAAAGTAGATACATTATCTAGGAGATTAAACCATGGTCAAGGGAAGGACGACAAAGAAAATCAAATGATGTTGAAAGAAGAATAGTTCAGAAATCTTATAACTTAGGAAGGAGAATTTTGGAAGAAGATAGAAGAAGCAGAGAAGTTTACAGAAGAGGAAGTATAGGGAGCAATAAAGAGATCAGAGGAAGGTTGGAGACAAGAGGGAAAAGTAATAGTATGAAAAAAGAGAATTTACATCCCAGACTTAGCTACATTCCAAAAAGAAATTATCACCAGATACCACAACTCTGAACTAGTAGGACATCTAGGATACACCAAAACATACAAATTAATCACAAGGAATTATTAGTGATCTCAAATGTTAAGACTCTGGACTTTACAGTTGAATATGCGTTTCAACTTAAAGCCTATATCTAACACTTGATATCTTCACACTCCTCGCTAGAGGATCTGGTTAAGGTTTTCAGTGAAGTTATATTGGAGGAGAGATGTCAACGAGACTTTGAGTAGTATCCTTGAGGTTGTCCTAAGACAAGTAAGAGTACCAATTTCTCAGAGTAAGATTTTACAGAGGGAATACAGAAAGAGAGAACTTGTCATTCCTTCTCTTTCTGGGCTGTATTTATCCTAACTAGATATTGTAACTATGTTACAATGTGGTAACACTACTTGTAACTAAAAGTGACTAGTTAAGTAACAGTCCAGTTACAGAAGCTATCAGAGTGATAAGTCAAGTCAGTGTCTAATAATGGGTTAATCTGATGTTGTTTCATTTAGCACAAGTCCAAAGATAGAAGAGAAAATAGTCCAAGATTTCTCTAAAGAGTCCTGTCCATACTATGAGTCCATTGTCTTCTAGAGTTCTTAGACATTTAATGCATTACTGCATTGTGATATCCTTGTCTTGCATTGCCAATATTTCGTCTACTAGCCATTCATTGTTAGACCATGGCTGATAATAGCTGTAGTCTCACTCGATGTTCATAACATCAAATATTAGAAGATATCAAACAGTACATTATGGGTTGTGAAAAATGCCAAGCAAACAAACCCAATTGACAGCCCAAGAGAAATAACCTTTATCCCAACGAAGTCCCAAAAGGTCTTTGGGAGATCATTAGCATAGATTTAATAAAACCATTACCAGAATCAGCAGGATTCGATAGGATATTAGTAATAGTAGACTGTTTCTCTGAGATGGCCCACTGCATGCTGATTAACATGAATATCACTGCTCAAGGAGTAGCCAAGATATTATGGGATCAAGTCTTCAAGGATATAGGGATCCCTAGGAAAGTTATTAGCAATCGAGAACTGCAGTTTGTGTAAGGGGACACCCCCATTTCTACCCCTAAACACCATGACAACCCTCCAGAGCTACCTTAGCCTGTTTACTAGTGATACTTAAACACACTAGTTTAGCTCCGATCCTGCTGACACTGACACTAAGAGATGTATATAATGTAGAATATCCCTCCAGAAGCCTCATCCTAATCTCTGAGGATTCTCCTGGAGATGAGTTGTATCATAATTGTAGACTGTAATATTACTGAGGATTCTCCTGGAGTCTGGTGTCCCAGTCGCCCTCACAGTTTGTATTAAGATTCATAAAGGAATTGTATTCTTGACTTGGGGTAGAAAAGAACCCCTTGACTGCCTATCATCCTCAAACTGATGGTCAGATGAAAAGAGTCAGTCAGGAGCTTGAGTAAGATTTATGGCTATACTACAACTATAGACAGAACGACTAGGCAGAATAGCTATCAATTGCTGAGTTTTCCTATAACAACCAAATCTACTCTAGTACAGGACAGTCACCATTTCTAATCAACTTAGGACAGTATCCAAATATAGGACAAGATACAGGAAGGACTACGAAAGAAGTCCCAGGAACTGAACAATTTCTTAAGACAATCAAAGAAATTAGAAACGAGGTAGAGATGGCACTGAAGAAAACAAACAAGATAATGAAGAGGAAGTGGGATGCTAAGAAGAAACCAGAGGTTGAACAAAAAAGTAGAGATTTAGTTTGGATAGATGTAGTGCACTACAGTATAGATCAACCCTCAAAGAAATTGTCTGCCAAATGATTAGGACCATTCCTCATTATATAGAAGATTGGCAAATCAGCCTACCAACTCCAGATCCTGTCTACATGGAAGTCCATCCACCCAGTTGTCAATGAGTCACACCTTATGTCTTATGTGGTACCTACATTCGAACAACAGTTGCAAAAATCCAACAATAGAGTTACTAATCCTACTGATCAAACCAAGGTACAAGAAGTGGAAGAAATACTTGATTCTAGGTGGAGAGGAGACAAACTACAATATCTTATCAAATGGAAGGGACAACTGCTTGAAGAGAGAACTTAGGAAGATATAAGCAAAGTAGTCAAGGGAGCTCCAAAATCATGTAGAGAATTCCATCATAAAAACCAAGATGTACCTAAAGTCCCCACCATCTGACTACCCACAAAAACATATGCAGAGATCATGAGGACACGATCTTAGGAGGGGGGTAATGTACTTCATGTTCACTGTATGACATTATTATGACATTCTTATAATGAGGGGGTGATGGAGAGATGATGCAATTCATTGGAAGGAGGAGCATGAGGCAAGTAGAATGTATATATAGTAAATAGTAGGATAGTGAGACCTTAGCTTCATTCTGGTTTATATATTCTTTCTTAACTTGAACACTGAGTTCGGAGAGGGTTTGTAACAATAATAGAGACAATAGTCAACAAGGTGTCCAAGAAAAGAAAAATAGAATAATCAAAATAAGGAAAGCACTACTATAGCACAGCTCACCACTCATGTACAGGACCATATGCATGTAGCCCAGTGGCTACTCCCACACTCGTAATGTCATTACTCTGGAAGAATAGTGTCATTCTCCCACACCAGACTCTTACTTTATCTGGGTTTCCTTCAAAGTTGTTGGGTTCCTTCATTCTTTGTCTGTTGGGTTTAGTTGAGAAGTCCTTTTTGACTTCCTGCATAAAGGTTTGTATGTCTGTTGCATAGGTGTTTTGAGTTTTGTCTGTTAGAGCATTCCATGCTGCAATGAGTGGGTTGTAGAAGAGAGTT